>Ga0214168_1000030_pt1 | contig 51974 bp, 54 predicted proteins | sample LakMenepilimnion_FD_153002 | JGI IMG/M metagenome (GOLD analysis project Ga0214168, IMG submission 153002) | Freshwater microbial communities from Lake Mendota, WI - Practice 29OCT2010 epilimnion v4 | ecosystem: Environmental > Aquatic > Freshwater > Lake > Epilimnion/Euphotic zone | place: Lake...
GTCGAGCCGTTGGGTTGGCCGCAAGATGCGCCGTGTCAATTGGCGCACCGGTCAATTCATCGGTCCAGTAGGTGCCGTTCTCTAAACGACCAAGCGCAAGCTCTACATCTGCGAGATCGCGTTCCATCTGGTCAAGGTTGAGGGGCTCTTCAGGATTCACGCCTGTCATCGTAGGCGCACATGCTCTGTGGCTACGAACGAGGTGGCGGGCGCGTGTACTTGTAGCCTCGCCTGCATGAGTTTGCCCTTTCCTCCACTTGACGGATCCGCCCCAAAGACGCAGAAGTTTCCTTCGGCCCCAGACATGGGTATCGACCCTTCGAAGCGTTACACCGCCACTATGGAAACGTCTATGGGAACTTTGGTCATTGCACTTGATGCGGCACGCGCACCAAAGACCGTGAATAACTTTGTGTATCTCGCTGCGTACCACTACTACGACGGCATCATTTTCCACCGCATCATCAACGGCTTCGTGTGTCAGGGCGGAGACCCAACAGGTACTGGAATGGGCGGACCCGGCTATCGCTTCGAAGACGAACTTCCAAAGCCAGGTCAATACCAAATCGGTTCACTTGCAATGGCAAACGCCGGACCAAACACCAACGGTTCACAGTTCTTCCTCATCTCTGGAGCAAGTGGTGTGCAGCTTCCACCTGCATACGCATTGTTCGGTCAAGTGGTAAAGGGTCTCGACATTGTTGACGCAATGCAGAAGGTTCCCACTGCACGTGGCGACCGACCTATTGACGACGTGGTGATTAACAGTGTCACCATCACAGTCGCAGACTGAAGTTTCCTTAGCGTCGGCGAAGCGAATAGCGCTAGCCGCACAGGGCTTTTCAACGCCTAGACCCTCAGGACGAGTAGATCGACGTCATCTGCGAAAAGTGCTCGATCACGTTGGGCTTATTCAAATTGACTCAGTGAATGTGGTTGTCCGCAGTCAAGAACTTCCGTTGTTTTCTCGACTCGGAAATCATCCACGAACGTTGATCTCTGATGCCACACATGACGGCGAACTCTTTGAGTACTGGTGCCACGAAGCATCACACTTACCCATTGAAATGCAGCCGTTGATGCGATGGCGCATGGAACAAGCAAAGCGCGGCGAAATGTGGGGCGGCTTAGTTCGAGCAGCGAAGAACAACCCGAAGTTGCTGAATGAGATTCGTCATCGAGTTCAGAATGACGGTCCGCTTGTTGCCGGAGATGTGAAGACGCGCACTGGCCCAAAGGGTTCGTGGTGGGACTGGGATACAGGAAAGGCGATGTTGGAGTATCTGTTCTGGACTGGAGAGATCACCGCACGTCGACGCCCAAGTGATTTTGCGCGTATGTATTACTCGCTCAAGGATGTTTTTCCTGAACACATTTTGAAAGCAAAGACGCCATCTGAAGACGAAGCGCGTAAGGAACTTGTCTTACGTGCCGCAAAGAGTGTGGGCATTGGAACCCTGAGTGATCTTGCGGATTATCACCGCCAAACCCCGACTCGAATTCGTGGAATCGTGAAAGACCTTGTGGAAGCGGGTGATTTGGAACAGGTGCGCGTTGAAGGATGGCGTGACGCAGCGTTCATGTTGCCAAGTGCTGCACGACCACGTTCGGTAGATGCTCGGGCACTGTTGTCGCCGTTTGATTCGGTGGTGTGGTGTCGACCACGCATTGAGCGTTTGTTCAATTTTCATTATCGAATTGAGATTTACACGCCCGCGCCAAAGCGAATCTACGGGTACTACGTATTGCCATTTCTGTTGGGTGATTCCCTTGTAGCGCGCGTTGATGTGAAAGCAGATCGTAAAGAAGGTGTTCTGTTGGTGCCCGGTGCGTACAGCGAGCCCGATGTCGATATTGCACACGTGACGTCGGAATTGATGGCCGAACTACGACTGATGGCGACGTGGCTAGGACTACACAGTGTGCGTGTGGGATCTAACGGAGACTTGTCTAGGCCGTTGGCGAAACTTGCGAAGGCGAAATAGCCCAGCGAATAGTTGAAGCAATTGCCGAACCAATAGGGCGTACGAAGGCCCTTTCGGTGAGCGGCAAGTACGGAAGTCGAAGTTCTGCGCGAGCCCATGCGGGCAGCAAGGCAACTGCAGCAGCACCAATGAGCGAGTACGGAACACGTGCGACTGGTGGCAGTGGTGGTTGCAACAACAAGTACTTCACCACATCGTTGGACTCGGGCGTCCCCTTGATTTCGTATCGGAACATGGCGAGCTGATCACGAAGTCCGCGAACCGACGTTGGTGGGGCAGGCACTCCAAGCTTCGACGCAATCACGGCCATGTCCGCGACGTACTCATCGCATTCATCCTCTGTGAGTGGATGTTCGCCGTACTCCTGATGTGCGCGTAAGAAACTGTCGACTTCGGCCACATGAACCCAACGCAGAAGATGTGGGTCATTTGCAGAATATGGCTGACCATCTGTGGTGGTTCCAGAGACACGCTGATGGACTGCCCACACACGATCCACTGCCATCTGGGCAACATCGGCGGGACCAAATGATGTTGCGGCCAGAAAGTCGGCGGTGCGTTGAAGGCGACCCCACGGGTCGTTCTTGTAGTCCGAGTGCTGAGCTACCCCGGCCATGGCGCGCGGGTGAAGCGACTGCAGCAGCAACGCACGCATGCCACCAATAAACATTGATGAGTCACCGTGTACTCGATGGATGGGACGGTCGGGGGCAAACCAGCGGGGTCCAGGAGCCAGCATGACCGCTGCCTGTTTCTCCTCGGCTCCATCTCCGATGACGCGTTCACGAAGCGCCTCGGCAATGGCGTGACGAACTGCCTCTACTCGTTCTGTGAGAGGGGCGGGGAGAGTTGCCATACCCGTATCGTGCCAGACGTTTTCGTTGTCTCCACGTGCGAATGTGTCACTCCGTGTGACCACTACGCTCAGAACGTGACAGATGCTCAAGATTCAGGCTCGTTAGACAACGGACGTCGAATGCCACGGTGGGTTCCACGGGCTATCGCATTGTTCTGGTTGGGGTACTTGGCAACGTTTGTTGGTCGGTTCACATTCCACCGTCTGAGCAATTTGCTCATCCTGTTGCTTGTTGGTTTGTTCATTGCGCTGGCACTTGAACCAGCGGTCAACAAGATGGTGGTGCGTGGCTTCAAACGAGGAAGCGCTACAGCACTTCTCATCGTTGCAGTCGTTCTCGCCGTTCTTGTGTTTATAGGCGCCATGGGAACAGTCGTGACTCAACAAATTGCAGATTTGCTGAGCAACAGTGAGAAGTACGTGAACGACACCGTCAAAATCATTAACGACACGTTCAATTCAAATATTGATCCGGCGGCAGTAAATGAACGAATTGCCGATCCGAATGGTCCCGTTCAGAAATTTATTGATGCACAACAAGACAATGTGTTTCGAGTGTCAGTGCAAGCGTTAGGTGTCGTCTTCCAAGGCTTCTCTGTCTTGTTGTTCTCGTTCTATTTAGTTGCGGACGGACCGCGATTGCGTCGTTCTATTTGCTCACGTTTGAACCCTGAGCGCCAACGAGCAGTTCTCGATGCATGGGAACTTGCCATTACAAAGACGGGTGGCTTTCTCTATTCACGCGCATTGCTTGCAGTGGTGTCTGCGTTCTTTCACTGGATTGCGCTACAAGCAATCGGAGCACCAGCACCTATCGCAATGGCCATTTGGGTGGGACTCGTTTCGCAGTTCTTGCCAGTTATTGGTACATATCTTGCGGGAGTACTCCCGGTACTACTGGCATTCATTGAGTCACCAATTGATGCACTCGCGGTTATTGGTTTCATTCTGGTGTACCAGCAACTTGAAAACTATTTGTTGGCGCCACGCATCACAGCACGAACGCTAGAACTTCACCCCGCGCTTGCTTTTGGCGGTGCACTTGCTGGTGGTGCGGTTCTTGGACCAATTGGCGCAATCCTCGCATTGCCTGCAGTCGCCATGGCGCAAGCACTTATTTCTGCGTGGGGTACACGCCATGAAGTAATTGATGATCCGTTGACAACGTTGCAAGAAAAGAAGCAACGCAAGCGTAAGAGCGCCGGCGGCTGGAAAGATCCAAGTTGAGCGGAGTTCATCCGTCACAGGTTGCGCCGCTCGCAGTTGTTTCTCGCAATGGAGTAGACGAAAGCATTCATTTCGGGGCACTTGTCGCACTCGACTCACAGGGCACTGTGAGTTTTTCTATTGGTGATCCCACTACAACAATTTTCCCGCGTTCGTCTACCAAACCATTTCAAGCGTTAGCAATGGTGCGCGCAGGTTTGTCTCTGGCACCAGAACAGTTGGCGTTGGTGTGTGCAAGTCACAACGGAGAAAGTGTTCACCTCGACACGGCTCGATCAATCTTGGCAAGTGCGGGGCTGACGGAAGATGCTTTGTTGAATACATCTGACTTTCCGCTCCATGTTGCGTCGGCTCACGCAGAGATTCATCGCGGCGGTGGAAAGTCGCCACTACAGATGAATTGCAGTGGCAAGCACTCCGGAATGTTGGCCACATGTGTACTGAACAATTGGCCGTTGGATTCGTACTTGCAGCCGGATCATCCCTTGCAGCAGGCCATCACCAAGGTCATCACCGAACTGACGGGCAAAGAACCAGCGGCTATTGGTATTGACGGTTGCGGTGCTCCTGCACATGTGGTGGAGCTTGTGGGTCTTGCTTCCGCCATGCGCGCAATTGCCGTTGGTGATGCCGGAGAATCTGGACATCAGATTTTCACCGCTATGTCTCAGCATTCGTACATGGTGGGCGGCGACGGACGTCATGTCACCACAATCGTTTCAAATGTTCCGGGTTTGTTTGCAAAAGACGGCGCAGAGTCTGTGTACGTAGCGGCAACACGTGAAGGTCATGCAGTGGCATTGAAACTGTCCGATGGTTCAGGACGAGCGACGCCCACAGTGCTGCTCGCCGCACTGCGCAAACTTGGTGTTGATGTCAGTCGAGTGCCCGACAGCATTCAAGAAGTGGTGTTGGGTCATGGACAGCCCGTTGGCAGTGTGCGCGCCGTTGGAATTGAGTAATTGACATGGCAATACCGTTTGTTCCCCGCATAGATGATGCGCCATATGCGGTCGCGGAACAGATGACCCCACTCATTCAGCGGGTCATTGCACAGAACCCATCAAAGTTCAGTTACCACGGAACAGGTACGTACCTGTTGGGTACCCAGAATGTGGTGGTCATTGATCCGGGCCCTACTTTGAATTCTCACCGCGATGCGTTAGCGGTCGCACTGAAGGGCAGAAACGTGGTGGGCATTGTTGTCACACACTGTCATTCGGATCATTCACCACTCACTGCGTGGTTACACGAAGAAACACAAGCACCACGTTTCGCCATTGGTCCACACAAGGTGTACGAAGGTTTCATTGAAGAAGACGATCATGATCCGTCTGAAGACGACCCATCCGAGAAGAAAGACGACGACGAAGAGCGCGAAACGATTGATCTTGCCTTCGCACCAGATATTGCGGTGAAAGATGGAGAAACAATTATCTCCACTAGCGAGTTCTCGTTGACAGCCGTTGCAACTCCGGGGCACACGTCAAATCATCTTGCGGTGGCTATGGATGTTGATCGCGCTTTGTTTACGGGTGACCACGTGATGGGGTGGTCAACAACTGTGGTGTCTCCACCCGATGGAGACATGCGCGCCTATATCGATTCAATGCACAAGGTCATTGGTCGCCACGACTCAATTCTGTGGCCAACACATGGCGGGCCAGTGACTGACCCCAACACGTTCTTGGTTGCGTATCTCGCGCATCGTTTAGAGCGCGAACAGCAAATCATTCATCAAATCTCACTGGGCAATGCCACTATTCCAGGAATTGTGAAAGTTCTCTACGCCGCGGTTGACAAGAGACTGCATCGTCCTGCGCGTCGCAGTGTGTGGTCACATATTCGCAAGTTGGTAGACGACGGCGTGGTTGTTACTACCGATGGCGGTGCACCACGTTTGTTGGGCGAGTACGCACTGGCTTAACGAACAGAACCTGGGGCAAGAGTTTCCGGGTCGAAAAGACCAAAAAAGTCTTTTGTAGAACCGTTGAGGTGTCGTTGTGGGTCGCCCATGCGCGTATCGATTGTGCGGCCAACGCGATCAATCTTTCCGAAGTCTTGGTACACAGCGAAGAAAGGCCATGTTCCGTTGATGTCGAGTTCCATTGCAGTGGAACATCCGAGTACTAAGAGAGTGTCGGCAAGCAATGCGATGTTCACTTTTCCGACGGCAACAAACATCATGAGCCCGTCGGTACGCACACACACAGCAGAACGGAAGTTGTACACCTTGTTTCCAAAGTCTTTACCCCAGTCAACTTTGTCGTACGTGTGGTACACCACTTTTCCTTCATGGACGAGTGGTGGAAGGTTCTGTCGCAGCGAAGTCCATGTTCCGTCATTGGTCATGTTCTTGCCCCACACACCGACGGTGCTTGTGCCATCTGCGCGAATGCCAAACGTGGCATAGCCCTTACGCATTTTCTGAACAATCTTTCCTTCAGTGACATATCCGCCGGGTGAATGTTCAAAGCGGAATCCACCGTTGAAACTTGCAATGAGGGATTTCTTTGCAGAGCCCTTGATCTTCGATGTGTTGCGCCACCCTCTTCCGCCAGGTACTTCATTTCCGTTAAACAAAGCTGCTCGTACTTTGTTTGGGTCGTACGTTGCCATGGTGGCCACAACAGATCCGTAGCACCACAACGGGCGAATTGAACTTGCGTAAATGATGGGCTTCGTGCGCACACGCATCACCGATACCCATTCACCTTCACCACGCAACGCTGGAGTGACCTGTGGGGTGATATCGGTAGGACGAGCAGGAAGTGTGGTTGTGGTTGTTGTTGTCGTGGTTGTTTCGCCAGGAATCGTGGAACTTGTTGTTGTAGTAGAAGTGGTTGTTGTGGTGGGCACCGCAGTGGTGGTGGGTTCAATAGATGTTGTGGTGGTGGGACCAATGTTTGGACAACTTGCAGTGCGCACCCGAGATGTTTGTTGTGCAGGAGCTGAACTTCCTCCCGGCTTAAGGGTGGTGGTGGACCCCGTACTGCTTGGAACAGACGATGTTGGTGAACCGATGCTGGTGGGGGGCGCGAGGGTGTCTTGGGGTGGTTCAGTGTCGGCAGGAAGAAGAGCCAATGTGTCTGCTGGTGCTACGGCGGGCGGGTCGTTGTGAAGCCACGCTTCAAGTTGGTCGACAACTCCACCAAGCCCTTTATTGCGAGCCCACGACGCCAGGTTCTGTTGTAGCGGTTCATTCGGATTTGCCAATACATAACGCCCAGCAGAAAAACCCGTGAGAGCCACAAAGAAGGTGATGGCGCCAGCAAGTACTTGCAGAATCTTGCGACGGCTCATGTGAGACAGGCTAGGCGCATCAGGACTGGGTGCCCTTGTCGCGTAGGTGCCGGCCGATGTAGGCCACTACTACCTCTTGCGTCTCTTGGTCGAAATACACATGAATACGCACGAGGTGAGCTTTTCTTCCGCGACGCAAGTGCGCTTCTGCACGAACAGTTTCTCCACGCCACGTGATGAGATAGTCCTCTTCAAATTTCTGACGTGCGTTATCAGATATACGCGGCGCAAAGTCGAGTCCCATTTGACGACACGCCAACACGATGCTGGTGCCAGAGATTTCTCCGGCACGCCATGCACGAGCTACTTCGTTTAAGCGGACAAGATCTTGAAGAACACTCACGGGCTCTGGACCTTCAAGGTGTTCTCCCGACTCCAGCGCACGTTCGTGAAATACAAGTTGTGGACAATGGTCTTGTGCAAGGCGAAGGGCTTCTTTCATAGAAGCAACTGCGCGCACTTGAGGAGTGCTGCCCGCTTGAATCTCCAAAGACACATTGCGCAGGATGAGTTCGTCTAATTGACCACCCTTTTGTTCAATTTGGATGCGTTGTTCCGCAATGATGCGGTCGGCATCAGCAAGTGCAGCTTGCATGTCTTCCACAGTGGCTTCAAGTTGCTCAATATGTAAGGCCTGATCATCAACTTCGTCGTCGTCAGTTGCAGTATCGCGATTCGACTCCACGATGGGGTCGTCTTCGTAACGCGGCGGGGGCGGTAGTCGCGGTGCACTCACCGTTCGCGCTGCAATTTCGGTAATCAGAGTGGCAAGCCGTTGTACAACAGAAAACTCTTGTCCGGCGCGAACATCTTGTCGTCGTTCAATGTGCGGCTCTAATGATCCGGCCCAGTGAACGAGCAAGTGGCCTGGACCAGTGAGTGCGGTGCCGGCTAGCGACAAGTATCCGCGAAGTGCATCTGGCGTGGTGATGCGAAATTGATGGACAAGACCAGTGAGTGGGCCAAGAGCATTCGGAAGAATTGGCGCAGCGCCATTTACAAAGTCAACAATCTCAACAACAACGGGAAGTGTTCGTCGCGGAGCATGAACCAGAGCACCAACACGAGCGCCACCATCTTCGGTAGTGATGACAGATGTGGTTCCACTGAGGTACTCGTTTGCATCTTCCATGCGAACGGAAGCAAGTACTGAATTCACCAACCGCACGACATGCGGCGGCAGTGGTTGCACTACATACGGTGCTACGCGAACGGTTGTTGGCGTAGCAACGATTCGTAAATCGAAAAGCAGAATGCTGTCTAGCGCTACAACAGTTGCGGTAATTGTCTGTGCATATGGCTTTCCGGTTGCGCTCTGTGTGATGGTGAGTCGAAACACGGGGTCGTCTGTACCTTCGCGCACACGAACGGAAGTTCCAGGAGCATTCTCGTCAAATGGGTAATGCTCCATCTGCCAGTCGGTGACAAGGTCAACAAGGGTGATGCGGTCGCGTTCGGAATAATCGACGGCGGTGAGGGTGGTGGCAAATGTTGTGATCACGGGGTGGTCCTCCCGTGGCCCATGGCATTAGCGATACGGCCGAAGTGCCTCGTGAACCTGGGAGAGAAGGGAAGTGACTTCGGCTGCGTCATCGGGATCGAGTGTAAGCAAGTGGTCGAAGGCTGCCGACTCGATATTGATAGCAGGGTGCAACTGATAGAGCTGGGGCGAAGAAACGGGCTCCGCTGGGGTCTGCAGGCGAGCCGTTCCAGGGGCTTCGCGGTCAATCCAGCACTGGGCGGCGGCCCCCAAGGTCTGGAGGGTCCACCCGGTTTCCAAGCGAACATTCCAGTGACCAGCGTGGGACCGGGGGCCAGGGAGAGAGATTTCGGACGGCGTTTCGCGAACAGGAACTTGCATTCGCACAATGGGGCCGGAATGGTCGGCGTGAGAAATTTCGGCCACAACCGTGTCGTGCGCAACGGAAAGCACAAGTGGGTCGTCTTGCAGACGTTGTGACGAGTCGTATTGATCGGGAGTAACTACTTCCCACACCCACGGCCGCCCTCCGGTTTCCACGGTGGGAACATTCAGTCCCACCCACGCAACGGAGAGACCAGGCATTGTGACTCGACGCCATGAGAGGGAACTGTGTTGCTCTGCGAGCGAGCGTTTCACTTCTTCCACAATCGTGTGCACGGCTCTTGATAGTGGCTTGTTTTGGTCCGTGAATGGTGGATACCCCTGTCGGTGCCACACTTGCATCGTGCCATTCTTCGAGCAATCAGACATCACCATCAATTACGAGATCAGCGGCGAAGGCCAGCGTGTTCTTTTCTTCAATGGTTCTGGTGCAACATTGGAATCCACGCAATTGCTTATCTCTGCACTTGCAAAGCAGTGCACGGTTCTTGCACATGATCAACGCGGGCTTGGTCGTACAAGCATTCCTGACGGCCCGTACACCATGCAGCAGTACGCACAAGATGGTGCAGCTCTGCTCGATCACGTTGGTTGGGAAACTTGTGCTGTGTTCGGAATCAGCTTTGGTGGCATGGTTGCTCAAGAGTTTGCTGTGACTTATCCACAGCGCGTTGAGCGACTAGTTCTGATGTGTACGTCGGCTGGTGGAAATGCGGGGTCTTCGTATCCGTTGCACGAGTTGGGATCTCTTTCTCCAGACGAGCGTGCGCGCAAGGTGACAGAACTGACCGACACGCGATGGACCCCCACGTGGCTTGCGGAACATGCAGCAGATGCGCAAATGGTGGCCATGAGAAACGAACAAGCTGCTCGCCCCAAGTCCCCCGATGTGATTCGCGGTGAACGACTTCAGTTGGTTACACGAATTGGACACGACGTTGCAGACCGCCTGCATCGTGTGACCGCTCCTACGTTTGTGATGGCAGGCCGATATGACGGAATTGCCCCACCATCGAATTCTGAAGAGATTGTGAAGCGAATCCCCGATGCTTCACTGGCTATCTATGAGGGCGGACACATCTTTTCGGGGCAAGACAAGCAAGCGATGATTGACGCTCGTCAATTTCTTACGACAGGACAGCGTCCATGACCCCCAATATCTTGCTGATTACACTCGATCAATTCCGCGGTGATTGTTTGTCGGTCGCTGGTCATCCACTCGTACAGACGCCGAATCTGGATGCCTTGGCAGCAAACGGAGTTCGATTCACGCGCCACTACAGCCAAGCTTCACCGTGCGCACCCGGAAGAGCGTCGTTGTACACGGGCATGTACCAAATGAATCATCGTGTGGTTGCCAACGGCACACCCTTAGACGAACGTTTCGACAACATCGCATTGGCTGCACGGCGCGCCGGATATTCACCAGCACTCTTTGGATACACCGATCAGTCTGTTGATCCACGAGTCACCAGTGGGCCTGAAGACGACCGCTTGTCTACATATGAAGGTGTGCTTCCAGGGTTTGATTGCCAACTAGATCTCACAGGAAACTTTCGTCCATGGCGAGAGTTCTTGAAGTCGCACGGTCAAGACACTGCCATGGGGATTCTTGATCTTCTGAAGTCTGAAGGAGAACGGCACGAAGACGTGAGTGTGTCGTCATTTCTCACCACTGAACTCTTGCGGTGGATCAGTCACCAGTCCGGTGCTTGGTTTGCACACGCAAGTTTCATTCGCCCGCATCCTCCGTATGCGGCTGCAGGAAAATTCGCAACTATGTATTCACCTGAGAGTGTGGGTGAACCAATTCAACGTGCAGAGAATATTCATCCGTTTCATGAAGTGATGTTGCAACTCGACTCAACAAAAGCCCCAGAGGACGCTGACGAGCTCGCTCATATGCGTGCGCAGTACTTCGGGATGATTAGTGAAGTAGATGCACAACTTGGTCGTATCTGGGAGGCGCTTCGCGAGAGTGGCGAATGGGACAACACGGTCGTTGTTGTTGTTGCTGATCACGCAGAACTATTAGGTGACCACGGGTTAAAGGAAAAAGTGGGGTACTGGGATACCAGCCAACACATTGTGGGTATTGTTCGCGATCCGCGGCATCCCGCCGGGCACGGCACCACTGTTTCTCACTTCACTGAGAACGTCGACATCATGCCAACGCTGTGTGAAGCAATGGGTATTTCAATTCCAGCGCAGTGCGATGGCCTTCCGCTCACTCCATTTCTTGAAGGCGTGGAACCAGAATGGTGGCGAGACGCAGCGCATTGGGAATACGACTGGCGCTTTGCCCTCATCCCATTCGACAGATTTGAATGGCCGTGGAAACGCCGGTTAGAGCAGTTGAACTTGTCGGTTCGGCGCACCGATACGCACGTGTTTGTTCAATTCGCAGATGGTGACCATTTGTGTTTCGATCTACTTGCCGACCCACACCAACGTGTGACCACCGATGACCCCGCGGTGTTGTGGCGAGAGGCTCGCGCAACTCTGCAATGGCGAATGGAACATGCCGACAGAACTCTTACTGGTTTTCTTGTGGAAGAGGGCGGCAAGGGCCGTTGGCCCGACAATGTTTCGTGGCGCAAACAGCCTTAGTGAGACCACGTATCGATTGACATCATGGTGTTCAGCGGTGCACGTTGAAGCGGGCCATGATTTCCCTTCGGATATCCCAAGGGAATCATGGCGTGAACACCCCAACCTTCCGGAAACTTCAAAATGTTTCGCAGTTCGCTTTCACGTGAGCAAATCAGCGTTGTGAGCACGCCACCTAGACCTTCGGCTCGTGCGGCAAGAAGAAAGTTCTGCACTGCTGGGTACAACGAGGCTCCACCAACAACGGGGTGACGACCAAGACTCGCATCGGTGACGTAGAGAGCGGCGGGGTCGTGAACAAATAGCGCAACGACAGGAATTTGGGCCAAGTTCTCTGCGAGTGCAGTGCCAGTTCCGAATTGCGCGCGAACTTTCTCAATGACTTCTGCTGGTTGGTCACCCAGCTTTGCCAAGTTGTAGTCCACATACTTTGCCCATTCGTCTACATACAGTGCAGACAATTTCTCTTTAATGGCGCGATCGCGAACAGCAATGAGTCTCCATGGTTGACGGTTACCGCCGCTTGGTGCCCACACCGAGGCTTGGCAAATGCGTTCCAGAGTTTCGCTGTCGACGGGTGTGTCGCGAATGCGTCGAATAGAGCGAGTGGTGGACAGAAGCGAATAGAAGTCGTCTGTAATGGTCATGCACGCAGTCTGTCACCTGCAGCTGAAGTTAGCGACGGTGGGCGCTTGCACCCCATGGTGCTGCGTCTAGGCCCAGCCCTACAAACAACGAATGTAGAAGCGCTGCGTAGTCGACAGAGAGATGGGCGCGGGTGAGACGCACGAGTTCATCGCGAAACAGAACGCCATGACCGTCGAGACGAACAGAGGCGTGAGCCACTTCGTGCAAGAGGGTAGACAACGTGGTGTTACGCCCATAGAGACAAATAGAGAGGGAATCAATGTCTGTGGAAGCAAGAGTGCGCGGTCTGGCTTTTGCGATCTGAAGAGTAGGAACATCGATGTCTTCTCGGTGGCACACCGATTGCAGCCAGTCATCCAGTTCGTGGGCTTCCATAATGCGGGCCCCCACAATTTCGTCAGCAACGTATTCACATGCATACGTGAGCGCCTGTTCTCGTGAGCACCGTGGAAACCGTGTAGCGGCAGTTTCTGCTCTGACCACAAGTTCGTGAATGCTGAGGCTCATAATTCGCCGCGGACTCCGCTGGTGAACGAACGTCCGCCGGTGGAGAAACCTTGTCCGGCAGCGCGACCATTTGCGTATGCACCAGACGATGTGTCGGTGTAGGAGCGACTTCCTGATAACGGAGGAGCAGTAGCGCGCATCTCGCGTGCTGCGCGATCCATGCGACTTGCAAGTACCAAGCCTGAACCTGGTGTTTCGCTGATGAATTCTTTCCGTGATGTGTTGAGCGCTTCCACAATTCCTTGCGTGAAACCATTCCACCATGCAGTGCGCCACGAGCGGTCTCCGCGTGGTAACACACGAGCGCCAAGTAAGTCTGCTGCGCAGAAAAGGGTGTACGCAGCAGTGATGTCGCTGTCGCGTCCGTAGAGAACCATGACGCAGTTGTCGTCATCGTCGTCGAATGCGCGGTAGCCCGCACATGAATGCAAGCGCGCAATGTGCCACAACAGGTCTTTGCGCCGCACGCGGTACGGACCACCAATAAGGAATGTACGAATGACAACTTCTGTGTCTTCTGCGGGAGCAGAGTCGGCAATGTCACTTTCTGACAGGCCGTGCTTTTGCATAAGTTTTGATGCGAGAGCCAGTGCGGTTTCTGCCTCGGCCTGGGGCGTGTTGGGGTGTTGCGCCAGAGTAAGAAGTGCCTGAATTCGGTCTCGTTGGTCGCTCATGCGACGCACTTTAGGGGGAGGGTGTTCAGTGGTTCAGCACGTTCGACAGGAACGTGCGGGTGCGTTCTTCGCGAGGCGAAGAAATGACTTGTGAAGGCGGTCCTTGTTCCACAATGACGCCACCGTCCATGAAAACAACACGCGATGCCACGTTCGATGCGAAGCTCATTTCGTGGGTGACCACCAGCATGGTCATTCCCTCATCGGCAAGCGAACGCATGACCTGTAGTACTTCGCCCACAAGTTCTGGGTCTAGTGCGCTGGTGGCTTCGTCAAACAGCATGACATCTGGGTTCATGGCAAGCGCACGTGCGATAGCTACACGCTGTTGTTGCCCACCAGAGAGTTGACCGGGGTAGGCATCGGCTTTCTCACCAAGGCCAACTCGCTGCAACAACGCACGAGCAGTTTGTTCGGCTTCCGCGGCACTGCGCTTCAGTACTTTGCGTTGGGCAACACAGACATTCTGAAGTGCAGTCATGTGGGGGAACAGATTGAACTGCTGGAAGACCATGCCAATTTTTGAACGGGCTTCGTCAAGGTCGCAATCGATATGTGTGAGTTCGCGACCAAGAACAACAATTCGACCACTGCTTGGCTTTTCCAGCATGTTCACACAGCGCAACAATGTGCTTTTGCCGGATCCGGATGGCCCAATAATGCACACCACTTCACCACGTTGTACTTCAAGGTCGATTCCACGAAGGACGTGGTTAGTGCCGAACGACTTGTTGAGGTCAGAAATGCTGACCACGTAATCGTCAATAAAAATTGGTTCTTGACTCATTTACCTGCCGCCTTTGCGCGACGTTCCATCCATGCCACTAACTGCGTGAGAGGAAGAGTCATTGCTAAGTACACAAGACCCGCCACCATGAGTGGTGTTGCATTGGCCGTTGAGTTGACGCCGTCACGGCCAAAGCGCGCCAAGTCTTTTGTTGCAGCAGTAACGCCAAGGACTGAGATAAGCGAGGTGTCTTTAATAAGCAGAACGAATTCATTCGTTAATGGCGGAATGATGATGCGTAGTGCTTGCGGAATGATGATGGTGGCCATTGCGCGCGGGTAGGACATACCCAGTGATCGCGCAGCTTCCATTTGGCCTTTGGGCACGGCTTCAATGCCGGCGCGAATTGTTTCAGCCATGTATGCAGCGGCAACTAAGGCAAGCGGAACCGCACCTTGCATGTATGCGTTTGGCCATTGCCAGCCCGTAGCGATGGGAATGCCAAAACCAAGAATGAGAAGAGTGACAACGAGGGGAATGCCTCGGAAAATTTCAATGTAGATGGCGGCTAACCATCTGTACGGACGAATCGTGCTGAGGCGCATCAGCGCAAAGATGAGTCCGAATGAGAGCCCGCCGGCGAAGCCAAGAATGGTGAAGATGACTGTGTTCTTCGCGGCTTTGGTGAGGATGTCGGGGAATTGTTCCTTTACAAGGTTCCATCGGAACATTGCATTGGAAAGTTTGCTCCAGTCAACGAGAAGGGCCACGGCCAGCAATGCAGCGATGCTGAGTGCATACACGGCATACCGTGTGTACATCGCACGCTTGCGCTTGCTGATTGCCATGGCCCCCTCGTTTTCTGTTAGTTCAGTGTCGGCTAATTAGCCGATGAAGTACTTGTCGTAGATGGTCTTGTACTCGCCGGACTCCTTGAGAGCGTCAATGCCCTTGTTCAAGATGTCGAGGAGTGCAGAGTCACCAGTCTTTACAGCAAAGCCGTACTGCTCTGGTGTGTCTTCGAACTTCACAGAAACAGCTGATGTTCCTTGCTTGTCTGCGCGCTCCTTGTTGATGAGGTAGTCCTGCAGAACTGCGTCTACTTGACCTGACTCAAGAGCCAGGAACATTGCCGATGCTTCGTCGAATGACTGAATGGTTGCACCCTCTGGCTTGTTTGCATTTGCGAATGTTTCGCCAGTTGTTCCGGTCTGCACAGCAATGGTCTTTCCTGCCAACGCATCAAGTGAGTTGAAGGTAGCTGCATCGTCCTTGCGAACAAGCAACGACTGGAATGCATCGAAGTAGCTCTTGGTGAAGTCTGCGGCTTCTTCGCGGTCTGCTGTGATGGTCATTGATGACGCCACCATGTCGCACTTGCCTGCAGCAGGTGCGAGCCAGATTCCGTCGAATGGTTGAACGCTTACTTCAAGCTCAAGACCATTGTCTTCAGCAATCGCGCGGACAACATCCATGTCGAAGCCGGTCCATTCGCCGTTCTCGTCTTGGAACTCGAATGGTTCATATGGTGCGTCGGAGCAAACGGTGAGTGAACCCTCTTTGACGAGTTCAAGTTCACCGCCGGAAGCGACGGTTGTGTCTGATGATGAGTCGTCTCCACCGCAAGCGGTGATAACGAGTGAAAGTGCTGCAACTGCTGCAAGCACACGGGTATGACGGGCCATTGTGACTCCTTGGGAATGACGTGGAAATGGTCGTTTTAAACCTTAGACCACAGAGCCACTAGGCCAAACGCCTGCGCTTTCGAGGGAAAGCCACAATGGCAACCAGAACCGTGATGATGATGGACAGGCCATGGACTATTTCGAACACAGGGTGAACCCTGTCGCTGGTCTGATCGGCAATGAATGCAACGACTTGTAGCCCTACCAAGAGACCACAGACCGAGAGCGCAAAATAAGCCAAGCGGCTATTCATGCCAACGGCGATTCCTATAAGTCCCATGACGAGGCCGATGACACCGTCACGCGTGAGATGTGAGATAGCCGTATTTCCATTCGGGCCCCACAAGGGAGTTGCACCGAAAATCCAAGGTAGTGCGAGGAATGCTTGAAGCGCTCCAATACACAAGAGTCCTATGCGTAAGGCATTCGCTGGGCCTCGTAAGTCAGAGAGCTGCATACCCAAGGCTTCCTCAACGGCAGCATCTTCTTCTGCGGCGCAAATTGGACACTCGGTCATGTGGCGACGGGCTGACATGCGATCGTCGGCGGTGCTGACGGGTTGTACAAGAACCTTACGAGCAGTTGAGCAATCCACAGTTACACAGCTTGTGCGTCTTGGTATTGCTGACCGAGAGATTCGCGTGCACGTGCAAGTCGTGACCGAACAGTTCCAATAGGAATGTTGAGCGTCTGAGCTGCGCTGTCGTAGTCGAACCCGAGTACTGCACACAGAACGAACGCTTCACGTTGTGGAAGCGGAAGATGCGCAATGAGATCATTAATCGCTGTTTCGGAGAACTGGTCTCGGTGCGAAGGGAGATGGCTGGGCAGTTGTTCGGAGATTTTCTCCTTGCGCACCAAGTCAATAATGACTCTGCGACAAATTGTAATGAGCCACGAAATTGCACTGGATTCGTTTCGGAAGGTGGGCCAGTACCTCCATGCACGAATGAACGTCTCCTGAACAGCTTCATCGGCGACCATGCGATGCGATGTTGCTGATCTCGCATAGGCAGTGACAGATGCGAAATTGTCTCGCATCATGCGATCAAATGCGTCGTCGCCTTTTCGTGCCATGGCACAAGTGTGTCACCGGCGGACGGTGATTGTCACTTCCTCGTGATCGCCAACGGTGCATGACGCCGTGAAAACCCCTGAATTGTGGAAGGTGTACCGACCAGTTTCGCCAGGTCGAAGAATAAGGAACGCGTAGGTGTGGGCCGAAGAGTCGTTGTTGGTGACTTCTAAGGTGTCGCCCACTTCGAGAGACAGTGTGAGTGGCAGGGCGTTCGGAATGGGTCGGCTGTAGGTAATGGCCTCTTGAGTTCCCGGGGAAATGGTGTACGAGTACGTAGTCGCCGATGACCGAAGAACAAACACCATGGCGACGATTAAGGGAATGATTACTGCGAAAGTTAATGCCGCAATCATTCCCTTATTGCCCTTCTGCGGTGCAGAGGGGATGGTCTCGTCACATGTGGTCAGGGTGCTTCTTCTTGTACAGGAACTTCCACCACTACGTCACCTGCTTTTGCGAACGTAAGAGTGACGGAGATTGTTGAACCTGTCTTCAATGGTTCGATCACTTGCATCAACATCACGTGGTAACCGCCTGGCTTTAGTTCAGTTGGGGTGCCAGCAATGATGTCAATTTTTTCGACCTCTTGCATCTTCATAGAGCCGTCATCACCCATCACTGTTTCGTGGACCTCAGTCATCATGGCGACAGACATGTCTACCTTTGCCGACAAGAGTTCGTCGTCCAAATTTGAGTTGATGGTCATGTACGCCGCTCCCATGTCGGTGGCCATTGGGCTAGTACGTGCCCACTGACCTGACACGGCAATGGTTGGCTTTGCAGGAACTGACTCATCGGATACTGCAGTGGTGTCTGAAGAAGATGAATCACTTCCACAAGCCGCAAGACCCATCAAGCTTGTTGCGCACAACGCCGCTAGCGCGACACGCTTCATTGATGTTTTCATGTTGTTGTCTCTCTTTCGTTTAGGAGAATTCGGAGATCGTGGGCCATTGATTGGGCGTCCATGCCAAATGGCCATTCATCAACGACGGCTCCTTTGGAATCAACGATGTAGCAATTGCCACCGTGTATGACCTCAACTTTTCCGTCGACTTTGGTGACGGAAGAGGTTGCGTCAAAGACTTTCTCGGCTGCCTTCAGCTCTTCAGTGCTTGCAGGAACTAGTGCGTGAAATTTGTTGGTAAATGACGAGAGATAGAGAGGTAAGACGTCGGCGGTATCGCGTTCTGGGTCAACCGTGATCATGGCGAGATCAACTCGGCTCCCCAGAGCGCCGAGTTTCTCTTTCGCGTTCTTTACTGCAACGAGCGTGGTGGGGCATATGTCTGGACAATGTGTGTACCCGAAATACACCACGAGAACCTCTCCATCGTCAGCCCGAAGTTCAAATGGCGTTCCTGTGACTGCATCCGTTATGGAAACACCTGCAGAACTCTTCGCTGATGGGGCTTGGTAGCCACGGAGTTCGTTTGACGAATCTGAACCACATGCTGTAAGCGCAACACAGATGGTTGTCGCTGTCACGAGACGAAGAGAAGAGCGCCAGATGTTCATTCCGTACATACAGACACCGGTGAGCTGGCAAAAGTTCCATTGGGTGTGACTAACAGCCTGTGACCTGTGACTCAGGTTGCCGTGGCGGGCACGCAATACTTGGTGGGATGCAACGGCGACAAGACATTGAAGGGCTTAGGGCGATCGCAGTTGCCGCAGTGCTTCTCTTTCACGCTGGCGTACCGGGCCTCGATGGTGGCTATGTAGGCGTCGATGTCTTCTTTGTGTTGTCTGGTTTTCTCATCACATCGCTACTGGTGAATGAAAGAGCAACATCGGGGACTATCTCGCTGGCCTCTTTCTATGCCCGACGCATTCGTCGTCTGCTTCCCGTCTCGGCGTTGGTTGCCGTTCTCACCTTGGGTGCCTCTTATATATGGCTAGAACCCATTCGCGTACGGTCGCTCACCAGCGACATGATCGCTACCGCCGGATTTGCTTCGAATCTTCTCTTTGCACATCGTGGTGCCGACTATCTGCAGTCGTCGTTTCCACCATCGCCACTACAGCACTATTGGAGTTTGGCAGTGGAGGAGCAGTTCTACGTTGTATGGCCTGCACTCATTGCGTTGGTGTGCATTGGAATGAGCAATAGGTCACGCCTCACAGTCAGAGTGCGTGTGGGCATACTGTCGCTAGTCGTCGCAGTTGCGTCCTTTGTGGCCTGCATGATGCTGATGCAAACATCGCAGCCATGGGCGTTCTTCTCGCCACATACCCGCGCATTCGAACTTGCATTGGGTGCGTTACTTGCAGTGCTTCCGCTTGCAGCATCTCGCAATGCCAAATCTGCCGCTGCAATAGGTGGCTGGATTGGCATCGTCGGAATTGTTGTCAGTGTTATTGCATTCAGTGAAGAAACAACTTTTCCTGGTCCATGGGCACTCGTACCAGTTATGGCAACAGTCCTCGCCATTAATGGTGGAATGGCTACATCGTGGGCGCCACTTGCTGTGTTGCGTTACTGGCCACTTCAGTGGTTGGGCTCACGTTCCTACTCTGCGTACTTATGGCATTGGCCGATACTCATCATCGCAGAACCAGCATTGGGCCGAGAGCTCAGTGTGGCGGATGGGCTGTTGTGTCTTACCATCACGCTCGGACTTTCGGAGTTCTCGTATCGGTTGGTGGAGAATCCCATTCGACAGAACATTTCTATTCGCGGCGTGCGCGCAGTTGCACTCGCCGTTGCGTTGGTGTCGCTCTTGGGTGGCACAGCCGTGATGGCGCGCAACAATCCCCCCAGCATCACATTGGGACCCGATGCCACCACGCCAGTCCTGGACACAACAACAACCGTTCCTGGTCCGACAACAACAATTCCAGCGGTTCCTGAGATGCCAGCACTTGGTCGACCACTGCAGGCCATTGTTGATGCTGCGAAAGCAACGGGGTTACCAGGGAATCTCACCCCGTCACTTCAAGCAGCAGTTTCTGATCAGCCCATCATCTATGAAGATGGATGTCACGTTCGCTTTACACCTGTTGCACCTAAACCAGGATGCAGTTTCGGAAAAACCGATTCCACAACAGTTGTTGGTTTATACGGAGACTCACACGCAGCACAATGGTTTCCTGCGTTTGAGAAAGTCGCCATCAAGCGCAACTGGAAACTGAATGTGTACACAAAGGCCGGTTGTCCGCCTGCAGAGATACCGGTGTACAACAAGGTGCTGGGTCGCGTGTATCCCGAATGCAAAAAGTGGAGAGCAAACACGTTGGATGCCATGGTGGCCGACGGTGTGAAGTTCGCGTTTGTCATTCATTTTGATCGCTTGTTATCTGCGTCTACTCGTAAGCCCATGTGGCAAAAAGAATGGCGAGAGGGAATGCAAGGAACTCTCGATGCATTACGTGCTCGAGGAATTACTCCCATCTTGGTGGAAGACACGCCGTACCCCGGGCAGTTAGTCCCGTCATGTCTGAGCAGGAACTACACAAATGTTCAACAATGTTCACCCACTATGACCAATGCATATCGCGTTGACATGTTTGAGATGATGCGGGACTTTGATACCAGCGGAGAACACGTGGTGTGGGTGCGCAATTGGTTCTGTACCGACACCGTATGTCCAACAATTGTGGGCAACTTGTTGGTGTACAGAGATGACAACCACATAACGGGTTCCTACGCAATATTTGTTGCACCACTGTTAGACGCCGCAGTTGCACCAGTTGTTGATTGGTACAAAAGTAACTCCTAATTCGTGACACACTTGCGGCATGGAACAGGACAGGACACAACGTCAACTTCTCGATGACCTCGTTACTCATGGGGTTATTACCGCGGACCAAGCCGACAACATCTCGTATGCTCCTCGCTGGTCTTTTTCGGTTCGTGAGCTAGTCACATATCTCGCGTCACTCATCATTGCCGTGGGCGTCATTCGTCTCTTGGCTCTGGCCTTCGACGATGCATCAGTGGGAACAATTGCCACGGCTCTTTATGTTGTTGCCATTGCCGCGGGTGTGGCGTCGTGGAAGTTGTCTTCAGGTTCGGAAATCATGAAACGCTTTGCAGAAGTACTCGAACTAGGCGCACTGGGGGCCGCTGCTGGAGCTACCGGAATAGTTCTTGATCAAGCAGACATGAAGAGTGAATGGATTGGTGTGTTGCTCACTGGCGCAGCCGCTGTGTGGGGAGTATCTCGATGCACACGTTCTCGATTCTCCGGAACCGCTGCTATGTCGGTAGGAACAATTGGGTTCTCGCTTGCTCTCAGCTCGCTCATCAACTCTGACAGCCAGATACTTGGTGGAACTTTCATCCTTGTAGCTGCCGCCTCGCTTGTCTTGGTTGGGAATCAACGAATTGGTTCTCAACAAATTGCTCGAGCCGTTGGTTCATTGTTCGTCATTATCGGCTCAATGAATATTGGCTCGGCAGAAGATTGGACGCGGCCCGCACCAATCATCGCTGGTGCAATTTTGTTTGCTGCAGGAACAATCGTTCTGGCACCCGAAATGCTTGTTGCTGGCGCGTTCTGCGTTGTTGCTGGCGTAGTAATGACCGTTATGGAATGGATCAACAACGAGATGGCTCAAGGCCTCGTCATTATCGCCACCGGATTAGTTGTGCTCGGAGTTCTCTCTGCGCAAATGCGCCGTGCGGTTAATCGACCAACGCCTGGTGCACGAGTTGCTTAAGCTGCGGCCGTAGCGGCCACGTGCTTGACGGCATCAACTGCGTCATGATTGTGTACACCAAGTCTTCTTTCGGGTCGACTGTGAAGTTGGTGCTTGCAGCTCCACCCCAGCCGTAGTCGCCTGCACTGCCAGGAACTTTTGCTTTCACTGGGTCCAGCGTGACACTGACGCTTAACCCAAATCCAACACCGTCGAATGCAGTTTCTGCGAAGAGTGGTCGACCGTATGCGGTGAGGTCTGCATTGTTTGGAAGATGATTTGATGCCATGAACGACACCGTGCGTGGAGAAAGAATGCGGACACCATTGAGTTCTCCGCCGCCGCGAAGCATTTCTGCAAACTTCATGTAGTCGGACATTGTTGATACAAGACCGCCACCACCAAGATGTGCCTTCGGCTCCACAACAGCACCCGCACCCATTGCATCGTTGCGAACACGACGACGGTTGTCGGCAGGGTTTGGCACATATAACGCGGCTAGTCGATCTGCTTTGTCGGCGGAGCAATGAAACGCTGTGTCGGTCATTCCGAGTGGTTCGAAAATTCTCTTCTGCATGAATTCACCAAGAGTCATGCCCGACAGAATTTCTACAACTCGCCCCAGCACGTCAATAGACATGGAGTAAGCCCACTCAGTTCCTGGCTGAAACATGAGAGGAAGTCCAGCAAGGATGTCACAAATGTCGGCAAGCGATGCATCTTTTGGTACACCCCATTCGAAACCTGCGTTGCGATACATCTGATCGACTGGGTTTGAATACACAAAGCCGTATGTCAGTCCGGCGGTGTGTGAAAAGAGATGCCACATCTCCATTGGCTCGGTGACGGGGTCGAAGCGCGGGGCGGTGAGTGTCCCGCTACGGAACACTTTCTGGTTTGCGAATGATGGAATAAACCACTTCACCTGGTCGTGCATTTCGAACTTGCCCTCTTCCCACAAGATGAGCGCGGCAACGGCACAGATGGGTTTGGTCATGGAATAGATGCGGTAGATGGTGTCGTCGGCGATGGGCTTGTTGTTCTCAACGTCGGCATGGCCGTACGTGGCGTTGTAGGCCAATTTGCCTCCGCGCGACACCGCAATGTGCCAGCCGGGGAGGCGGCCATCGTCTACGAACTTGGCGAAGTGGCTTTCAATACGGGCAAGTCGTTGGGGGTCGAGGCCCACTTCACCGGGGTCAACGTCGATAGGTAGTTGAGTCATGGCCGAATCGTATGCCTATGACTATGGTCACGGCCGTATTGGGGAGTTATTGTCACTTTAGGAACCGCAGACGTAGCGGTCACACCAAGGGGGCACCGTGGGCGAGTTAATCGACTGGACAACTGCATTCGACATTTTCGACAAGGACTACATCGAGAGTCCGTTCGAGATTTGGGACAACCTGCGTAATGAATGCCCCATCGCTCACACCGACAAATGGGGCGGTTCGTGGTTACCCACCAAGTACGACACCGTTACAAAGATGGCGCGCGAACCAGAACTGTTTTCGTCCCGCGAGATTTTGGTTGTTCCACCAGCAGAAGCCCCAGGGTCTGGTGCCTATGGCGAGACAAAGGGTGCTCCCATTGCAGTTGATGCGCCAATGCATACATGGACACGCCGCCAACTTCTCCCTGCATTCTCACCACGCGCAGTTGATGAACTTGAAGTGTTCACTCGTGCATGGTGTCGCGAGCTAATGGATGGAATTGCTGCACAACCAACTGCCGATGCTGCAGTTGACTACGCGCAGCAAATTCCTGCACAGGTGATTGCCACAATGTTGGGCGTTCCCACCACCATGAAAGACACTTTCACTAACTGGGTGCGTTGGAGCCTTGAAGCTGGTCTGACAAATCCAGAACTTCGAATCAAAGCACGTGCTGAACTTCAAGATTTCTTCATGGGAGAAATCATCAAGCGCCGTGAAGCCGGCACAACAACCGACCTTATTGGCGAACTTGTTCACGCACAGCACGACGGAGAGCCATTCCCCGACGGTCTTATTTTGGGAATGTGTGGCCTGTTGTTGATTGCTGGAGTAGATACAACATGGAGCGGCATTGGTTCTTCGTTGTGGCACCTTGCAACACATAAAGAAGACCGCGAACGCTTAGTGCAAGAACCAGAACTCATTCCGTCAGCAGTCGAAGAGTTCTTGCGCGCCTACTCACCAGTCACCATGGCACGTCTTGTGAATGAAGACATGGAGTACGAAGGTTGCCCAATGCACGCCGGTGACCGTGTTCTTATGGCATTCCCCGCTGCTAACCGCGACCCAGACCATTTCGAAAATCCAGATCAGGTCATCATCGACCGCGAGCACAACCGCCACGTTGCATTCGGTGCGGGAATTCACCGCTGCGTGGGTTCAAACCTTGCTCGTATGGAAATGCGCGTTGCTATTGAAGAATTCCTTGCACGCGTTCCCGACTTTGAATTGATCGAAGATGCTGAAGTCACCTGGGCTGGCGGACAAGTTCGCGGACCACGCACAATTCCTGTGCGCATCAACAAGTCAATTGGTCACTAAGACTTTTCTTCAGGACGAGCAAATTCCCTAAACGCAGCAAGTGCTCGGGGGCCATACACAGTTCCTGGGCCGCCGTTCATACTGATGGCCACGCCAATGGTTTCTGCAACTTCTTGTTCTGTTGCCTTAGCCAATGCGGCTCCACGAGCATGACTGGCAATACACCCATCGCACTTCACTGAAATTGCGATGGCAAGAGCAATGAGTTCTTTTGTTTTCTTGTCGACCGCACCTTCGGCAAATGCAGCTTTGTGAAGTTCGCTGAAACCGCTGTACACATCGGGAATGAGCGCACGCAATTCACGGCCCTCTGCACCAAGTTGTTGTAGCAATCCACGACCGTGGTCATGCGAGTGATCTGTCATGTACGTAGTCTGCCCGATGGGGTAGAGGTTTACTTCAACACTTCAAGAGCGTTGTTGTCGGCCACGCAATGCAATGCGCGCAGCAACATGTCTTGAAGAAGTTGCTGACCGCGTTCGTTCTGTTCAGCAAATCCACCAAAGGTGGTGACTCCGTAAGTGACGCAGAAGCAGATGCAGACAAGGTATTGACGCCAAGCTTCTTCGCGGTCGATCTCAATTCCGTGGCTTTCCAAACGATTGAGGTACACGTCTACTAATTCGCGGTCGTGACCACGGCGGACATCGGTGGCGATTGATTGGCTGATGTAATAACCAACGTCGTACATACCTGAACCAGTGCCAATGAGCTGGAAGTCGATGACCACAGGATCTTTTCCATCGAACATGATGTTGTCGGCGCGGTAGTCACCGTGGCACATGGTGGTAGGTGCCATGAGGTTGCCGAGCATCCAGGGCACTTTCTCGGCCCAGATGCCACCAATTTCACGAACGCTTTCGGGAAGAAGATGACCGGCGTACTGCTCAACATTTGGCCAACCACCGGTCCACAACATGGGAAGAACAGCGTTGTAGGTGGGGTTGTCGAGGGGTTGGAATGTTGTGGCGAAGTTCTCCAGCTTTGGGCTGCCCCACCACATGGCGTGGAAGTCGGCGAGTTTTTCGAGAAGAACTTTCGATTCATCGAGGCTGATGCCGTCTAACTGGTTCAGTGGACGCATGTGGCCAATGTCTTCCATCACGATGGTGAAGTCGGTGTTGTCGCTAGCGATGGCCTGTCCGTAGCACTTCGCTGTTTTGAACGGGGCGTCTGGTGCGCAGTCTTTATAGAACACCAATTCGCGAATGTAGAGAACTAGTGCATCTGCGGTAAAGCGTTGTGTTGGGTCATCGGTGGGGTACTTCACCACGACAGACTTCGGGCCTTTTTGTGTTGTGCCGGAATACGAAGGGGTGATGCGTTGCAAGATGCTGAGAATGCCTACGCCCTCGCCGATTCGTTCTGTGGATACGCCAGTAACCGACACACCATCTTCCAAGTGTCCGCTTCCGCGAAGAACACCTTCCACCCATTGCGGCGTGATGTCGGCTTCGGACTTCAAAAGACCCAAACCAGACTCGATGAGATCAACGATTGCCATGAGATTTCCCCCTTGTGTGAAGTGCATCCCCCGATGCGCTCTGTCTGAACATTAGTTGTCGGGACGGTAAACGCAAATAGTGGCACATAGTGTGAGGGGGATGAATGAAGTGCGCGTTGGAGTCATTGGCACAGGGATGATGGGGTGTGAGCACCTGAAGAACTTGATGGGCCTCCCCAATGTTTCCGTGACGGCTATCAGTGACCCCAATGACGAGCCACGTCACTGGGCGCGTCTGACCATGGGGGATGCGTTTCGTGGAGTGAGTGAATTTACAGACCACCGGGATTTGTTGGAATCCGGAACGGTGGACGCAGTACTTGTTGCGTCACCCAACTTCACTCACAAGGCAATCCTTGATGACATTCTGGCGACTGACATTCCCGTGTTGGTGGAAAAGCCCATGTGCACAACTGTTGAAGATTGTGTCTCTGTGGTGGAAGCACAACGTTCTCGTTCCGCTCTGACGTGGGTGGGTTTGGAATACCGCTACATGGCTCCTATTGCTGAACTTGTTCGTCAAGTACGCGCTGGCGCCGTGGGGGATCTGAAGATGCTCGCCATTCGTGAACATCGGTTTCCCTTTCTCGTGAAAGTAGATAACTGGAATCGCTTCAGCAAAAACACGGGCGGAACGCTTGTTGAGAAGTGTTGTCACTTCTTTGACCTCATGAATTTGGTTGTTGACTCACGACCAGTACGAGTGATGGCAAGTGGTGGTCAAGATGTGAACCATCTCGACGAGTACTACAACGATGAACGTAGCGACATTCTGGATAACGCCTATGTCGTTGTTGAATATGCAAACGGTGTTCGCACCATGTTGGACCTCAGTATGTTCGCTGAGGGATCCCGTCACGAACAAGAGATAACGGCCGTGGGTTCCACCGGCAAGGTGGAAGCGTTTGTTCCTGGTGATGGCCAGGTTTTCGTGGGTGACAGAGCAACGCGCAGCATGCGTTCAGTGGATGTAGCGATTGACCCCGACGTTGCTCATGTCGGTTTTCATTTTGGAGCAAGTTTTCTCGAGTGCAAGCGATTCATTGATGCGGTAGTGGCAGGCACATCTCCGGAAGTCACGGTGGAAGACGGTTTGTGGAGTGTTGTCATTGGTGCTGCGGCTCACCGTTCCATCGACGAACGACGGAGTGTCGACATTTCAGAATACGGATTGTCTTAGGACTTTGTCCCCGACGCACGGCATTTATCCGAGCAATACAAAACGTTGTGCCAATCGCGGGCCCACTTGCGCCGCCACTCAAAAGGTCTCCCACATGACTGGCAGACACGTGGTTCAAAACCATTCTTCTTCTTCGGGACACGCGTCACGACCCTTAGCGTAGGGAGTTCGTGACCAGCACAGGTACGGTGACGGCATGGAAGATGCTGTCCTTGTGCTCAACGTGTTGGCGTCATGGACAATGGTGGGCGTTATTTGGTTTGTACAAGTCGTGCACTATCCATTGCTCTCCCTAGTTCCAGTCGAGAGTGCATCTGCAGTTGCTGTAGAACACCAACGCCGAACTGGATGGGTCGTGATGCTGCCCATGACCATCGAAGGCGTCACCACCTTATTGCTGTTGGCAATGGTGCCTGCAGGGGTTGCATGGTTTGTGCCGTGGCTTGCCGGAATTCCAATTGCTGTGGCATTAGGAGCCACGGTGTTGTTGTCAGTTCCGCGACACGCTCGAATGGCCAGCAATCCAGACCCCACTGTTGGCCGTGAGCTCGTCACCACCAACTGGGTGCGAACAATTGCGTGGTCACTGCGTGGTCTCGTTGCAGCAGGAATGCTGCTTGCCACATTGGCAGAGCGCTCATGAATAAGCACTTTGTCAGCTCTGCGCTCGATGCTGCGGTAGTCCCAGGGTTTTCGCGTCTTGGATTTGCTGTCCGATCACGTATGAATGCGTGGGACAAAGTGTCCGAATCCAATCTGAGTGGGCGAGTCATTGTGATAACTGGGCCTACATCTGGATTAGGTGCATCAGCTGCACGCACGCTCGCTTCCACTGGCGCACAACTGGTGTTGGTGGGTCGCAACAAAGACAAGTGCGATGCGGTAGCGACCGACCTTCGTGAACATTTCCCACACGTTCCCCCCGTAGTTGTTGTGGCAGAGATGGGAAATCTTCAATCTGTGGCGGAAGCGTCGCGCGTTCTTCGTTCACAGTTTCCCCGTATAGATGTGCTCATTCACAATGCTGGTGCGTTACTGAACGAGCGAACTGAATCGGCGCAGGGTATTGAACAAACCCTTGCATCTCATGTGCTGGGACCATTTCTTATGACCACCATGTTGAGAGATTCACTACGCGCCGCAAACGGACGGGTTGTCACTGTGTCATCGGGTGGCATGTATGCGGCACCACTTCCACAACTGCAGGCAGGCGACACAATGGAGATGTCGTCGTACAACGGTTCACGTCAATATGCCATTGCGAAACGCGCCCAGGTCACACTGAATGAGATGTGGGCACAAGAAGAGCCAAATATTGAGTTTGTGGCTATGCACCCAGGCTGGGCCGATACTCCCGGAGTACAAGATTCCATTCCGTTGTTCCGCTTGCTGACAAAACCAATCTTGCGAACCGCCGACCAGGGTGCCGACACCATTGCATGGTTAGCGGCCGTGTGTCCCTTACCTGCCGAAAGCGGCACATTCTGGTGCGACCGCGAAGTTCGTGCAGTGCACAAGACCTCTGCATCGAAAAAGAGCGACACACCACAAACACGCAATGCACTGTGGACGTGGTGCGTCGATTCAGTTCGGCAGTTTGTTAGTTAGGTATTTAGCCCTGCACGCACACATTGGTGGTTGTGCCAACACCATCGATTGTTGACACAAGTACGTCACCAGGCTTCAAAAATACTGGTGGCTTACGTGATACACCTACGCCGCCAGGTGTTCCCGTAAAGATGACATCACCGGGCAGCAACTGAACAATTCCCGATAAGTACGAGATGATGTCGGAAACATTAAAGATGAGATCGTCGGTCATCGTGTCCTGTACCGCTTCACCGTTCAGTGTGCACGTCATATGAAGGGCGTCGCGTTGTGCAACGTCTTGGGCATCAACAAGCCATGGTCCAAAGGGAGAGTAGTTCTTTTTGCTCTTTCCCAAGTTGAACTGCGGCGGTTGGCTCGCAAACTGAAGTTGACGATCAGAGATGTCTTGACCAACGGCAATGCCCGCAACGTGATTCCATGCATCTGCATGGGCGATGTTGCGACCACCAAATGAGATGACAACAACTAGTTCCACTTCCCAGTCAACCATGACACCGTCGATTGGAATATCGGCATTTCCGTGTGCCACGGACGAGGTGAACTTTGTGAATGTAAGAGGAGACTTTGGAATGTCCATTCCACTTTCTTCAGCGTGTGAGCGGTAGTTCAAGCCGATACCAAACACTTGAGTTGGCCATGGTGATGGAGCATCTAATTCATTGACCTCACACGGAGTTCCTGTACCTGTGTAGGTGGCGGCGAAATCACGCACTTCGGCCCAGCGACGGAACGCCTCGATGGGCTCGGAGGAAAACTTCCCTCCACTCGCTTCGGCCAGGTCGACGAGGCCGTTGTCTGGGCCGACAACGATGTGGGAACGGCCGTTCTTGGAGGCGAATTTCAGTGTCATAGTCTGCACTATAGTCTGTTTTAGTCAGTTGACTAATAATCCCAGATAAGGAACTGCAATGGCATCACCCATCAAATTTGCCCACGTCGTTTTGAAGACTTCGCGTTATCCAGAAATGCTCGACTGGTGGAAGAACTTCCTTGAAGGAGAAGCTCGCCACGAGAACAGGTTCATTTCGTTCATCTCGTACGACGACGAGCATCACCGCATTGCCATTGTGAACCTGCCGAATTTGGAAGACCGTTCCGTCACGGCATGTGGAACCGAGCACTTCGCCTTCACGTACGCAAGTTTGGACGACCTGTTCGGCCAGTACGAGCGCATGAAGGCATGCGGGGTGTCGCCGTATTGGACCATCAACCACGGCATGACGTTGTCTGCGTACTACCGCGATCCAGATGGCAACCAAGTGGAGACACAGTTCGATTCCATGACGATGGATGAAGCTGATGCATTTATGGCCGGGCCATTGTTTGCAGCAAACCCCATCGGAATCGACGTTGATTTCGAAACTCTTATTGCGCGCTATCGCGCCGGCGAAGGTGTAGCTGCAGTCACCGATTACGCAACCGCTGGCAAGTGATTACCGTTGAAGAGAAGTCGAGTCGCACGCGAGTCGACACCGAAGACAAGTTGATAGCTGCAACCGCAGAACTACTGGGTGAAGTGGGTCCGCGTTCTCTCAGCGTTCGCGCCATTGCAGAACGCGCCGGAGTAAACCATGGATTAGTGCATCACTATTTCGGTGGGAAAGATGCACTGCTGCACGCAGCTATGGAGCGCTTGGTGCATGCGCATCATGACTACGCCATGGAACAATCGCGTCAGCAACCCATTCCCGCACCGTTAACGCTGATTGGCGACCCTATGTATCTTCGTGCAGTTGTGCGTGCGGTTCTCGACAACGAGATGTCTCTTGCCAGAACCGAACTTTCAGAAGACGTATCGGTGCCGCGAAATGCGATGATGCACGTTGCAACTCAGCAGGGCATGGACGAACCGACCGTTGAACTAAAGGCGATGATGGGTTTGGGTATGGCCATGGAGATGGGATGGGCTGCTTTAGAACCTTTCATCTTCTCGGTGGTTGACGCAGAGTCACAAGAAGAACAAGAACAGATCCGTGCTATGGCTAGACGGTTTCAGTCACAGATCATCAACGAGATGGTGATGAGGAATGCTTGATGTCACCATTCTTGGTGGTGGACCAGTGGGTTGCTTTCTCTCTGTCATTTTGTCGGACATGGGCGTTTCGAATGTTGTGATTGACCGTGATGTTGCGCCATATCAACTTCCTCGAGCGATTGTGATGGACGATGAAATTCAGCGTGCTTTTCATGACCATGGAATGGGCGAGTGGTTGCAACAGAACACTGAACCACTACAACGTGGAGATTTTGTTGGACCAACAAATGAAGTTGTGATTGGTGCAGACATTCCGCCGTTGGGCCTTCAAGGAGTTCCACCAGTAGTCACTCATTATCAGCCCGACTTAGACACCATGTTGCGCGCAGAAGCAGAACGTCGCGGTTCACAGGTACTGTGGGGTCGCACAGCAGTCAACATGGTGGACGCTGGTTCTTCGGTAATCACCACTTTAGACAATGGAGAGACTGTTGAATCGCGTTGGTATGTGGCGTGTGATGGCGCCAGTAGTTGGACACGTAAACACATTGGTCTCGCTCTTGAAGACTTGCGCTTTGATCAAGAATGGTTAGTGGTTGATGCCGAACTACACGAAGGTGCGGTTGTAGATCTTCCCCGTGGAGTTCGCCAGTACTGCCACAAAGACCGACCTTTCACTTTTGTTCAAGGAGTTCGTCGTTATCGCCGTTGGGAATTTCAAGTTCAAGAAAACGAAGACGCTCGCCAACTGAACACAGAAGAAGGCTTGTGGAGTCTGTTGCAGGGAATGATTTCGCCCGACACGGCGCGATTAGTGCGTAGCGCGGTGTATCGCTTTCATGCTGTTGTTGCGCCGAACATGCAAGAAGGAAATGTCTTCCTTGCTGGGGATTCTGCGCATCAAACTCCGCCGTTTGCAGGGCAAGGGTTGAATTCGGGAATGCGTGATGCATTGAACTTGGCGTGGAAGTTGTCTTTCATTAAGCGGGGCATCGCCACCAACAACATTCTCGATACGTACTCCACTGAACGCGCCCCGCATGTTCGCAGCACCATTGCACACGCTGTTGATATGGGTCGCCTCATCGATCAACTTGGTGGTCGGGTGAGTCACGGAGTTGACATTGAGAGTGGCTATGGCGGTACGCGTCCAAGCCCACACATTGAACAAGGGATTGTGTTTGGTGATGATCCCCGAGTAGGACACCAGTTCTGGTATCACCCGCAAGTATCGACTGCGGTCCGCATGAATGGCGCGTCGTTTGCAGTGGTCACACAAGCACCCATTGAGTTGCCCGACACGTTGCAACGTATTGGAGCGCAGTTCGTGATTGCCCCGGAATCGGTTCAAGGCGCATATGCAGTAATCGTGCGTCCGGACCGTTATGTTGCGGCCGTAGCCAATGACGTCAACGAGTTAAGCAGAGTGTCTGAACTTCTCTTGGCCTCGTTGCTCTGACAAGATGACGTGTGATGTCTACTGATGAAGAACAGCCACGGTTTCAGGTTCGACCTGAGGTGCGTGAAAAACATGACTGCATGTCATGTGGCTCGCACCTTGCCACCGCGTGGAGCACTCCGGAAGGAAAGGCATGGCTGTGCAGAGAATGCGCAACATTGAACGGACTTGGTTGTCCGTAGTTCTATGCCAGAACTTTGCGCAAACCCTTTGTTGCTGAGTCTCCAACTTTCTTGAAGACTGCGCCTAGTACCAAGTTCATCGGAGCAACAATCCAATTTGCTGTGAGAATTGCGTCGTAGGTGACATCGCATCCCGTAGCTGTTGGTGTGACGGTGACTCGGTCAACCGATGTGAAAATTGTGTTGCGACCTTTCACTAACACATTGGTGAATTCGTTGAACTCCACGGTGGTGTAGCGAAGAACTGAAGGTTTGCCGCCCATGCCTCGAACCGTGATGTCGAACACTGTGTTTAACCCGGGACCATCACCGTTGATTTGTTCCACCTTGATGATGTTTCGATCCCACTGCGCAAAATTGCGCAGATCAGCCATGTAGCGGAATGCTTCCTCTGGTGTCTTCGAGCTGTTGATTGTTGTTATGTACCGGGCCATGTGAAGTCTCCTGACGTTTGTGAGAGTATCGCCACCACAAGCTGGTGCCGACAACAATGGGAACAAACCATGTGAGGAATCGGTACAAAAGTGTTGTTCCTGTTGCATCAAGCAGGGACACTCCAGCTCTTTCAAGTAGTGCGATGAGGCCAAGTTCTGCGATTCCGGCAGCACCAGGTATGGGGGAAAGCGCAATGAGCACACGCACTAACGAGAAGGCAATGAGTGCTTCGTAGATGGTGAGCCCTTGTGCACCAAATACATGTGCAGACACTGCAAGACAGGTGAATCCGGCCAAGAGTGTGGACATAGAACTCAGAAGGATGAGATGCCCTCGTGTTCGTAGCAATGTGCGCAAACTGAGGCGGAGTTCGTTGGTGAAGTAATCGGGTTGTGCTTTCTCCACTACTTTTCGAGATCTCCAGAAACGCACAGGAACACGACGAAGAAAAAGACGCTGAAGTCGAAGCCCAATTCGGCCGACCACTGTGAAGAGAGATGGGCGCATGAGTGCAAACCACCAGAACACAATGGAGATTGCGATGATGAAGATTCCGAAGCCAACTGCAAGTAACTGAACATTGTCTAATGAAGTTGTGACGGCTTTGGGAGCCAACACAAAAATGGGAAGTCCCCAGGTGGTAAACGATGGAACCACTGCAGTTGCAACAATTGATGCAGCAATCACCTGAGATGGCATGTTCCAGCGCGTGAACATGTGTATGCGTAGTCCGGTTCCTACTGCACCACCTCCTAATGCAATTCCATAACCAGCAGCGAGTGCGGATTGATCAGCAGTGATTGATTGCCGTAGAGATATTCCGGGAGAGCAAGATCGCAAAAAGAAACCACGTGTGACGATCATTCCCATTCCAGCGAGAGCAAGGGGGACGATCTCCAATGGATGAATGCCTTGAAGCCTCTGGAAGATGTCGAGAAGAAGTTCCCTTTGAAACACACTCAAAGTGGCCACTATCGCTACCGCGAGTAGAGAGGGGAGGAATCGACGCATTGCCGTGCTGACGGTATCTGTGTCACAACAGGTTGCTACCGAAAATGGGGTGCGTAGTGTGTGACGTGTGATGGATTACTGCCCCGAGCCCGTGAAACGAGCAGTGATGGTGCAGCAGTGGCGCGACTTGGCGTATGTGCACTGGCGTTACCCTGTTGACGAAGTACAAGCTCTGCTTCCACCTGGACTTGAAGTCGACACGTTTGATGGCTCGGCATGGGTGGGGCTTATCCCGTTCTCCATGAAAAACATTGGGCTTCCGCGGCTTCCGGCGGTTCCGTACTTCGGGTCATTTCCCGAAGTCAACGTGCGCACGTACGTACGCCGAAATGGTGTTCCTGGTGTGTGGTTCTTTTCGTTAGATGTGAATCGTTTCTTGCCAGCGCTTGTAGCGAGGACCACATACTTTCTGCCGTATTGCTGGGGGAACGCTCGTCATCAACGTGTGGGCAATCTCCTCACCACGCAAGTGAAACGACGTTGGCCACGTCGGGCTGACACATCAATCTCTATCCACACTGGTGAACGAATTGCCGAACCCGATGAACTTTCGGTTTTCTTGTCGGCCAGATGGGGCCTGTACTCGCGCGGATTTCGCACATCGCTTCGGTATGCGCCAGTAGATCATGAAACCTGGCCGTTATATTCAGCCACACTTCAACATCTGGATGATTCGTTAGTCACCGCGGCTGGACTCTCGCAACCCACTGGTGACGCACATGTCATGTTCTCGCCTGGTGTGTCAGTTCGCATAGGGCTCCCGCGCCGAGCGTAATTACCGACGGCGAGGACGAGCTGCGGGCATCCAATTGTCTCCCGCTGTGGTGTTGATCTCTTCAACGTAACGTTCACCAACGGGTTCAACGAGTGAGAGAAACTGCATCGTTTTCTCTTCGCCAAGTAATCGCCATGCAATTTCATGCAGTGCGTCTGTCTTCTCCTCGAGTTGTTGACGGTATGCAACGCCTGCATCGTTCACTTCTCCATCAGTAACAAACCCTCGTTGTTCTAATGTGCGGAGGGCTGCGTTTATTGATACATCGTCGGCACCACGACTACGTGGAATCCATTCTTTGGGGTATCCCATCCATGCGTCGTGGAGAAGTCCGGCTTCTACAAGTCCGATGTCTTCAGAAACAAGAATTCCAAAGTGTGTGTCACCACGCCACTCACGAATGGTGTTCAACGCATTCCACGCACTGAGGGCAGCGTGCTCAGGACGCGGCCACGACTTGTGCGCAGCAAACAACACACGACCTGAAGCGGGAAGTGCATCAACAACGTCCCACAGTGGTGCCGCAAGTTCTCCCAATGGCTCAATGATTTCAGGTGTCATTCTCTGAAGACCGCTGAGTACTGCGGCATCGCGTGCGGTAGATACTGCACACCAATCACTGATGTGTTGGGCAGTGTGGTTCCACGCGAAGTGAACAAACTCTCGGTGGATGGTGTAGTACGCGGCAAACAATGCTTCTGGACCAGCAGGGCATAGTGGGGCTCCACGATTCACGATGTAGTGGCCCATACCTCCGGGCACACCGAGCGCTTCCAAATTGTCTTGTGCAGTGGAATCCCAAAAAATCCAACCAATGAGTCGATGCGATGCAAAAGATGATCGTCGAGTGAGGTCTTGCCAGTCGGTCATAAGAACGACCTTAGTGATGCGAGAGAAGAAGGGAAATGAGTGGACGATATTCAGTTATTCACAAGGCCGCTGAGAGCGTTGTGAATTTCATCGGTGCCGTGATGTGGCACATCGTCGAGACGGCCAAGGTAGGTAATGGACACTTCACCATTCTCTACTGCGCCACCATCGGTGTGGTCGTCCATCTTGTTGGTGTCGCCGTATTCCATTCGAACGTAGTACGAGTCTTCGTAACCCTCTTTGGGTTCCATATTTGCGTTCACCATTGCGCGGGGGACAATGGTGCCAACAGTTGTGCGTCGCCAACCCTTCATGTCGCTCACTTCAAGATTTGGCACATTCACATTGATGACAACTGGTTCAGGTGGTGTATTCGCCAAGTAGCCCTGCACCACACTCGCAGCAACATCTGCAGCGGAGTGCCACTTCTGTCCTTTCACCGCGTCGTCCCATCCCTGACCTTCAATTCCGAAACCAGTGACAGCTTGGCTAACTGCGATTCCCGAGATGCCTCCGTTGCGTGCAGTGATGGCAGCACCAACTGTTCCCGAGTGATACACCGAGCGCCCAACGTTTGCACCCGGATTAATGCCGGACACAACAAGATCGAATGGGTCGCCATACAAACCGAGTCGAGCAAAGAACACGCATAACGCTGGCGGACCGCTGACTGCCCACGCTGTGTCGATGCCTTCTACATAGCGCTTGTGGACTTCTGGCTGAATGATGTGCAGGGCACCGATGGCTGCGCCAGCGCCTGAGTACTCCTGGTCGGGGGCGGCGATAACCACGTCCCCGAAAGGTTGCATTGCTCGCGCAAGTACATGAAGCCCTACTGAATCGATGCCGTCGTCATTGGTAACCAGAATGCGCATGCCTCTAGTTTGCCCCACGGTGGTGAACACAGCCCTACGGGGAGATGACAAGTTCGTACCTCTTGACACGGCTGGTACGGTTTTCCGTACATCCAAGGGGGAATCAACATGACGTACGCAGGCGACCGCATTCTGTACGACGCAGACACGCACATTATGGAATTGCCAGACTTCTTGCGGAAGTTTGCCGACCCAGATATTCGTGACCTTCTCCCCTTAGTGAGTTATGGCCGCTCTATCGTCACCGACGAAGAAGTCGAAGTGATTATGTCGAACGGTGCTCAGCACTCTGACGAGCACAAGGAGTCACTCATTGCGCTCGGAGATCGAATGATTACCGAGGTAAAAGAGATTCAGGCCCTTGGTTCATTCGACAAGCACGATCGTGTGATTGCCAACGACATGCTCGGCTTTATGAAGCAATTGGTGTTCGCAACGCACAGCCTTCACATGCCTTTTTCTCCCAGCAACAAGATCCCCGACAATTTGCGCTACGGCGGTGCACGTGCCCACAACCGACACATGATTGATTTTTGCTCTGTTGATGATCGTCTCATGGGTGTTGCAGCGATTCCGTTAGAGAATCCAGAACTTGCGTTAGAAGAAGTGAAGTTCGCTCTTGAAGGCGGACTTCAGGCAATGTGGATTCCACATCGTTTGGCGGGCGACCGTTCACCCACTCACGTTGACTACAACCCCATCTGGGCATTGCTACAAGAAGCACAAATTCCTGTTGTGTTCCATGTTGGTGGAAACCCACTGCAACTTCCTCCAGGGTGGAGCAATACCGGTCGCGGAGTCACGCGTGACTGGATGGGTGGCGGAGAAAACGTTCGTGCACGCGACGCAGCAGTTCTCCATCAAGGAATTGAAACATTCGTCAGCATGTTCGTTTTGGATGGTGTTCTTGAAGAGTTCCCCAATCTGAAACTTGCGTCGGTAGAACTTGGTGCTGGTTGGGTACCAGAAGTACTTGTGCGTCTCGATCAAATTCATAAGGCGTATTCAAAAGTGGACGACCGCTTGAAGAGCTTCTCTCGCCGTCCTTCGGAACAGATTCGCGAACAGATGGCGTTTACTCCATTCGTGTTTGAAGACGTCTCACGTCTTATCGAGCAATCGAATGACGATTTGTATTTGTTCTCCAGTGATTACCCGCATACCGAAGGCGGACGTGATCCCATCGCACGTTTTGAGTCATGCATGCAGAATGTCTCGCGAGAATCTGTCGACAAGTTCAACTCCGAAAACTTCTTGCGTGTATTTGCTCACGCACGCGACAACGTCGCGCGCTAGCTAGTACTTGCGGCCGTGAACATGGCGTTGATGAAGTACGAAGAGAACGACACATGCGGGTAGGGAAGTCATCAGTGATTTCCAGACTGTTTCTGTGGTGACAGAGAGATCAAAAAAGTTTCGTGGTCCAGGAACAGCAAGTGCAGTGATTGCGCATGTCGCCATGGCGGCAATAAGAAGGAGTTTCCACCCGCGAAGTGGCTGAGCCATCAGTATCAAGATGCTGAAAAAGCACAACAACGCAGTTGCTGTGGCTGCTGTTCCTGTTTGGTCCGAGGTCCATGTGTCTGCAATGACAACGGCGATGCCACTGATTGCACCAGCTGGCCACGCAAAGCGAATAATGCGTTTCAAGAAACCAGGCTGATAGCGCTTGGTGTTGGGTCCGAGTGCCAAGACGAAAGCAGGAACGCCAATGGTGAGGGTGGAGAGAAGAGTCATGTGTCGCGGAAGAATGGGGAAAGAAATTCCCGCGATGGCAGCCAGAACAATGGCCACAAGACTCATTGCGTTCTTGGCTAAGAAAAGGTTTGCAACTCGCTCCACATTGCCAATGACTCGTCGACCTTCTGCGATGACATGTGGAAGATGTGAGAACTTCCCGTCGAGAAGGACTAACTGTGCCACGGCTTTGGTTGCAGGTGCTCCGTTATTCATAGCAATGCCAATATCCGCACGCTTCAATGCAAGTGCATCGTTGACGCCATCACCTGTCATTGCAACGACATGCCCACTGTTCTGAAGCGCATGAACGATGTTTCGCTTTTGCTCAGGTGACACTCGACCAAAAATGGTGTTCCCTGATAATGCAACGGCGAGTTCTTCGGGTGTTGTTCCCAGTGTTCGCGCATCGACGGGTGTATCGCTGTGTAGCCCGACCGTTTCTGCAATAGCCGCCACCGTGTGAGGGTTATCTCCGGAGAGAACCATCACTTGCACGCCTTGCTCTTTGAAAAAGTTCAATGTCTCTGCGGCATCGTCACGAATTTCTTCCCGCAGCACGATGAAAGCCATGGGGGTGAGGTCCGGTGGGAGTTGCGTTGTTGCAGGAGTTGTGAGTGACTGCGATATCAACATCACACGACGACCCGTTTCAGCGAGTTGATTGACTCGTGCTAGCAACGGACTACTCGCGGGCAGAAGCATTTCGGGCGCACCGAGATACCACGAGCCATGATGCTGATACGTAGATGCTTTCCACTTACGCGATGAATCAAAGGGAATGTGTACTTCTTCATTCCAATCAGATGTGGAGAAAGCAGATGAAACCGCCAACAGAGTGTTGTTGGCTGCGGAGTCGTGGGCAAGTGAAGAGATAGCGGACTCGATCTCTTGTTGTTGAGATTCCACCAGAAATTCGCATGTCTCAAAGACAACGTCGCCCGACGTGATGGTCCCTGTTTTGTCTAGACAAATAACGTCAACCCGTGCAAGGACTTCTACCGCCGGCAGTTCTTGCACTAATACGTGTTGGCGCGCCAACGAAACCGCTGCGCTAAGAAAAGCCAATGTGGCGAGCAATACAAGTCCTTCAGGAACAAGGCCGACTAATCCAGCAACGGTGCGAACTGCATGATCTTCCCATCCGTCACTGACATCTGTTCGAAAATGTGACCACACCTGAAGTGGTGTTGCGACAAGTAGAACCCAGGTGACCCACCGAAGAATGGTGTTGATGCTGTGCTGAATCTCTGATGGAGCACGAACAAATACCTTTGCTTCTGCTGCAAGTCGATGTGCGTATGCGTCATGACCAACGGAAGTGGTGATGAATACACCAGACCCCGCCGTGACAATTGTTCCAGACATCACAATGTCGCCAGAGTTTTTGACAACCGGCTCAATTTCCCCGGTCAAGTTCGCTTCGTTAACTTCAAGGCTGTCGCTCGTTCGTATTGTTCCATCAGCGGGCACTTGGTCGCCCGCGCGAAGAACAACCCAATCATCTAAGACAATCTCTTCTGAGTGGATATCGATCTCGTGATTGTCTCGAATGACACGAGATAGAGGGGCGTGTAGGAATGCGAGCCTGTCTAGTTTTCGCTTGGCACTCCATTCTTGGACTACACCGATTGTTGAGTTAGCGACGAGAACGAAACCAAAGAGCCCATCGATGGGTGACCCAGCAAGAAGAACAACTGCGAGCAAAAGTCCGAGAATTGCATTGAATCTCGTGAATACATTCGATTGGAGGATTTCTCGCACACTACGAGACGACAATTGTTTGACGTAGTTTGTATGGCCAAGAGCAGTTCGTTCTTCAACTTGGACTAACGAAAGTCCGCGGGCGTGCTCCACACCCGTACCGTACTGCTGTTGCAAAACTGAACAGCGGGACAGATGTTCCTTACTGTTGTACTCCCTGTGCGCGCAGTCGCGAAGAGATGTCGCTGCACTCAAGGCACACGCTTTCGGGAATGACACCAATTCTCATGAGACCAGCGAACATCTTGCAGCCGACACAGAAGCCAAAAGCTGCTTCAAGAAATGCTGGGCCCGACAATGCTGCTGTAACCCAACGCGATGCAGTGGTGAGATCGAGCAGGAACAGCACGGACGCTGCCACGCTGAACAATGCGCCGATTCCTTGAGCGAATCGCTTTGGGGGTCCTGGAACAATTCGGTGAGTTCCCGCAATGCGAGGGGTGATGACTTGTGTGGCCAGCCGGGCTAGAGGGCTAAATGTGGGCCCCGATACAACGCGGGCAACAAAGCCATATGTAAGAGGTATGAGAAGCCACGCCCAACCAGTGACGGCGTAACCCGCGGCCATAAGAACTGCTCCCGAGGCAACAATGCGGGCGGAGGTGTCGTTCACCTCGGATGGAAAGTTGAGCAGTTTGGTCACCTTTCCAGCCTAGGCAGATTCTGGACAGTTCCCACCGGTACCCCATTCGGTTGGAAGGCCTCTAGGGGCCATCACATAGGGTGACGGAATGGATTTTGTTTACCCACCCGAGGCTGACTCATACCGCGCGAAAGTTCGCTCATTTCTCGACGCAAACCTTCCCAAGAACTGGAAGGGCATTGGCGCAATGAATCATGCCGATGCTGCAGAGTTCACAGAAGAGTGGCGCAATAAATTGCGCGACAACGATCTCCTTGCAGTCACATGGCCGAAGGCGTACGGCGGTGCTGGTCTCGGACACATCGAACAGTTGGTTGTTGCAGAAGAATTCGCAAAAGCTGGCGTGCCAGGTGGCGGACCAAATGATTCATTCGGAATTGGCATGTTGGGTAACACCATCATCTCAGTTGGTACCGAAGAACAGAAGAAGCATTTCTTGCCTCGCGTTTTGTCGGGCGAAGACCGCTGGTGTCAGGGCTACTCCGAACCTGCAGCCGGATCAGACCTTGGCAACTTGGGATGTCGTGCCGTGTTGGACGGCGATGAATGGATCATTAATGGTCAAAAGATTTGGACATCTGCAGGTCATCTTGCAAACCACATCTTTGTTCTTGCACGTACCGCTCCGGATGAAGTGAAGCACCGCGGAATCACATTCCTTCTTGTCGACATGCGTCAACCAGGTGTTGAAGTGCGTCCCATCAAGATGATGTCTGGTGACTCTGAGTTCAACGAAGTGTTCTTTACCGACGCGCGTTGTCCGAAAGAAAATGTTGTGGGCGAAGTGAATGGCGGCTGGATGGTTGCAATGACACTTCTTGGTAACGAGCGTGGCGCCGGCGCTGCAGTAAACAGCATTTCGTTCCGTGGCGAACTAGACAAGCTCACTGCTCTTGCAAAAGAAAAAGGCTTGACGTCCGATCCGTTCATTCGTCAGCGTCTTGCAAAGGCACATTCAAAAGTTGAGATCATGCGTTTCCTCGGTTATCGCGTGCTCACCGCATTCATGAATGGCAGTCAGCCCGGCGCTGATGCATCAATTGGCAAGTTGTGGTGGTCCGAGTATCACAAGGAAGTCACGGAACTTGCTGTTGACATTCTTGGTGCAGACGCCCTTGTTCCCGTTGGTCAAACACCGCACACCGCGTTCACTACAGATTCACCAGGATCACCAAATGATTCGGCTAACTGGGTAGGTGTGTTCTTGAATGCACGTGCCGGAACCATTTACGCCGGTACCAGTCAGGTACAGCGAGGAATTGTTGGAGAACAAGTTCTCGGTCTTCCAAAGGAACCACGTGCAGACGGCGGACCATGGAAGTCGATTCCTGGTCACGGCTAAGCCGCAACTACACCTCAACTTCGCGGTTCACCACTGCCTTCGCGAGCTCCACAATGTCCATGTCGTGGGCAATGCTGGCATCGCGCAGTTTCCAGAACGCCTCCATCATGGCAATGCCGTGACGTTCACTGAGCACGCCCTTAGCTTGCTCAATTGCATTACGTCCTTCAACTGCTGTACGAAGTTTGCGTGCAATGAGTAAGCGATCTTGTTGCATATCTGCTTGAAGAAACGCGAGCGTTGCAGCGTCGGCAAGTGATTGTGCAGTGAGCACTTGAGTCGGTACAAGCGGTGTGAGGGAAAACAAGTTGAGTGCACCTACAACAACACCTTGCGCTTCAAGCGGTAACGCGTAAACAGCAACAAAGTTTTCAGCCGCCGCAAGCGGAGAGAAGTGAGGCCAACGTGTGTCGGATGAAATGTTTTCGCTACTTACTAGTTGCTTTGTCTTGCAGCAATCGCGACACGGACCTTCATCGTTCTGAACTTGAAACAAGTCGAGCACTTTTGCCGCATGACTAGATGAGCCAATGACGTGTAGAGCATTACTTTCATCAACGAGAAGTATTCCTGCAGCAGATACGGGCAACAGTTGCACGCACTGAGCAGCCAGTACGGAAAAGACATTCACAATGCTGGCGCCGTGTGTTGCCATTTGCCCTACGTCGACAAGTGTGGCTGCAAGTTGTGCTTGACCAGTGTGTTGATCGACAGGAAGGTGTTGTTCCGGCGTAACCATGGTGTTCCTATTTCTCTAAAGTTTCTTCTCGGGAGATGATGGCGCGAGCCACATCGACCAGTTGACGGTGTGTTGAGAATGCGGTGCTACGGAGGCGCACCATTGCTTCCAGAATGGGAACCGAGAGTTGTTCGCTTACCATTCCTGCGGCTTGTTGAACAATTGTGTGATGTTGCACATCTTGCCCTAATTCCGACAGGGCTGTATCCAACGAAACTCCGGCAAGGTCATTCAAGATGGCTTCAAGCGCAACATCGGCGAGGACACCACCATCGAAGTATTCGCTGGGAGTGGGTGAGTGGGGTTCGGTCCAATATGCGGTGATTGCACCAAGCCTCACGGCACCCGTGTGAATAGGGAAACTAAGGACGGCACGAACTCCCGCTTTTGAGGCTTCATCACAGAACAGTGGCCACCGTTCCTGTTCAACGTAGCCATTGGTATCAGCCAGGATCATGGGAGTCGAGTGGCGAACTGCGGACACGGTGGGGCCGTCGCCAAGCACCATTTGGCGTTCGTCCATTTGAGAGGTCAGGGAGGAGCCCCCCGTAATGGTGGTGATGTCGTATCCCATACTGAGAACGAGTGAGCACTGTGCGGCTTTTAGAACAGTGCTGGCAACAGACATGATTCGTTCGCCAAGACTGAGAGAGTCGGCATCTTCGTACAGCGCGTGTGCGAGCTCGGTGCGTCTATCTGCAGGCACAAGAGTTCGCTTTCACCCCTGCAACCTACTTGCGTTGGTACTTCGGTCTTGCGAATGTAGTTGACATTAGGTACAAGAATTACGGTGAGAGAAATACCAAGGGGGGGCACCATGGGAAAGTACGAGGACATTCGTCCAGGATCAACAATGGCAGAGAACACTCCGGTGTATCCGCCACTTCCAACGGCACCAGCCGGCACACCAAACATCGTGTTCTGTGTTTTTGACGACGTCGGTTTCTCGGACTTTGGTTGTTACGGAAGTGAAATTGCAACCCCAAACATCGATCGGTTGGCTTCTGGCGGTCTCAGGTACTCCAATTTCCATACCACTTCATTGTGCTCGCCAACACGCGCATCCCTCTTAAGTGGGATGAACCATCACGCAGTGGGTATGGGTTCATTGGCTAACTACGACTACGGGTTCGAGGGCTATCGAGGTCATATTCGCAAAGACGCTGCATTACTCCCCGAGGTATTGCGTCCTCTCGGATTCAACTCATGGGCGGTAGGGAAGTGGCATCTCACACCTATGCATCACATCGGACCAGCTGGTCCATTCGACTTGTGGCCAACGCAGCGTGGTTTCGATCGCTACTACGGGTTCATGGATGGTGCGATGAATCAGTGGGATCCATTTCTTACAGAAGACAACCACCACATTGCTAAGCCGGACAAAGAGGGGTATCACCTCACGGAAGACTTAGTAGACAAATCGATTTCACTTATTGCAAGCCAGAAGAGTCTTGCTCCGAATAAGCCGTTCTTCTTGTACTTGGCATTTGGCGCTGGTCACTCACCACATCATGTTCGTAAAGAACTCATCGATGCGTACGTTCCCATTTTTGAAAAAGGTTGGGACATTACGCGTGACGAACGCATCGCACGGCAGAAGGAAATGGGTCTCATTCCACAAGACACTGTGTTGCCTCCACGTAACCCGGGCGTTCGCGCATGGGATGAACTGTCGGGTGATGAGAAGCGCCTCTATGTTCGATTCCAAGCCGCGTATGCAGCAATGCTGACACACACCGACGAGCAGATTGGCAGACTCATTGCCGCTTTAGAGATGGTGGGTCAGATGACTAACACCATCTTTATGGTGATGAGCGACAACGGTGCTTCGCAAGAAGGAACTGTCAACGGAACGTTGAACCAAGGTCGTTACTTTGAAAGAACCAAGTTCGATCTTGACGACACACTCCGCTACATCGATGAGATTGGTGAAACGCAGTGGTTCAACAACTACCCACTGGGGTGGGCCATGGCGGGCAACACACCATGCAAGTTCTACAAACAAAACACGCACGGTGGTGGTGTGCGCGACCCGCTAGTACTTCATTGGCCTGAAGGATTCCCTAAAGAATCCGCGGGAACAATTCGTCATCAGTTCCATCACGTGTCAGACCTTGCGCCCACAATGCTGGAAGTCATTGGTGTGGAGAAGCCGCAGGAGCTGGGCGGTGTGCAACAAATGACCATGCATGGCACATCGATGCGGTACACCTTCGATAACCCTGCTGAACCAACCCGCAAGAAAGTTCAACACTTTGAAATGTTGGGGCACCGCGGTCTCGTAATGGACGGTTGGAAAGCAGTGGCTATGCACAAGTACCGCACATCACTTGATGAAGACGAGTGGGAGTTGTACAACCTCAACGAAGATTTCTCCGAGGCACACAACCTTGCGGAGAAGCATCCGGACAAACTTCGCGAACTTGTTTCTGTGTGGTGGGAAGAAGCTGCAAAGTACAAAGTGTTGCCCATTGAAGATGGCTTGAAGTCGCCGAACAAGAGACCAGTCGAACGTTTCTACAGACTGTGGCCAGGCGCTGAACGTATTCCCTCGGACAACTCACCACAGTTGATGAACACCAGTCACCGCATTACTGCACACATCGTTGTGCCACAGGGCGGATGTGAAGGTGTCATCTATAAAGACGGTGACCAATGGGGTGGCTACTCCATGTTTATTCAGAATGGCGAAGTGTGTTACCGCTACCACTTCCCGCAAGAACCACACGACATTCGCACCAAAGTGAATCTCACACCTGGTGAACACACCATCACGTGGGAGTTCTTGAAGACAACGAGAACCGGTGGAACAGGGACACTGCATTTCGACGAGCAACTCATTGGTGAGGTTGAGATTCCGCAGATGATTCGCGGATGGATGCCATTTAACGGAATGGATGTGGGTTGCGATAACGGCTCACGCGTGTCGCCTTCGTATGTATCGCCCTTCCGCTTCACGGGTCAGATTCGCTTCATTGATGTTGAACTGCTCAGCACTAAGCCGGGGCCAGACGCCAAGGTTCATCACGATTCGGAAATGGGCAAGCAGTAGTTCCCCATTATTAACAGGGTTAGAGTGGCGAGATGAAGCGTCGCCTCGTTCTTGCCGTCTCTCTTATTGCCGCACTGTGTGCAGTTCCGCTGGCCGGACCAGTGCCCACGGTGAAGGCAAATCCAGCTGGTGTGTTTGTCTATAACACTCCGCTTGTTGCTAACAAGGGCCTTCAGTTCTGTGCACCAGGTGTTGTAAAGGGTTGTATCGATTCCATCACTGTGAACGGAGTCCAACTCACTCAGGTGAATTCGCCCAGTCTCGCGTCGTATCAAATAGGCGGAGGCCTCTACGGTGGCCCGTGTCGCTTCGTAGACACCACAGTGTCTCAGTGTGAGTTCCCATACCTTGTGCTCTTCCCGTACGCACATGTGCTGGGGCCAAATGCACCGTTGGGTGATGTAGTTATCAATTTCCGCCGACAAGCAACGGAGCATCCCACCTCTGCAGTGAACGCAGTCATTGTGAACGGATCACTTCAATCGTTTTCACCGGCTGCACCAGGTCTGCGTGATGTTGCAAGCATTTCTGCACGCGCAGTTGAGATTCATTCAGCGTCCACTGGTTACTGCATTGGTTGGGTGAGCGAGATAGACGGTTGTGTAATCGGTGAGACAGGAACTTCAAAGGTCACAAACAGATTGTCAATGTTGTTGTTGCCCGCAATGCGTAGTTCCATTGTTCCTCCCGACAAAGCCGATGAAACGTGTCGTCAAATTGACATCTCAAATGCATGCATCATCAATGTGTTTGATGAAACAAGTAGAGGTGGATGGGTTGACACCGATGCATCCGTCTTCGGACTTACTTCTACCGATCGATTTACTGGCGCAGCACAATTGAAGATTGCTGGGCCGCATTACAAGGTCCCTGTCAATGGGTCAAGCGAATTGAACCAGTCGTATTTTCGAATGTTTATGCCGAAGGCATACCTAGACGTGTCATTTGGATTGACACCAGCTAAAGCAAACGCCACATCTTTGCCAGTGAAGAGAACTGCAAGGAACGGATCTACGGTTCCTGTTACGCAATATATTCCTAGCGCCGATGGTCTTTTGGTGTCATCAACAGGAATCGGTTTCTCTACACCCACAATGTCTGTGCAGCGAATTCTTACTGTGAAGCGCAACCAAAAAGTGACTGCGACGACACTGTTAAAGGCAGCCGGCGTGCATCAATCATTGAAGTTTGGAAAAGCTTCCGTGAAGATCAATTCAAAGAACGGCATGAAGTACTCGGCGAAGCGCTATCAATTTACGAAAGTCCGAACGCTGACTGTCACAATCAAGTATCGCTCCACAAAGTTGGCTATCTCTGAACGCAGGTTGACGGTAAACGTTGTGAGATAAACGAAAGAGCCGGCCGAGGTATAGCCCCGACCGACTCAATGGTTCGTTGTGTTCTTACAGGGCTGAAAGGTCAACCGATGGTGGAACGATTACTGCATCGATGACATGAATGACGCCATTTGAAGCAGGGATGTCTGTTGTGATCACGTTGGCCGCGTTTACCATCACGCCACCATCAGTGGTGACAGCAAATGTTGAACCTTCAAGAGAGGTGACATCGCCAGCCGTTACGTCAGCAGCCATCACCTTTGCGCCCACCACGTGGTAGGTCAAGATCTTGACGAGGACGTCCTTGTTTTCTGGAAGCAGCAACTTCTCTAGAAGACCTGCGGGCAACGCTTCGAATGCCGCATTCGTTGGAGCGAAGACAGTCAACGGACCTTCGCCCGACAATGCTTCACCAAGTCCGGCTGCAGTCACTGCTGCAACGAGTGTTGAGAATTCGGCATTGTCTTGTGCAACTTCCACGATTGTTCCTGGCATTTGAGACATTTCAGTGGTGTCGGATGCTGGAACGGTTGTGTCTGCAGTTGAACCGTCGGCTCCACATGCTGTGAGTGCAAATGCTGATGCAACAACCATTGCTACGAGTTTCTTTTTCATTGTTTCTCCTGGGGGGACGTGCTGAATTTGTTCAGCATTGAGTGCAACACTCAGTGTGCTTCGTCCTATTCCGCGTCTAGAAGAACAAATGTCCTTTTCAGAGTGTGTTAACGAAAGGATGGGGTTCGTCACCCTGTATTCATCTGGTGTAAACATTTCTCATGACACGACTTGGTTATCAGATACCCAACTTCACCTATCCAACAGGAATGAACATTTTTGACAGTGTGGTTGCCCAAGCGAAAGCCGCAGAAGATGCAGGTTTTGATCGCGTATTGGTGATGGACCACTTCTATCAACTGCCAGGAATTGGCGCGCATACAGAGCCAATGATGGAGTGCTACACCTTGTTGTCTGCACTAGCGCAACACACCAAGTCCGTTCGATTGTCTGCTTTGGTCACTGGCAATACGTATCGCAACCCAACTTTGCTGGCGAAAACGATTACTTCGCTTGATCATGTGTCTAATGGGCGAGCGACATTGGGTATCGGCGCAGGCTGGTTTGAACTTGAACACAACTCATTGGGTTACGAGTTCGGAACATTCACAGATCGCTTTGAGAAACTTGAAGAAGCACTTCAGATCATTATTCCTATGTTGCGTGGCGAGACCGTCACGTTCTCCGGCAAGCATTACTCCGTTACAGATGTAATTAACTCGCCAGCACCGTTATCGCGTATTCCAGTGATGATTGGTGGAAGTGGCGAGAAGAAAACACTGCGGATGGTTGCGCAGTATGCCGATGAATCAAATCTCTCGCGTGGCACTGCAGAAGAGGTGAAGCACAAATTGCAAGTGCTTGATGAACATTGTGCCCGACTTGGTCGCAACAGGGCCGATTTAAAGGTGACGAAGATGACCATGGTGTGTGTGGCGCCCACTATGGAGCAAGCTATGGCAGATGCTCGCGCATTGTCTGGGGTGAAGGGCTGGACCGATGAAGTCATAGAGATGATTAAGGGCATGATCATCTTTGGTGACCCCGACACAGTGGGCGAGAAGATTCAAGAGTTTATTGATGCAGGTGTTGATGGTCTCACCATCAATTTGCCCATCAATGGCCACATCACCGAACGAATCTCGCTAGTAGGAGAAATTGCCAACAAGATTCTGAAGTAGGGACTTACGGCCCGGCGATGTACTTGTTCAACCAGTTACCGAAGCTTTCTGTATCGCCATTGAATGCTTCGAGTTGTTCTCGGTTGAGCAGCACAATGAGGTCTTGGTTCGTGCGTGCAAGTACTACTGGAAACTGACCGGCAGCACAGGTGAGTACATCGGTAGGTGCGTCGTTGCGGTGGTATGAGGTGAACGGAATGTGGAGTTTTTGTTCGCATGATTTCCATGTGCTCTTTACTGTGAAAACTCCGTGGGTGAGTTCGCAGAGCGAACAATGGGTTCTCCCAAGTCGCGCGCCTATCCAATACGAGAGCTCGCCCACCAATGTTGAATCAGCGTCGTAGACACCAATGATTTCAATCACGTCAATGGACATGATGTCAACTTAGTAGTCCCCTCGGGGCGTGACACTACAGCGAGTTGATGCCGCATAGGTCTTGATGCATTTGCTCAGTCGCGCTTGACTAGTTTGGACTCGTCCAAAGGCGCATTGACATTGTGGGCGAGTTAGCCCACAGATTTCTGAATTAACCCTTCAGATTGAACTCTTGCGTAGGAGCTTTGCCTCTTTCGCGTTCCTCGTGAGGGATGGCATTCAGATGTCAGACGTGATGAACGTCAGCACCTAGCGCTGTGATCAACACATCAGCCAGGAACGCGAAAGAGGCGCAACTGCAGCGCAACAAGTGAGTAGTAGCCAATCACAGTTGACAACTCAATGGCGCCTGCTTCACCGAGCAGTTTGACGGTGTCCGCATATTGGACATCATCAAGGTCGCCAGTTTCTAACAGCGCACGCGATGCAGAGAGAACGCACGCCTCAATGGGGTCTGCCAATGTCAATGGCGCACGTGCCGCAATCGCTGCCATTTCTGCATCAGTGAGGCCAGCAGTACGACCGATTGCTTCATGTGCAGAACGCTCAAACTCGCTTTGTTGATGTGCGGCGACGCACAAAATTGCAATCTCTCGCGCGCGTTCAGAAAGAGACCCACGGAACAAGAGGATTCCACCTAACTTCTGCAAAGCCGCACCCAAACGAGGTTCATGCACCATCAAGTTGAACGGACCCACCAACGATCCGTCGGGGTTGGTCATCTCAACATCGGGACCTTGATTCGTTGTGAGAGTTTCGTAGAGAGCAAGTTGGTACTTGTTCATCTTGTCGGGCGTGAGCATGGTGAGTCGTGACATGTTCGAATGGTACTCAACTCCGGCAGCGTGGAAATCAGCGTCCAAAATCAGTGAGAAGATTCCCTTGATGAAGTACACACCAGAACTCGTTCAAGAAGGTTTTCTATTTCCAGAGACTCCACGGTGGCACGCACCGTCTGACTCTTTCTATTTTGTAGATATTGACCGCGGTCAGATCCATAAATGGAAACCAGGATCTCCTGCAACGTTGGCATTTCAGCATTCCGACTGGATTTCTGGGTATGGATTTGGCCCAGGGGACAAATGGACTGTTACATCAGCGCGTCGTCGAGTGTTGATGCATGTACAGCTGGGCGATAGTCCCGACAACGCAGTTGTCACTGACATCGCAGATTTATCCGGAGTTGCCACGTACGGAATCAATGACCTTTTGGTTGCTCCCGACGGAACCACCTATCTCGACACACTGTGTTACAACTTTCTTGCGGGTGACAGTGCAAAGCCGTCGCCGAGTCCGGTATTGGCTGTAAAGACAGATGGGACGTTTACCGAAGCGACGCGAGCAACGTCATTTCCCAACGGAATGGCTCTTGCACCCAATAGCAAAACACTTCTGATTGCAGACTCTCTTGCTCAATGTATTTATGCATGCGATATCAACAGTGATGGCTCTCTTTCTAATGAGAGAGTGTGGGCAGAATTACCGCGTGAAATGCCTGACGGCATCTCGCTAGATGCAGAGGGTGGTGTGTGGGTTGCATCACATCATCGCGTCATTCGCGTTATTGAAGGCGGCACCGTCACAGATGAAGTTGACATGGGCCCAACACGAGCAACGGCGTGCATGCTTGGTGGTGCAGACGGAAAGACATTGTTGATTACAGCATCAGACAGTCACGATCGCTCGATCATCACAGACAATCCATCCGGACGAATTTTCTCTGTAAATGTGGCGGTACCGGGCAATTCACTCCCATCGGTGTATTAGCGCGCGTTGACCTGAATCCGGTTGGATTTAGCGGGCTTTGTCGCGCCCTTGTAGCGATTGAGGTTCCCCCGATTACACTTACCAATGGATGTATTCGGCGTTCTGGGCGAGTTTCGCTCCGCATTCCGTTCCGCCTCCGCGCCTTTAGCTCAGTCGGTAGAGCAACGGACTTTTAATCCGCAGGTCCTGGGTTCGAGCCCCAGAGGGCGCACCAATGGGTTGCCATATATATGGTGACCATGGAGGTTTGTTATGGACCAAAAAGTTCGAGTATCGCGTGAGGCTGACATTGTCACCGTCACGTTGTGTAACCCAGCCAAGCGCAATGCGTTATCGATGGATGTTCTGAAGGAACTCACTGCCGCCTTTGAAGAGATTGCTGTCTCTGATGCCGTGGGTGTTGTGTTGGCGGCCGAGGGGCCTGTTTTTTCTGCCGGGCACAATTTCGGCGAGATGGCCGGGACATCACGTGATGATGCGTTCGAGCTTTTTACTGTGTGTTCGAACTTGATGCAGCTGATGCATCGAATTCCGCAAGTGGTGATTGCTCGGGTACATGCACTTGCAACAGCGGCTGGGTGTCAACTAGTGGCCACTTGTGATCTTGCAGTTGCAGCAGAGTCTGCAAGTTTTGCGATTCCGGGTGGGAAGGGTGGATTGTTTTGTCACACACCGCTAGTTGCAGTTGCACGCAACTTGTCACCAAAGCGTGCATTAGAGATGGCGATGACTGGCGATGCAATTTCCGCAGCGACTGCCTTGGAGTGGGGTTTTGTAAATGCCGTTGTTGCTGATGAGGAACTTGACGCAGCAGTGAATGAGTTAATGATGCGTGCAACACGTGGGTCGCGTGAATCAAAAGCAATTGGTAAGCGTGCCTATTACGATCAAATTCTGTTGCCAGAAGATCAGGCGTATGAGTTTGCTTCAGCGGTAATGGCTGATGCTGTGGTGTCAGATGTGGCGCAAGAGGGCATCATTGCATTCCTTGCAAAGCGGCATCCTGATTTTGGCCTTAGGTAGTAGGTATGAGTCTTGTACTTCCTCCAGCATCAATTATTGAAGTGGAACTTGCTGTTCAGGGAATGACCTGTGGCGCGTGTGCTGCCAAGATTCAGAAAGAACTCAACGAAATTCCGGGTATTGAAGCTGCGGTCAACTATGCAACCGAGACCGCAATGGTTGCGTTTGATGGAGAGTCGGTTTCCGAGGCAACTGTCATCAAGGCAATTGAGCATGCTGGGTACTCAGCGCGCGTG
>Ga0214168_1000031_pt1 | contig 51594 bp, 51 predicted proteins | sample LakMenepilimnion_FD_153002 | JGI IMG/M metagenome (GOLD analysis project Ga0214168, IMG submission 153002) | Freshwater microbial communities from Lake Mendota, WI - Practice 29OCT2010 epilimnion v4 | ecosystem: Environmental > Aquatic > Freshwater > Lake > Epilimnion/Euphotic zone | place: Lake...
CGTGGCGATTGCAATTGAATCAAGCCTGCGAAGAAGCAGGCGTGCGTGTGCACTATCCAGAACTTCATTTGTGCACTGACAATGGCGCCATGATTGCTATGGCAGCTGCGATGCGCGTTCAGTCAGGCAAGCAGCAAGCCGAATTGAATTATGGGTTTGATGTCAAGCCAAGGTGGCCACTGTCGAACATTGATGCTGTGCTGATCTGATTTTTTGGAACATAGTTGTGTTAGTTTTCTTTCGACTTTGGGCTCGACTATGGCAAGCCGGCATCTTGTGTTTGAGTTTTTCAGTGAATGCACAAGCACCCTCACTTCAATTGCCCCCAGTTCAACTGGCCCTCATAGAAGGAATGAGCGGACCCTTTGCCAACACTGGTGAAGCGGTCCTTCGGAATTTGGTTTGGGCTGTTGAGCGAGTCAATGCGCGAGGCGGCGTGGCTACGCAAGAAGGTAAACGCAGATTGGTGTTGAACCGTTACGACAGCAAGGGCCAAAGTGAAGAAGCTTTAACTTCATTGCGATCGGCCATTGATTCGGGGGCTCAATTTGTTTTGCAAGGAAACTCCTCGGCCAATGCTGCTGTTTTGGTGGACGCCATTCAAAAACACAATGAGCGTGAGCCGCAAAAGCGTGTTCTCTTTTTAAACTACGCCGCTGTCGATCCTGCGCTCACACAAGAAAAATGCAATTTTTGGCATTTCAGATTTGATGCGCACGCAGACATGCGCATGGCAGCCCTGATGCAAGTGTTGAAGCAAGATACAAAATTGAAGTCGGTGTATTTGATTGGGCAAGATTACAGCTTTGGCCAATCTGTCTTGCGAGAAGCCAAACTGCAACTTGAAAAACTTAGGCCAGACATTCAAATAGCAGGTGATGAATTGCACCCCATGGGCAGAGTCAAAGATTTTCTGCCGTATGCCGCCAAAATCAAAGCGTCCGGTGCCCAGGCTGTGATCACTGGTAATTGGGGGAATGACCTGAGCTTCTTGGTGAAGGCCGCCAAAGATGTAGGCTATGAAGGCAAGTTTTACACCTTCTATGGCAATGCTTTGGGTGCACCTGCCGCAATGGGCGATGCGGGTGTTGGCAAGGTCTTGGCTATTGCCGAGTGGATGCCCAATGTACCAGGCGCTGAGAGTGCCAAGTTCTACCAATCGTTCAAGCAGCGTTTTGCAAAACCTTCTGAAGACTATTTGCACTTGCGAATGCAACTCATGGTGGAGGCCTTGGCGCAATCAATTGAAAAAGCGGGTCAGACTGAGCCCTTGGCGGTGGCCTTGCAGCTTGAAAACGCAGAGGTGAGCATGGCGGGGCAACGCGGCAAGATGCGCGCCATGGACCACCAGTTTCAGCAACCCATGGTGGTGGCCATGATGGCCAAACAAGGCGGCCCTGATGTGCCATTTGATGTGGAGGGCTCGGGTTATGGCTTCAAAGTTATTCGACAATTCAAGGCTCAAGAGTTAGAACTGCCCTCTGTTTGCAAAATGAACCGTCCTCATTTTTAAGTCCTGATTGTGAATTGAACATGAAAAAAGCCCAGAGTTAGCTGGGCTTTTTTTCAGGCAAATAAAGATGATTAAGCGGGTCTGGCCAAGCCCAATTTTTCAATGATGACTTTTTCTTTCTGATAATTGTCACGTGCAAACTTGGCGTAGTCTTCGGAGTTCATGTAAATCACCGATTGGTCAAACTTTTCAAAAGTGGCCAGTACTTGTGGATCTTCCAAAGTTTTCTTAAACGTATCATGGAGTTTGCGCGTCACTGCAGGGTCCATGCCCTTGGGGCCGCCAATGCCAAACGGAGAATCGGACACCGTGTCGTAGCCCAGCTCGGTCAGTGTGGGCACATTGGGCCAGCGTTTGGTTCGTTTGCTGCCGTATGTGGCCAACAAGCGGCAAGTGCCTGCATCGACGTGCGGCGCCCAGCCGGTGGCATCGCTGTGTGACATCACGTGGCCGCCTAACAAGGAAGCCATGCCATCGGCGTTGCCCTTGAAAGGGATGTGTTGCAACTGAATGCCTGCTTTCATGGCGAACTCTTCCACTGCCAAGTGCGGCGTTGTGCCGTTGCCAGTAGAACCAAATGTAAATTTTCCAGGGTTGGCCTTGGCGTAATCTACCAAGTCTTTGATGGACTTGATGGGCGAGTCAGAGCGCACCACAATGCCAAAGGTGTAGCCGGTTAAGCAAGCAATAAAAGTAAAGTCTTGCAAAGGATTGAATTGCATTTTTTGCATGTGTGGCAAACGCAAAATACCAATGGTCAACTGTGACAGGGTGTAGCCATCGGGTTTGGCGCTGACCAATTCATTGGGGCCGAGCATCCCGCTGGCGCCGGCCTTGTTTTCAATGACCACAGGACTACCCAAAATTCGGGTGGCACTTTCAGCCAAGGCGCGCATGACGCCGTCGGTGGATCCACCTGCAGGCCAAGGGCAAATCAGCTTAATGGGTCTTGCAGGGAAATTGCTTTGCGCCATGGCCGGCATGGCGATGCTGACGGCGCCTGCCAAGCTGGCTTGAAGAACGTCGCGTCTGTTTAAATCAATTGTCATTTGAAAAGTCCAAAAAAACTTGTTGAAAGGATGTGTTGGGTGAACGCTGCTTATTCGGCTTTGGCGCCAGACTCTTTGACCACTTTGGCCCACTTCACAATTTCAGTTGCTTGGTATTTGGCCAGTTCATCGGGGGATGAAAGAACAGCTTCTAATCCTAATGTTTTCATACGCTCTGCCACATCAGGCAATTTGAAAACACGCAACACTTCTGCATTCAATCTGTCAATGACAGGCTTGGGCGTGTTGGCAGGGGCAAACATGGCAAACCAGGTGATGGCTTCAAAGCCGGGCAATGATTCAGCCACGGTGGGCACATCGGGCGCAGCGGCAGAGCGCTTGGCCGTAGTTTGCGCAATTGCCCGAATCTTGCCTTCTTTGGCCAAAGGCAAGGCAGAGGGCATGTTGTCGAACACCAATTGAACACTGCCACCTAACAAGTCAGGCACGTAAAACTGACGACCTTTATAAGGCACGTGCGTCATGCTGGTGCCGGTCATTGACTTGAACAATTCACCTGACATGTGAACCGAGGTGCCAATGCCTGGTGATGCATAGGAGAGTTTGTTTGGATTGGCCTTCATGTAGGCAATGAGCTCGTTCACGGTTTTAACGGGCACGTCGTTGTTGACCACCAACAAATTAGGGGCTGATGCAATCAAGGAGATTGGTGTGAAGTTTTTCACCATGTCATAGGGCATTTTTTCGTAGAGTGCGCCATTGATGGAGTGCGTGCCGACAGTGCCCATGACGATGGTGTGCCCATCGCCAGGTGCTTTGGCCACAATGTCGCTGCCAATGTTGCCACCTGCGCCTGGTTTGTTGTCAATCACAACGGGCTGACCCAACTGGGCTTTTTCACTGAACAAACGGGCCAAAATGTCGGGTGCGCCACCTGTAGGGAAGGTCACAACCAAACGAATGGGCTTGTTAGGGTAGGCTTGCGCCATGGCGCTTGAACTTGCGAGAAGCCCGAAGCCCATCGTACTTGCCAAGCTGACGGCTCCGATGAGGCTGAGGCCAAAACGGCGGGTAGACTTTCCGAGGTGTTTAGAAAACTGCACAGCATGACTCCTGTTTGTGATTTTGTCGTTACACACTTTAGAGTGCAGACAAAAGCGGGGGGAGGGTGAAAACCCCTGTAAAGAGCGTAATTTGGCACCTAGGCGTCAGTCTGGGTCTAAGGAAGCGCTCCATCGGTCGTTCCACCCCACCTGCTTGGCTTTTTCTAAATCTCGGCGATTTCTTTTGGTGGGGCGGCCCTGTTCAATGCTCAGGGCGGGTTCTCTGGACAGACGCTTTTGCACGCTGATTTTGTCTCTGAGTTCTAGGCTGTCATTCGTTTCTTCGTACAAAGCTTGCGCGGTTGGCGCAGGGCCCCGTTGGTCACTGATGGCTAAAACCTTGACTGTTCGGGTGATGTCGCCTTGTCTGGCTTTGACGGTGTCGCCCACTTTCACTTCTCTAGAGGCCTTGACGGTCTGGTCATTGATGGCCACACGTCCTTTGTCTATTTCGTCTGTGGCCAGGGACCGGGTTTTGTAAAAACGGGCAGCCCAAAGCCATTTATCGATTCTGATTTTGTCCATATGAAGCTTATTTTGAAGTGATTTTGAAGCCTCCTGGCCGGTTGAGCACTGTTTTTTTAGCCAGTTAAGCCCTAGGGGGTTCCCGTGTTGCAGGCCTGTGGTTATAATTCCGAGGCTTTGCCAAGCGGGAGACCGCCGCACAAGATCGCACGCAGCAGTTGATTCCAAACCGCTTGCGCAAGTTATAAAACATCGCCTCACGGGTTATCGCAGCATTGCTGCTTTGATTCAAAGGCGAAAAAAAGGAAGAAAAATGATTGCATCCTCTATCAAGGCTGAGGTCGTCAAGGCCAACGCTCGCGCTGCCAATGACACGGGTAGCCCCGAAGTCCAGGTGGCTTTGCTCACAGCTCGAATCAACGAGTTGACACCCCATTTCAAAACACACGCCAAAGACCATCACGGTCGCCGCGGTTTGTTGCGCATGGTTAGCCGTCGTCGTAAATTGTTGGACTACTTGCGGTCCAAAGACGCCGACCGCTACGTTGCTTTGATTGCCAAACTTGGCTTGCGCAAATAAGCGTATCGAAAGATGACAAGCGCCTGAGTTAGCCCGCTAGCTCAGGCGCTTTTTACTTTAAGTTTTCTAAAAAGACGTTTTCAGACCGAACCCGCGCTGTGTCATTCCATCAATCATTTGTGTTTCAACACAGATCATTCATGGAATGGCATCGAGTTCAGACTGTCAATATCTAGGCTTTTCAGTGCAGCCGTTTGCACTGTAATTTTCTGGAGTTAATCAACATGTCCATTTTCAACAAAGTGACAAAAACTTTTCAATGGGGCCAGCACAAGGTCATCATGGAAACTGGCGAAATTGCTCGCCAAGCATCCGGCGCTGTCCTGGTTAACATTGAAGACACCGTGGTCTTGGCCACAGTGGTGGCTTCTAAAAATTCCAAAGCAGGCCAAGACTTTTTCCCATTGACCGTGGACTACATTGAGAAAGCTTATGCAGCCGGCAAAATTCCAGGCAGCTTTTTCAAACGCGAAGCCAAGCCCAGCGAATTGGAAACACTCACCAGTCGCCTGATTGACCGTCCTATACGCCCTCTGTTTCCAGAAGGTTTCTACAACGATGTGCACGTCGTGGTGCACACCGTTTCTTTGAACCCTGAAGTCGATGCCGACATCGCGGCCCTCATTGCCGTTAGCGCCGCACTGTCTATTTCTGGCGTGCCTTTCAATGGCCCCATCGGCGCTGCACGCGTGGGTTACATCAACGGCGAATACGTCTTGAACCCAGGACAAACACAACGCAAAGACAGCCAGATGGACCTGATTGTGGCGGGCACCGAAGCCGCTGTCTTGATGGTGGAATCGGAAGCTCAGCAGTTGTCAGAAGAAATCATGTTGGGTGCTGTGGTGTTTGGTCATGAGCAGGGCAACATTGCCGTTAATGCCATTCACGAATTGGTGCGCGATGCAGGCAAACCTGCTTGGGATTGGACTGCACCTGCCAAGGACGAAGCTTTGATTGCCAAAGTGAATGCGCATGCAGATGAAAAACTGCGCGCTGCTTATCAAATTAGGAACAAGCAAAGCCGCACACAAGCTTGCCGCGAAACTTACGCTGCCACCATGGCGGGTCTGAAAGCCGAAGGCGTCGAGTTTGACAGCGTCAAAGTTGAAGGTATGTTGTTTGACATTGAAGCCAACATTGTGCGCAGCCAAATCTTGGCAGGCGAGCCACGCATTGATGGCCGCGATACACGTACCGTCCGCCCCATTGAAATTCGCAACTCTGTGTTGCCACGCACACACGGCTCAAGCTTGTTCACACGCGGTGAAACACAAGCCTTGGTTATCGCAACATTGGGTACAGAGCGCGATGCACAGCGCATTGACGCCTTGGCTGGTGAGTACGAAGACCGCTTTATGCTGCACTACAACATGCCTCCCTTTGCCACTGGCGAAGTCGGCCGCATGGGTTCTACAAAGCGTCGCGAAATTGGTCACGGCCGTTTGGCCAAGCGTGCTTTGGCCGCTGTGTTGCCTACCAAAGAAGAATTTCCTTACACCATGCGTGTGGTGTCTGAAATTACAGAATCCAATGGTTCTTCCTCTATGGCTTCTGTGTGTGGTGGCTGTTTGGCCCTCATGGACGCCGGTGTGCCCATGAAAGCCCACGTGGCAGGTATTGCCATGGGCCTGATCAAAGACGCAAGCCGCTTTGCCGTGTTGACCGACATCTTGGGCGACGAGGATCATTTGGGTGACATGGACTTTAAAGTTGCCGGAACCACCAATGGTGTCACAGCTTTGCAGATGGACATCAAAATCCAGGGCATTACCAAAGAGATCATGCAAGTGGCCTTGGCTCAAGCCAAAGAAGCGCGCATGCACATCTTGGGCAAAATGCAAGACGCCATGAGCGAAGCCAAAACCGAAGTGTCTAACTTCGCACCCAAGCTCTTCACCATGAAGATCAATCCCGAGAAAATTCGCGATGTGATCGGTAAGGGCGGCGCAACCATCCGTGCGCTCACCGAAGAAACTGGCACCCAAATCAACATCAATGAAGACGGCACGATTACCATCGCGGCCACTGACGGTGCCAAGGCTGATGAGGCCAAGCGTCGCATTGAGCAAATCACCGCAGAAGTTGAAATCGGCAAGGTCTATGAAGGCCCAGTCACTAAGTTGCTCGACTTCGGTGCTTTGATTAATTTGTTGCCTGGCAAAGATGGCTTGTTGCACATCAGTCAAATTGCACATGAGCGCGTTGAAAAAGTGTCTGACTATTTGCAAGAAGGTCAGATCGTCAAAGTCAAAGTGCTCGAGACCGACGAAAAAGGCCGTGTGAAGTTGTCCATGAAAGCCTTGATCGATCGTCCTGCTGCGCCTTCGCAGTCAGAGTGATTGAAAACAAAGCCTTGAAGCATTGACCATGAAGAAAAAGCTCATTGCGGGTAACTGGAAGATGAATGGCAGTTTGTCTGCCAACGTCTCTTTGTTGCAAGCGGTGTTGGACGGCAGTAAGGGCATGAATTGCCAGGCTGCTGTCTGTGTGCCGGCGGCCTATTTGGCGCAGGTTCAGTCAATGCTTTCGGGTCAGTCTCTTATTGCTTTGGGTTCGCAAGATGTGTCTGCGCAAGAGGTGGGAGCCTACACGGGCGAAATCTCTGCGGGCATGTTGAAAGACTTTGCGGTGCGCTATGTCATCGTAGGTCATTCAGAGCGTCGCCAATACCATGCGGAATCGGATGCCACCGTGGCAGACAAAGCGCAGCGCGCCTTGTCTGCCGGCATCACGCCCATAGTGTGTGTGGGCGAAACTTTGGCCGATCGAGAAGCAGGGCGCACCGAAGAAGTCGTCAAGCGGCAACTGGCCGCTGTCATCCATGTCAATGGCCACTGCATCAGCGAAATTGTGGTGGCTTATGAGCCCGTGTGGGCCATTGGCACAGGTCGCACAGCTTCTCCAGAACAAGCGCAAGAAGTGCACGCCGTGTTGCGTTCGCAACTGAAAGCGGCAACATCGCACTCAGACCGTATTTCTATTTTGTATGGTGGCAGTATGAATGCCGCCAACGCTGCGCAGTTGCTGGCGCAAACCGACATTGATGGTGGCTTAATTGGTGGCGCAGCCCTCAAAGCGGCCGATTTTTTGGCCATCATGGCTGCTGGTTCAACAACCGCCAAGAGCGGCCTGAACTTTTGACACAAGATATTTTGATTTGGAGCGAAGCATGAATGCAATGATCACCGTAATTTTGGCTGTACAGATGTTGTCGGCCTTGGCCATGATTGGATTGATCTTGGTGCAACATGGCAAAGGTGCTGACATGGGTGCGGCCTTTGGCAGTGGCAACTCTGGCAGCTTGTTTGGTGCATCTGGCGGGGCCAATTTCTTGTCGCGCACCACAGCAGTTTTGGCGGCTGTATTTTTTGTGACCACCTTAATGCTGGCTTACTTCGGCAATCTGCCTGCTTCTTCTTCAAACAGCGTGTTGGAAGGTAGCTCTGTCCTAGTGCCTACTTCTAAGCCAGCGCCTGTAGACAACAGCACGGCCTCGCAAATTCCTGGTAACACGCCTGTCACACCTGCTGCGCCTGCAATTTCTAAGTAAGAATTCTCGCGTGCATTAACTTCTTGATGCGCGACAGAAATTTCGGTATTTACCCTGCAAGATTGCCCCTGTTTAGGGGTAAACTACGAGCTGTTCTGAGCGCCAATAATCCACTCGTGGATGCCTCATGCCATTGGAACAAATAACCGCCGTCGTGGTGAAATTGGTAGACACGCTATCTTGAGGGGGTAGTGGCGAAAGCTGTGCGAGTTCGAGTCTCGCCGACGGCACCAACATAGAGGCGCTGAATGTTTGCATTCGGCGTCTCCCCATAGATTTGAAGTTCATGATCAACCTCGACCAATACCTTCCTATCTTGTTGTTCATCTTGGTGGGTGTTGCCATTGGCGTCATTCCTCAGGTTTTGGGCTATATCCTTGGCCCCAATCGCCCAGACGCGGCCAAAAATTCTCCTTACGAATGCGGCTTCGAAGCTTTCGAAGATGCGCGCATGAAATTTGACGTCCGCTATTACTTGGTTGCGATCTTGTTCATTTTGTTTGACCTCGAAATTGCGTTTCTCTTCCCATGGGCTGTAGCTCTTCAAGAAGTGGGTATTGCAGGCTTCGTGGGTGTCCTTATTTTCCTGACCATTCTGGTTGTCGGTTTTGTTTACGAATGGAAAAAGGGCGCGCTTGATTGGGAGTAACTCCCAAATTGGCCCCTTGGAAAAATTTTGAATTGAATAGCTGCTTCAACAAGGATGTGAACAATGATTGAAGGCGTGATGAAAGAAGGCTTTATCACCACAAGTTACGACTCTGTGGTGAATTGGGCCAAGACAGGTTCTTTGTGGCCAATGACGTTTGGCTTGGCTTGCTGTGCAGTAGAAATGATGCATGCAGCCACGGCGCGTTATGACTTGGCTCGATTTGGCGCAGAAGTTTTCCGTGCCAGTCCCCGTCAAAGTGATTTGATGATTGTTGCGGGCACCCTCACCAACAAAATGGCGCCTGCTCTGCGCAAAGTTTATGACCAAATGTCAGAGCCCCGATGGGTTATTTCCATGGGCTCTTGTGCCAATGGTGGCGGTTATTACCACTACAGCTATTCCGTAGTTCGTGGGTGCGATCGCATTGTGCCGGTTGATGTGTATGTGCCGGGTTGCCCGCCAACTGCCGAAGCTTTGATCTACGGCATCATCCAGTTGCAGCAAAAAATTCGACGCACCAACACCATTGCTCGTGTTTGAAAGAATCAACATGACTTTTTCAATTCACCCCGAGCAACTCCAGCAAAACCTCATTCACGTTTTGGGCACACAAGTGTCTGAAGTTTCCGTGGCTTTGAACGAGGTCACTGTCAAAGTGTCTTCTATCAATTACCTGAGCGTCATGCAAACATTGCGTGATTCTCCCGTTTGCAGCTTTGAGCAACTCATTGATCTGTGCGGCATGGACTACTCGACCTATGCTGATGTCGGCACTGAAGGCCCCCGTTTTGGGGTTGTCGTTCATTTGTTGTCAGTTAGCCTGAATCAGCGAGTCCGTGTCATGGTGCTTTGCCCCCAAGATGACTTGCCATTGGTTGACTCGGTCAATGCCTTGTGGAATTCAGCCAACTGGTACGAGCGTGAAGCCTTTGACCTGTATGGCATTGTGTTTGAGGGTCACCAAGATTTGCGCCGAATTCTCACCGATTACGGCTTCATTGGTCATCCTTTCAGAAAAGATTTCCCTGTCTCGGGCCATGTCGAAATGCGTTACGACGCTGAACGAGCCCGCGTGATTTACGAACCTGTCTCTATTGAGCCCCGAGAAATCACGCCCCGGATCATCCGCGAAGAAAAATACGGAGGTCTGCACTAAGCGCTTCAGCGTTGGTGTCTATCAACATGGCAGAAATTAAAAACTACACACTGAACTTTGGTCCGCAGCACCCTGCGGCCCACGGCGTGCTCCGATTGGTTCTAGAACTTGATGGAGAGGTTGTGCAACGCGCAGATCCTCACATTGGCCTTTTGCACCGCGCTACTGAAAAGCTGGCTGAAAGCAAAACTTATATTCAGTCCTTGCCCTACATGGACCGCTTAGACTACGTGTCCATGATGTGCAATGAGCATGCCTATTGCCTGGCCATTGAAAAGTTGCTTGGCATCGAGGTGCCAAAACGTGCGCAATACATTCGCGTCATGTTCTCCGAAATCACACGTCTGCTCAATCACCTCATGTGGTTGGGCTCTCATGCCAACGACTGTGGCAGCTCGACTGTCTTAGTCTATGCATTCCGTGAACGCGAAGACTTGTTCGACATGTACGAGGCCGTCTCCGGTGCTCGAATGCATGCAGCTTATTTCCGCCCAGGCGGTGTTTACCGTGACTTGCCAGAAACCATGGCGCAGTACCAAGTCAATAAAATCCGCAATGCCAAAGCTATTGCAGAAATGAATGTCAACCGGCAGGGCTCTTTGCTTGACTTCATTGAAGACTTTACAAATCGCTTCCCACATTGCATCGATGAGTACGAAACCTTGCTCACCAACAACCGCATTTGGAAGCAGCGCACCGTGGGTGTGGGTGTTGTCGCGCCCGAGCGCGCATTGAATTTGGGCATGACAGGCCCTATGTTGCGCGGCTCTGGCGTTGCTTGGGATTTGCGCAAAACGCAGCCTTACGAGGTTTACTCCGAAGTTGAGTTCGATGTGCCCGTGGGTAAAACGGGTGACAGCTACGATCGCTACTTGGTGCGCATGCAAGAAATGCGTGAATCCAATCGGATCATTCAGCAATGTATCAAGTGGCTGCGCCCCAACCCCGGCCCTGTGATTACCGACAACCACAAAATTGCTCCGCCTTCGCGCGAAGCCATGAAGACCAACATGGAAGGTTTGATTCACCATTTCAAACTCTTCACAGAAGGTTTCCATGTGCCCGAAGGTCAGGCCTATGCCGCTGTTGAGCACCCCAAGGGTGAGTTTGGTATTTACCTCGTGAGCGATGGTGCCAACAAGCCTTACCGTTTAAAAATCCGTGCCCCGGGCTATGCCCACCTGGCGACCCTTGATGAAATGGCCCGTGGCCATATGTTGGCCGACGCAGTGGCCATCATTGGAACCATGGACATTGTGTTTGGAGAGATTGACCGATGATCTCTAATGAGACCAAAGCCCGCTTCGCTCGCGAAGTGGCCAAATTTCCTGCCGATCAAAAGCAATCTGCCGTCATGGCCTGTTTGTCTATCGTGCAACAAGAGCTTGGCTGGGTTAGTGCTGAAAGCGAAAAAGTTGTGGCCGACTACTTGGGCATGGCGCCCATGGCTGTGCACGAAGTCACTACTTTTTACAACATGTACAACCAGCAAAAATTGGGCAAGTTCAAGTTGAACGTTTGCAACAATTTGCCTTGCCAGTTGCATGGTGGTCAGCAAGCGCTGGTTCATTTGCAAAAGCGTTTGGGCATTCAAGTGGGTGAAACGACTGCTGATGGCCTGTTTACTTTGCAGCCCAGCGAATGCCAAGGCGCATGCGCCGATGCGCCCGTGTTGTTGGTCAATGACCGCACCATGTGCAGCTTCATGAGCAACGAAAAGCTCGACGATTTGATCGATACTTTGCAAAAATCTGGAGGCGCAGCATGAGCGCTGGTCTGAATCAATTGTTGTCGCGCTTTGCGGCCTCCGGCTTGGAATCGTCATTCCACGAGCGTCACATCAACCCGCAAATCATGTCGGGTTTAAATGGCCACAACTGGAGCCTGAAAGATTACGAAGCGCGCGGTGGCTACCAAGCTTTGCGCAAAATTTTGGGGCAAGATGGCGGTGAAGGTTTGACACAAGACCAAGTCATTGCCACGGTTAAAGAATCTGCTTTGCGTGGCCGAGGCGGCGCTGGTTTTCCCACCGGCCTGAAGTGGAGCTTCATGCCTCGTCAGTTCCCAGGTCAAAAGTATTTGGTTTGCAATTCTGACGAAGGCGAGCCCGGCACTTGCAAAGACCGTGACATCATGCAATTCAATCCACACATCGTGATTGAAGGCATGGCCATCGCCGCTTATGCCATGGGCATCAATGTGGGTTACAACTACATTCATGGCGAAATTTTTCAAACCTATGAACGCTTTGAAGCTGCGCTGGAAGAAGCGCGCGCAGTAGGCTACTTGGGTGACAAGATCATGGGCAGCAACTTTAATTTTCAGTTGCACGCTACGCATGGATTTGGTGCTTACATCTGTGGTGAAGAAACGGCTTTGCTTGAATCTTTGGAAGGCAAAAAAGGGCAACCTCGCTTCAAGCCACCATTCCCCGCCAGTTTTGGTTTGTATGGCAAGCCCACCACCATTAACAACACTGAAACTTTTGCCGCAGTCCCCTGGATCATTCGCAATGGGGGCCAGGCTTATTTGGAGTGCGGTAAACCTAACAATGGTGGCACCAAGATTTTCTCCATCAGCGGCGATGTTGAGCGTCCCGGTAACTATGAAATTCCATTGGGCACCTCGTTCCCCAAGCTCTTGGAGTTGGCCGGCGGCATGCGCGGTGGCCGCTCCTTGAAAGCGGTCATTCCTGGCGGCTCTTCAGCCCCCGTGTTGCCCGCCAACATCATGATGGACATCACCATGGACTATGACTCGATTGCCAAAGCCGGCTCCATGCTGGGATCTGGTGCTGTCATTGTCATGGACGACACTCGTTGCATGGTCAAGTCCTTGCAACGTTTGTCTTATTTCTACTCCCATGAATCATGTGGTCAATGCACACCTTGCCGTGAAGGCACGGGGTGGTTGTGGCGCATGGTTGACAGAATTGAAAATGGCCAAGGCCGCGCAAGCGACCTCGACCTCTTGAACTCGGTGGCAGACAATATTCAAGGCCGCACCATTTGCGCTTTGGGTGATGCCGCCGCCATGCCTGTGCGCGGAATGATCAAACATTTCCGTCACGAATTTGAGTACCACGTTGAGCACAAGACCTGCATGGTCCCTGCTTACGTTTGAGACGGCAGAACAACCATGGTTGAAATTGAACTAGACGGTCAAAAAGTTGAGGTCCTTGAGGGCAGCATGGTCATGCATGCCGCTGAAAAGGCCGGCACTTACATTCCTCACTTCTGCTATCACAAGAAATTGAGCATTGCGGCCAACTGCCGCATGTGTTTGGTCGATGTTGAAAAGGCACCCAAGCCGATGCCTGCATGTGCAACACCTGTCACGCAAGGCATGATTGTTCGCACCAAGTCAGACAAAGCCATCAAGGCGCAGCAGTCGGTCATGGAATTCTTGCTGATTAATCACCCGCTTGATTGCCCCATTTGCGATCAAGGCGGTGAGTGCCAATTGCAAGATTTGGCCGTCGGTTATGGCGGTTCGGGTTCACGTTACGAAGAAGAAAAACGTGTGGTGTTCCACAAAGATGTAGGCCCCCTCGTCAGCATGCAAGAGATGAGCCGTTGCATTCACTGCACACGTTGTGTTCGCTTTGGCCAAGAGGTGGCCGGTGTCATGGAGTTGGGCATGTCACACCGCGGCGAGCACGCCGAAATTGAAACATTCGTGGGTCAATCTGTCGACTCTGAGCTCTCAGGAAACATGATCGACATCTGCCCCGTGGGTGCGCTGACCAGCAAGCCATTCCGCTACAGCGCCCGCACATGGGAATTGTCGCGCCGCAAATCGATTGCACCGCACGACTCTTCTGGCGCCAACTTGGTCGTCCAGGTTAAAAATAACGAAGTTTTTCGTGTGGTGCCTTTGGAAAACGAAGAAGTCAATGAGTGCTGGATTGCTGACCGAGATCGCTTTTCTTACGAAGCTTTGAACAGTGCAGATCGACTGCGCGCGCCCATGATCAAGCAGGGTGGTGAGTGGAAAGAAGTTGATTGGCAAACCGCTTTGGAATATGTTGCCAATGGTTTGAATCAAATCAGCAAAGACCATGGTGCAAGCAGCATTGGTGCTTTGGTCAGCCCACACAGCACACTTGAAGAACTGCATTTGGCCAGCACCTTGGTTCGCTCTTTGGGCTCTGACAACATCGATTACCGCTTACGCAATGCCGAGTTTGCAAAAGCCGAAGGCGTGCGTTATTTGGGTACCTCCATTGCCAGCCTGACCCAACTCCAGCGTGTGCTTGTGGTGGGCAGCAACTTGCGCAAAGACCATCCGCTGTTTGCGCAGCGCATTCGCCAAGCGCAACGCCATGGCGCTCAAGTCAACACCATCACTTCCAAGGCTTTGTTCAATGCAGCCGATGCGTGGGCCATGCCAGTGGCGCATGCCGATGTGCAAGAAGCCAGTGCCTGGACACAAAGTTTGGCCAATGTGGCGGTGGCCGTTGCGGCAGAGAAGGGCGTGTCTGCGCCTGCTCAAGGTCATGCAACGCCAGAGGCACAAGCCATTGCCAAGTCACTCTTGGGCGGCGACCGCAAAGCTGTGCTGTTGGGCAATGCCGCTGCACACCACGCCAATGCGTCTAGCTTGCTTAGTTTGGCCAAGTGGATCGCTGAACAAACTGGCGCAACTTATGGCTACCTCACAGAAGCTGCCAACACAGTGGGTGCACAGTGGGCCAAAGCAGAGCCTCAGACGGGTGGCTTAAATGCCGCGCAAATGTTAGCGGGTGGTTTGAAAGCGGTTTTGCTTCTTAACACCGAGCCTGTTGAAGATGCTGCTGCGGGCGCCAAAGCCGTGGCTGCCTTGGCCGCCATGCAAATGGTTGTCACACTCAGCCCTTTCAAAACCAACATGTCTTTCTCAGACGTGTTGTTGCCCATTGCACCCTTTACAGAAACATCTGGCAGTTTCGTGAATGCAGAAGGACGCTTGCAAAGTTTCCATGCGGTGGTCAAGCCCTTGGCCGAAACCCGGCCGGCCTGGAAGGTGTTGCGCGTTTTGGCCAACATGCTGGGCTTGCCCCAATTGGCTTTTGAAACATCACAAGATGTGTTGAAGCAAATCAGCGCCACACCTTTGAAGTTAAACAATGCTTGTGGTTCAGAAATTCGTTTGGCGGGTGGCATGGATGCACCTTGCGTGGCTTCTATTTATCAACTCGACAGCTTGGTTCGACGCGCGCCTTCCTTGCAACTGACAGCAGATGCCCAAAATGCCAAGTTGCTTTCTGAAGGAGTGCACGCATGATCGACGCTCTTTACAACGGCGGCCTAAACGCCATTTCAGAAACATGGTGGGCTACTTTGGTGTGGCCCGTCTTGTGGATCTTGCTGAAGATTGTGTGTGTCTTGCTGCCGCTTTTGTTGTCTGTGGCTTACCTCACTTTATGGGAGCGCAAACTGCTGGGTTTCATGCAGGTTCGCATAGGCCCCAACCGCGTCGGCCCGTTTGGTTTGTTGCAACCCTTTGCCGATGCCATCAAACTGCTCACCAAAGAACTGATCAACCCCTCGGCTGCTAGCCTGGGCTTGTTCCGGCTTGGCCCCATCATGGCCATCATGCCGGCCTTGGCCGCTTGGGTGGCCATTCCCTTTGGACCCGAAGTGGCGCTCACCAACATCAACGCAGGCTTGTTGTTGGTCATGGCCATCACCTCCATTGAGGTTTACGGTGTGATCATTGCGGGCTGGGCCTCAAATTCAAAGTACGCCTTCTTGGGTGCATTGCGCGCCTCTGCCCAAATGGTGAGCTACGAAATTGCCATGGGCTTTTGCTTCGTGGTGGTCATCATGGTCACTGGCAGCATGAACCTGACTGAAATTGTGTTGGGTCAGGGCAAAGGCGAAATGGCCAGCATGGGCCTGAACTTCTTGTCTTGGAACTGGTTGCCTTTGTTCCCCATCTTCATGGTCTACCTTATTTCTGGTGTGGCTGAAACCAACCGCCACCCCTTTGACGTAGTTGAGGGTGAAGCCGAAATTGTGGCGGGTCACATGGTGGAGTACTCTGGTATGGGCTTTGCCATCTTCTTCTTGGCCGAATACGCCAGCATGTGGCTGGTGTCCATCTTGGCTGTGATCATGTTCTTGGGCGGCTGGATGTCACCCATCGACAGTGCTTTGTTCAACTTCATTCCTGGTTGGATTTGGTTGGGCATCAAAACCTTCCTCGTGGTGTCTATGTTCATTTGGATTCGCGCCACATTCCCGCGCTTCCGTTATGACCAGATCATGCGTTTGGGTTGGAAGATTTTTATTCCAGTCACTTTGGTGTGGCTGTTGATTGTGGGCGCGTGGTTGCTCTCGCCTTGGAACATTTGGAAATAACCGGGTTAAGACATGTCTACAGTGGCTGTATCCAATTTTTCGCTCAAAGACTTTCTCAAGAGCTTCATGCTGTTTGAGTTGGTCAAGGGCATGGCCTTGACGGGGCGTTATGCTTTCCGTCGCAAGGTTACCCTTCAGTTCCCCGAAGAGAAGACACCGTTGTCTCCTCGCTTCAGGGGCTTACACGCTTTGCGCCGGTATGAAAACGGCGAAGAGCGTTGCATTGCTTGCAAATTGTGTGAGGCTGTTTGCCCAGCAATGGCCATCACCATTGAATCTGAGGTTCGAACTGATGGCTCTCGCAGAACCACGCGTTATGACATCGATTTAACCAAGTGCATCTTCTGTGGTTTCTGCGAAGAAAGCTGCCCTGTCGATTCCATTGTGGAAACTTCTATTTTGGAATACCACGGCGAGAAGCGTGGCGATTTGCACTACACCAAAGAAATGCTCTTGGCTGTCGGTGATCGCTATGAAAAAGACATTGCTCAGGCCAGAGCGGCCGATGCCAAATACCGTTGATCGGTTGATTTACAAAAACTAACAAGCGACAACCCATGGACGTCAAAACTGGTTTCTTTTATCTCTTCTCGGTGGTGCTTCTTTTTGCATCATTCCGAGTCGTGACTGCGCGCAACCCAGTTCATGCTGTGTTGTTTCTGATGCTGGCTTTCTCCCAGGCTTCGGGCCTGTGGTTGCTGCTCCAAGCTGAGTTCTTGGCCATGGTCTTGGTCTTGGTTTACTTGGGTGCCGTGATGGTGCTATTTTTGTTTGTGGTCATGATGCTTGACCTTAACTTAGACACCTTGCGTCAAGGCTTCTGGAAACACTTTCCCTTGGCGGCTTCTTTGGGCGCCCTTATTGCACTCGAAATGGCGGCCGTGCTGATGAGTGGTTTTAGAACTTCTGAGGCGCCTAAAGTGGCTGTTGATGTGGGACAAATTGGGCCGCAAATTTCCAACACCAAAGCTTTGGGTATCTTGCTCTACACCGAATACCTCATGCCCATTCAAGTGGCAGCGGCTATTTTGTTGGTGGCCATGATTGCAGCCATTGCACTCACGCTGCGTCAACGCAAAGACAGCAAAGCCATCAGCGCTTCCGAGCAAGTGAATGTCCGTGCCAACGATCGTTTGTTCGTTGTGAAAATGGATGCCGTGAAAGTAGGGGAGGCGCCTAAAGCGCCAGAAGTACCCGCTGATGCTGACGCTCCCAAGGAGACCAAATCATGACGTTGACACTTGGACACTTTTTGTCTTTGGGCGCTATGTTGTTTGCCCTCTCGGTCATTGGTATCTTTTTGAACCGAAAGAATTTGATTGTGTTGTTGATGGCCATTGAGTTGATGCTCTTGGCTGTCAATATGAATTTTGTGGCTTTCTCTCACTATTTAGGTGATATGCACGGACAAGTTTTCGTGTTCTTCATCTTGACAGTGGCAGCCGCCGAGTCCGCCATCGGTTTGGCCATTTTGGTGCTTTTGTTCCGCAACATGAACAGCATCAATGTGGATGAACTTGATTCGCTCAAGGGTTAAGAGGTTAAAAGAACATGAGCCAAACCCTCAACGCAACGACGCTGCTGGCAGTGCCTATGGCCCCCTTGGTGGGCGCTATATTGGCGGGCATTTTAGGTACTCAATTTGGTGGCAACTGGATCGGTCGCCGCCTCACACACACGCTCACTATTTTGGGTGTGCTCATTGCATTTATTTTGTCAGCCTCTACTTTGAAAAGTGTGGCCATCGATGGCGCGCGCTTCAACGAAACTCTTTACACCTGGATGACAGTGGGCGACCTCAAAATGGAGGTGGGTTTCATGGTCGATGGCCTGACCGCCATGATGATGTGCGTCGTCACCTTTGTGTCGCTCATGGTTCACATCTACACCATTGGCTACATGGATGAAGACGAAGGCTACAACCGGTTTTTTGCCTACATCTCTTTGTTCACTTTCTCCATGTTGATGCTTGTGATGAGCAACAACATGTTGCAGTTGTTTTTTGGCTGGGAAGCTGTGGGCTTGGTGTCCTACCTGCTCATCGGTTTTTGGTACAACAAACCCACCGCCATTTTTGCCAACATGAAAGCCTTCTTGGTGAATCGAGTGGGCGACTTTGGCTTTATCTTGGGTATTGGCCTCATTGCCGCCTACACGGGCACCCTGAATTACACAGAAGCATTTGCCCAAGCTGCAGACCTCAGTGCCCTCACACTGCCTGGCACTTCGTGGATGTTGATCACGGTCATTTGTATTTGCTTGTTCATTGGTGCCATGGGCAAGTCAGCACAGTTTCCTTTGCATGTGTGGCTGCCTGACTCCATGGAAGGCCCCACACCCATTTCAGCCTTGATCCACGCAGCCACCATGGTCACTGCAGGTATTTTCATGGTGGCCCGCATGTCACCTCTGTTCGAGTTGTCTGAAACTGCCTTGAATTTCATCATGATCATTGGTGCTATCACGGCCTTGTTCATGGGCTTCTTGGGCATCATCCAAAATGACATCAAGCGGGTGGTGGCTTATTCCACCTTGTCTCAATTAGGCTACATGACAGTGGCATTGGGTGCATCTGCCTATTCGGTGGCTGTGTTCCACCTCATGACCCACGCCTTCTTCAAAGCCTTGCTGTTCTTAGCAGCCGGCTCGGTCATCATAGGCATGCACCACAACCAAGATATTCGGTACATGGGCGCCGTGCGCAAGTACATGCCCATCACTTGGATCACTTCCTTGCTGGGTTCTTTGGCTTTAATCGGCACGCCTTTATTCTCAGGTTTCTACTCCAAAGACAGCATCATTGAAGCAGTGCACGGAAGCAACTTGGCCGCTGCTGGCTTTGCCAACTTTGCAGTGTTGGCTGGCGTATTTGTCACGGCCTTCTATTCTTTCCGCATGTACTTCTTGGTGTTCCATGGCAAAGAGCGCTATGACCAGAACCCCGATGCACACCATGGCGATCACCACGATCACCACGATGACCACGAAAGTCACAGCCCTCACGAGTCGCCTTGGGTGGTCACTGTGCCTCTGATTTTGTTGGCCATTCCGTCGGTGGTCATTGGTTTCATGACCATCCAACCCATGCTGTTTGGCGAGTTCTTCAAAGATGCCATCTTCATCGATGCTGAAAAGCACGCAGGCATGAAAACATTGGCAGAGGCCTTCCATGGCCCTGTGGCCATGGCTTTGCACTCAGTCAGCACAGCACCGTTTTGGCTTGCTTTGGCGGGTGTGGTTGTGGCTTGGTACATGTACTTGATCAACCCTGCCGTGCCTGCTGCCATTGGCCGTGCCTTGCGTCCCTTGGTGGTTCTGCTTGAGAACAAGTACTACATGGACTGGATCAATGAAAACATTTTGGCTCGCGGCGCACGTGCCTTGGGCAATGGTCTGTGGAAAGTCGGCGATCGCACCTTGATCGACGGCTGGCTTGTGAATGGCTCTTGGAAGTTGGTGGGCATGGTCTCTAACTGGACGCGCAAGCTGCAAACGGGTTATCTCTACCACTACGCCTTGGTCATGATCTTGGGTATCTTTTTGCTCATGACGTACTTCGTCTGGCTCAACAAATAAGGATTTACAAAATGGGAATGTTGAGCCTTGCCATTTGGACGCCAATTGCGTTCGGCATTGTTTTATTGGCTTTGGGTCGTGATGAACAAGCGCAAACTGTGCGCTGGTTGGCGCTGGTCGGCGCCGTGGTGAGTCTTTTGGTCACGCTGCCTTTGTATGCGGGTTTCAAACTCGATACCCCTGACATGCAGTTTGTCGAAAAAGCCTCTTGGATTGAACGTTTCAATGTGAACTACCACTTGGGTGTGGACGGCATCTCTTTGTGGCTCATCATTCTGACGGCATTCATCAATGTGGTTGTGATCATTGCGGGTTGGGAAGTTATTACACGCAAAGTCAACCAATACATGGCCGCTTTCTTAATCCTGTCTGGTTTGATGATTGGCGTGTTCTCAGCCTTAGACGGCTTGTTGTTCTACGTATTCTTTGAAGCCACGCTAATTCCCATGTACTTGATCATTGGTATTTGGGGCGGCCCCAACAAGATCTATGCAGCCTTTAAATTTTTCTTGTACACCTTGTTGGGATCTCTCCTGACCTTGATCGCATTGATCTTCTTGTACATCCAATCGGGCGGCAGTTTTGACATTGCAACTTGGCATGAACTCCCTTTGTCTGCCACAGCACAAAACTTTTTGTTCTTTGCATTCTTTGCGGCCTTTGCGGTCAAAGTGCCGATGTGGCCCGTTCATACTTGGTTGCCTGATGTGCACGTTGAAGCGCCTACAGGCGGCTCTGCTGTGCTGGCGGCCATTATGTTGAAGCTGGGCGCCTATGGTTTCTTGCGCTTTTCTATGCCCATTGCACCCGATGCAGCGCACGAATGGGGTACCTTCATGATTGTGTTGTCCTTGGTGGCCGTGATCTATGTAGGCTTGGTGGCCATGGTGCAGCAAGACATGAAAAAACTGGTGGCGTATTCATCCGTGGCGCACATGGGCTTCGTGACCTTGGGCTTCTTTATCTTCAACCCGCTGGGCGTGTCGGGTGGCTTGGTGCAAATGATTGCGCACGGCTTTGTGTCGGCGGGCATGTTCTTGTCAATTGGCGTGCTCTATGACCGTGTTCACTCTCGAGAAATTTCAAGCTACGGCGGTGTGGTCAACACCATGCCCAAGTTTGCAGCTTTCGCATTGCTGTTCGCCATGGCCAACTGCGGTTTGCCAGGCACAGCCGGATTTGTGGGTGAGTGGATGGTCATTTTGGGCGCTGTCAAATTTGACTTCGTGGTGGGCATGTTGGCCGCCTCTGCCTTGATCTTTGGCGCTGCTTACACCCTTTGGATGTTCAAGCGCGTTTACTTGGGGCCCGTCACCAACGACGATGTGAAAGAACTCACCGACATCAATGCACGAGAGTTCACAGTCATGGCCTTACTTGCCATTGCGGTGCTTTACATGGGCTTGTACCCTAAACCTTTCACCGATGTGATGGAAGTCTCTGTGGCCAATTTGTTGGAGCATGTCGCTGCTTCCAAATTGCCTTGATCGCTTGTGGTCAGCTGAAACTTTAAGATAGAGAGAATAGACATGATTGACTCAACCAGCTGGATGACGGTGTACCCGGAAATCGTGTTGCTGGTCATGGCCTGCGTCATTGCGCTGGTAGACCTGCTGGTCACAAGCCCTAAGCGCACTGTGACTTATGTTTTAAGTTTGGTGTCTCTTGGCGGCGTGGCACTGTTGCACGCCTTCTACGCCGATTCAGGTCACACACTGTATGGCTTTGGTCGTTTGGTGGTCAGTGATCCAATGGGCCATTGGCTCAAGTGTTTCGCCACCATCGCCGTCATGGTGACCTTGGTGTACGCAAGACCTTACGCCGCCGATCGCGACATGTTGCGCGGGGGTGAAATTTTCAGCTTGTCTGTGTTTGCATTGCTGGGCATGAGTGTCATGATTTCAGGCCAAAACTTTTTGGTTTTGTATTTGGGACTTGAACTGCTGACTTTGTCTAGCTATGCCCTGGTGGCTTTGCGCCGCGACAACGCACAGGCCACTGAGGCGGCCATGAAGTACTTCGTCTTGGGTGCCATGGCTTCTGGCTTCTTGTTGTATGGCATGTCCATGCTTTATGGTGCGACAGGTTCTTTGGACTTGGCGACTGTTTTCAAAGTCATTGCCAGCGGCCAAGTCAAACACCAAGTGTTGGTGTTTGGTTTGGTGTTCGTGGTGTCTGGTTTGGCATTCAAGCTGGGTGTGGTGCCTTTCCACATGTGGGTGCCCGATGTTTATCAAGGTGCTCCAACAGCGGCTACCCTCATGATTGCGGGAGCGCCTAAGTTCGCGGCATTTGCCATCATCATTCGTTTGTTGGTAGAGGGCTTGTTGCCGATGGCTATCGATTGGCAGCAAATGTTGGCCCTCTTGGCCATTGCCTCATTGTTGGTTGGTAACTTAGCGGCCATTGCACAAACCAACCTCAAGCGCATGTTGGCTTATTCCACCATTGCCCAAATGGGTTTCGTGCTGATTGGTTTAATGTCTGGCGTGGTCAGTGGCAATGCGGCCATGGGAGCCAACGCCTACAGCTCGGCCATGTTCTATGTCGTAGGTTATGTCCTTACGACCTTGGCAACATTTGGCATTATTTTGTTGTTGGCCCGTCAAGGTTTTGAGAGTGAAGAAATTACCGATCTGGCCGGCTTAAACAACCGCAGTCCTTTGTATGCGGGTGTCATGGCCATTTGCATGTTCTCTTTGGCTGGCATTCCACCAATGGTCGGTTTCTATGCCAAGTTGTCTGTCTTGCAGGCCTTGGTCGCATCTGGCCATACGGCAGACATTGCCTTGGCTGTTTTTGCGGTGTTCATGTCGCTCATCGGTGCTTTCTATTATTTGCGCGTTGTGAAAGTCATGTACTTCGATGAGGCTGTCACGGCCACGACGGTCACAGCTGGCGCAGATGTTCGCATTGTCTTGTCACTCAATGGCTTGTTGATCCTGGTCTTGGGTATTGTGCCCGGCGCTTTGATGTCACTTTGCGCACAATCAGTGTCCCAGATGTTGGCCAATTGAGCAGGGGCACAAATCCTGCATGAAAGTCCTTAACCTTCAGTGCGCTGGCATGCACAATTTTGAAGGCTGGTTTGGCTCTGAAGAAGATTATCAGTCGCAACGCAAAAGGGACTTGGTGGCTTGCCCCCTGTGTGCCAATACGCAAGTGCGCAAATTGCCCTCTGCGCCTCGTTTGAACTTAGGAGCTGCTGAGCCGCGAAATTCAAAACCAGAGATCCAAACGCAAGAAGTTTCTGCAAATGCTGGTGCTACAACTGCGGCACCTTCTCCTCATTTACCTGCCGTGACAACTCAAGCTGCTGAGGCCGCTGCTGCCAGCTTGGCGCAGGTGCATCCTGAAACGGTGCAAATGGTGCAAGAGGCCTGGATGAAGATGGTCAAGCACGTTATTGCCAACACAGAGGATGTGGGACAAAACTTTGCAGAAGAGGCACGCAAGATGCACTATGGTGAATCGGAAGAGCGCAATATTCGGGGTCAAGCCTCGATGGAAGAGACGCAAGACTTGCTCGAGGAGGGCATTGAGGTCATGCCCTTGCCCGTGCCTGATGCACTCAAGGGTGGGCTTCAGTAAGCACTGTACCAATCTTGTACAGCTGCAACATAGCGCTGCACACCTTCCGCCACACTGGCGGCTTCTAGCGCGCCATAAGACAAGCGCTGGTAATTGGCCTCATGTGTCTGCGTCAATCCAAATGCAAAGCCAGGAATGGACGCTACTTTGAATTTCTCTGTCATGGCGCGGTTGAAGGCGATGGGCTCAACGCCTTCTTTTAAACCAGGCAGTTTCATCAGCACATAAAACGCCCCTTTCGTTTTGGGAAACTGCACCAAGTCACCCAAACCCTCTAAAGCTTTGTAAACCGTTTGACGCACTTGGCTTAGTGCTTGAACTTTAGGCTCAACCCATGACTTGCCTTTTTGCAAAGCTTGCAATGCCAACAATTGAGAGGGCATAGGTGCACAAATGAGGTTGGTGTCTTGGACCTTGTTCATGGCATCAAACAAGTCGGCTGGAAACACCACATAGCCCACACGCCAACTGGCCATGCCGTAGTTTTTGGACATGGAGTAAAAAGACAGGGTGTGCTTCATAGCACCCGGAATGCTGGCGGGTGAAAAGTGTTTCACACCTTCGTAGGTGAAGTACTCGTAGGCTTCGTCACTGAAGTGGTAAAGACCGCGTTGGGCGCAGAGGGCATTGATGGCGCGCAGTGAAGCTTCGGAATAAACAGCCCCTGTCGGATTGTTGGGGGATACCGTCAAAATGGCGCGCGTGCGCGGCGTGATGGCTGCAGCCATGGCTTCGACATTCAAACTGAAATCGTCATGGGTGGCCACAGGCACAGGCACACAACCGCACATGCGAATGGCCATTTCCTGGTTGAAATAAAAGGGCATGGGCAAGATGAATTCATCACCGGGGTCGGCGACGGCCAATACCGAATTTAAAAAGGCCATGTTGCTGCCTGCCGTGACCATGAGCATGGCTTCTGACCCTAAATGAACCTGGTTCTCATTCGACAGTTTGACTTGGATGGCTTCAACCAAACCAGGATGTCCACTGACGCCTAAGTACTTGTGCAAACTGCCATCACCCATCAAACCGGGCAAGGCGGCAATGGCTTCTGCTGGGGGGCCGTAATTGACAACACCTTGGCCCAATGAAATGGTGCCGGGGTTGTTTCTTACCAAGGCCGCAATGGTGGGGATGATGGGGGTATCAACCCCGTCCATGCGAAGCGAATGACTTTTCATTTTTAAATCAAGTTGAGTTGAATCAAGGCTTTGAAAATCGGCCTGAGAATGCACAATTATCTCTTGGTATGACCCGCCTTGCTGAAACAGCGGCTCAAGTTAACATGTGCCCTATGGCTAGCCCGTCTATGTGAAGGATGGCTTTCAATCATTAGGAGACATTGATGAAATACAAAGTAGAAGATTTGAGAGTATTTGCTGAGTCACTTCTTTTGGCCAATGGTCTTGAGGCCGACAAAGCCAAAGCGGTGTCAGATATTCTGATTGAGGGCGATTTGTTAGGCCACACAACCCATGGACTTGGTTTATTGGCGCCTTATTTGGCCGAATTGGCTTCGGGAAAAATGAGCAAGAACGGGCTGCCCGATGTTCTGTCAGATTTTCCTGCAGCCATGGTGTGGGACGGCAAAAGGTTACCAGGGCCATGGTTGGTCTTGCGGGCCATGGACGTGGCCATGGAGCGCGCGAAGCAGCAGGGTACCTGCACCGTTGTGATCAAACGCAGCCACCACATCGCTTGCCTGGCTGCCTATCACCAACGCGCAACCCAGCAGGGCATGGTGATTGCTCTGCACTGCTCTGACCCCAATTCCAGCAGCGTGGCGCCCTTCGGCGGCTTGGATCCTGTCTTTACACCCAATCCTGTTTCGTTTGGCATGCCAAGTTCGAAGCAACCCATCATGGTAGATGTGTCAACGTCGGCAACCACCAATGGCATGACCAATCGCTTGTTCAATGAAAAAAAATTATTGCCGGCTGCATGGGTGATGGATGGGCATGGCAAAGCCAGCGCCGATCCAGCGGTGTTGTTTGCTGAACCCAAAGGCACCATCTTGCCTTTAGGCGGCATGGACTCAGGCCACAAAGGATATGGTTTGAGTTTGATGGTGGAGGCCATGACGGGTGGTTTGGCGGGTCATGGCCGCGCCGATCCTTTGGAGGGTTGGGGAGCCACTGTATTTTTACAAATCATTGACCCGCAGGCTTTTGCTGGGCTGAAAGCCTTTGAGCGACAAATGGACCATGTGATGGCAAGGTGCAAAAACTCAAAACCCGCGCAACAAGGCGAGACAGTTCGGTTGCCAGGAGAAAGAGGTCTTCAGCACCAAGCCTTGAGTCAGCAGCAGGGTTTGCAACTTTACCCCAGCATCATCCCGGCCCTTAGCGCTTGGGCTGAAAAGCTCCAGGTGAGCCTGCCTCAGGCGGTCTGAGAGCGTGAGGGTTTGAACAGCAACTTGGCCATCAGTGGCCAAGTCCAAACCAGCAAACACACCACTGCCAAGCACAGTGCAATGGGGCGCGATAAGAACGCTCCCAAATCGCCATTCGATTTGATCATGGAGGTGATGAAGTTTTCTTCCAACATACCACCCAAGACCACGCCCAAAATGGCTGGAGCGATAGGGAATTTATTGGCTTCCAAAATATAGGCCAAGATGCCTGCCACCAACATGATGCCCACTTCAAACATGGAGTTGTTGATGGCAAAAGTGCCAACCACACAAAATAGCAAAATCAAGGGCATGAGTACTTCACGCGGCACCAGCAAAATTCGCTTGGCCACCTTGATGCACAAAATGCCAAGTGGAATCATGATGATGTTGGCAATGATGAATAACAAAAATACCGCATAAACATTTTGTGGATTGGTGGTGAACAGTGCAGGACCTGGGTTCATGTTCTTCATGTACAGAACGCCAATCACAATGGCCGTGATGGAGTCGCCTGGAATGCCAAAAACCAGCGCTGGAATCCATGCACCCGCAAGCGCGCTGTTGTTGGCAGACCCCGATTCCACAATGCCCTCAACGTGTCCTGTGCCAAATTTTTCGGGCTCTTTCGAAAACTTCTTGCTCATGGCATACGACATCCATGCCGCAATGTCAGCACCTGCACCTGGCAAGGCACCCACGGCGGTTCCAAGAACACTGCCGCGCAAAATTTGTTTGGGATATTTTTTGGCCAATGCCCATTGGCCCGACAGCACACTGCCTACTTTTTCAACCACCAACTCGGCCGGTGGACTGGTATCGACCACAAAGCGAATGATTTCTGAGATGGCAAACATGCCAATCATCATGGCGATCATGCCAATGCCGCCAGTCAATTCGGCGTTGCCAAATGTGAAGCGGGGAAAACCTGCAGGGTTGCCCAGGCCAACGCAGGCTACCAACAAACCAAGCAGCAAGGTGACAACGCCCTTAAGAGGTTGGTCGGTGGTAATGAACACGGCGCAAGTCAGGCCCAGCAGCACCAACCAAAAATACTCAAAGGAGCTGAAATTCAACGCAAAGTCTGCCAGTGCTGGGGCTGCCAAAATAAGCACAACGGTGCCAAACAAGCCGCCCACAGCAGAGAAGACCAACCCAGCACCCAAGGCCATTTCGGCTTGACCTTTTTTGGTCATGGCAAAGGCTTCGTCGGTATAGGCAGCCGAAGCGGGTGTGCCAGGAATTCTCAACAAGCAACCTGGAATATCACCCGAAAAAATGGCCATGGCTGTGGCCGTGACCATGGCTGCAATGGCGGGAATAGGCGGCATGAAAAACGTGACGGGAACCAACAAGGCCGTGGCCATGGTGGCCGTGAGTCCAGGCACTGCGCCCACGAACAGACCATAAAACGCAGCAACCACCATCACCATGAGGGTGTAGGGCTCGAAGACCATGGAGAATGCTTGACCGATGGCTGTCCACATAGAGAGGTTCCTAATTCATGCAACTGACTGAATAAGCGATGTGAACAATTTCACCAGGCCCAAGGCGTGAGGACACCCCAAGGCAGGGGGACTCGCAGGAGTTTGTAGAAAGCAAAATGGACAAGCACCGTTGCGATCACGGCCACAATGAAAGTTCGACGCCAATTGACCCGCAGGGCCTTGAACAAAGCGACCAACATGATGAAGCTGGTGGCGAAAAATCCTAGGGCGTTGGCAAAAGCAATGTAGAAAACCACACAGCCTAAGAGCACAAACAAGGCTAGAACATGTCGAGGCGAATGAACCCAATCCTCCCATGCGAACCACGCCGTAGCGTTACGCTGCCGAAGACCTTTCAAAATCAGCAGGACGCCTGAGATGCAAAGGCCTGTGGCGATTAAGCTTGGGAAAAGTGCCGGACCAACGGGCTGACCCGGTATATTTGGAAACCCTTTTACGGCAAAGAGCACCAAGGCGCCCAATGCCAAAAAGAACAGCCCAAATAGGGCGTCGTGGATTTTCATGGTCTTATTTGACCAAGCCGACTGCTTTCATGGTGGCGCCCAACTCTGTATTTGACTTGACCATGAACTTGGCAAAGTCATCGGGTCCTGCATAGATCACACCAAAACCACGGCTTGACATGAAATCGTTGTACTCCTTGCTGGTGGCCACTTTGCGCACGGCCTCAGCCAATTTGTCACGCACGGGGGCTGGCAAACCTTTGGGAGCCACAATGCCGCGCCATGCGGCCATGGTCCAATCGCTGCCAATGGCTGCCTTCAAAGTGGGCACATTGGGGTACAAGGCAGAGGGCTTGTCATTCATGATGGCCAAGCTTTTAACTTTGCCAGCATCAATCAATGAACGCGCTTCAGGCAAGGAAACAGGGGCGACTTCAATGCCACCTGCCATCATGTCTTGCAAGCCAGGTGCGGCGCCATTGCTAGGGACCCAAGGCAATGCTGCAGGGTCAATCTTTTGATCGCGCAAGAGGCCAGCAATGGCCAAGTGCCAAATGCCGCCCTGTCCTGTGCCAGAAGCCTTGAATTTGCCGGGATTGGCTTTGATGGCGGCTAACAATTCGTTGACCGTTTTGTAAGGCGAATCGGCACGGACTTGCACACCCGCTGGGTCTGCATTGACCAGTCCAATGGGTGTGTAAGAAGCGCTGGTGAGATCGGTTAAGCCTTGCCAATGCATCATGCCAATTTCTACGGTGGCCAAACCAATGGTGTAGCCATCTGGCTGAGCAGAAGCGATGGCTGCATGGCCCACTACACCGCTGCCGCCTGTTCGGTTCACCACATTGACGGGTTGGCCTAAGTCTTTTTCAAGCAGGCTACCAATGATTCGGGCTGTTGCATCGGTACCGCCACCAGCGCCCCAAGGCACGACGAGGGTGATAGGGCGTACGGGATAGTTTTGAGCTGCGGCGGGCAGGGCGCTCAGGACACCTAACATGCCCAAAAGCGCAGTGGCCAACAACCGACGACGTGGTAATGCAAACATATCTCACTCCTTAATTAAGCTTAGAATAAAAATTGGATAAGCAACACAAGTTACGCCTTTTTTTTCTTTAAGGCATTAGGGTGAACCCAAAGATCTGCATCAAATTGCTGATAACTCGAGGTCGGCGTGCATTAAAGTAGCCCCATCATGGAAAGTTTTGCAACTTGGGACTCTACGTTATTGCTCAGCATTGAATTGCTGGCCACCTTGGCATTTGCATTGTCAGGAATTATGGAGGCAGCACGCAAACGCATGGATGTGGTGGGCGTCTGCGTGGTTGGGTTTTTGGCAGCTTTTGGCGGTGGTACCTTGCGCGACATTTTGCTCGACCAACGTCCATTCTTTTGGGTGGAAAATGAAATTGTCATGTGGGCGGTGTTGGCCCTGTGCATTTTGTCCATTAGCTTCATGCGTCAAAGACATTTTGAATTGACCGAGAAGACCATTCAGTGGCCAGACGCGCTGGGTTTGGGCTTGTTCACGGCATCGGGCGTAGCGCAGTCCTTGGCGCTTGGCATGTCACCCACAGTGGCCATTTTGATGGGCACCATCACTGGCATTTTTGGGGGTGTTCTCCGAGACATTGTGTGCAATGAAATTCCAGTCTCATTCAAAGACCATCGTCCTTATGCCCTGTGTTCATTTGCGGGCGGACTGATTTACATTTTGTTGGCGACTGCTGAGGCTGAACCCTGGTTCTGTATGACGGTGTGTGCCGTCGTGACAACCCTCTTTAGAACAATGGCCATCTTGAACAATTGGGTTTTGCCTGCTTGGCGCAAGGACTGATGACTTAAATCAAGACATGCGAACCAAATTGCCAGGGCGCGCTGAAGTGATCTCTCCTTGGCGTTGCACCTGCTGACCCGCCACCCACGTGGCCACATAGCCCTCTGCCTTTTGTAAAAAGCGTTTGCCACCTGCGGGCAAGTCGCGAACCAATTGAGGAAGGCCCACACTGAGTTTTTGCGGATCAATGGCATTGATATCGGCACGCATACCGACTGCCAACACACCGCGGTCTTTGAGGCCTAAATAATTGGCATTGCGACGAGTCAACATTTCGATCACAGTTTCAAGTGGCAGAGTGTCTTTGTTGCGACCTTGCACCCAGTGCGTGAGCATGAAGGTGGTGAAACTGGCATCGCACACGGTGCCAACGTGCGCACCGGCATCACTCAAGCCACTCAAAGCACGGGGGTGGTCTAGCATTTTGCGAACGGTATCAAGGTTGCCCGCGTTGTAATTGAAGATGGGGAAGTAAATCAAACCGTCGCCATTGCCTGCACTCAAGTGATCGTAAATGATTTCTAAAGGTGTGACGCCTTTTTGTTTGGCGCGCACCAAGAAACTCTCCATGACAGAAGGTTCGTAATTCAAGGTGGCTTCCAGTGGGAACATGCGGCCGCTGATCATGTCAATCTTGGCCAATAAGATGTCCACCAAGGGTGGGATGGAACTGCCATCACCCGCTAGGCGCTCAGATTTTTCAGAAAGAATGCGTGCTTTTCTGGAAGGGTCGCGCAGCGCTTCAGCGCGTTTGGCCAAGGGCAGATGAGCCACTTCTTTGTAAGAAGGAAAGCCCATAAAGGGATGAAAACTGGCATCGAGGCCATTCAACACGCCAATGCCTCGCGCAGCAGTTTGCATGAAGAGCGGCAGGCCTTTGGCCAAGGCTTGTTCAACGCGTTCTTGAATGCGCACAAATTGCTCACCACCGGGATCGCGTTGAAGCCAAGTGAGTGAAAGTGCTTTACCACTGGCCGTTGCCATGGCTTCCACCAAATCAAACTCAGCATCAAACTCACTAGGGCCCTTGAGTAAGTTGTAATCGCTCACCATTTGAATGACACCGTGCGAGAGGCCATGGAAAGCTTGTGCCAAGCCAGTCAGTTCTTCATGGCTGGCATTGGCGGCGGGTGTGTCTTTGCCTTCCGAGGTGCGATGGTTGTCACTGCGGCCCGTGCTAAAGCCTACAGCGCCCGCTTCAAGCGCTTCGCGAAGGAGCGAGCGCATCTGCTCAATGTCTTGCTTTGTGGCAGCTTCATGGGCCAATGCGCGCTCTTTCATGACATACATGCGCAGCGGGTCGTGTGGCACTTGGACCAAAAAGTCGAGGCTGCGGGGAGAGGCTGCCAGCGCATTCATGTACTGTGGAAAACTCTCCCAATTCCACACAATGCCTTCATGCAAGGCAGCGCCAGGGATGTCCTCTACGCCCTCCATGAGTTTGATTAGATCGTCCTCAGCGCCGGGGCGTTTGGGCGCGAAGCCAACGCCGCAATTGCCCATGACCACTGTGGTGACGCCATGGTAAATACTGGGTGTGAAGCATTCGTCCCAGGTGACTTGACCGTCATAGTGTGTATGAAGGTCCACAAAACCTGGCGTGATCCAAAGGCCTGTGGCATCCACGATTTCTTTGGCGGCTTCGTTAATGTGGCCAACGTGAGTGATGCGCCCACCTTGAATGCCAATGTCTGCAATGAAGGGTTTTTGACCTGTTCCGTCTACCACCATGCCATTTTTAATCAAGCAATCGAGCATCTTTTCTTCTCCACAAATACGCCAAAGACATGCCACTCACTATGTGCCAAATACCCCATAAACTGGCCAAGGTGACCATGCCCAAATCACTGTTGAATTGAACAGCAATGATGCCCAGCGCTAGGCCAGAATTTTGCATGCCACCTTCAATCATGACTGCCCGTCGGTCTTTTTCACCCAGGCCCATCACTTTGCTGGTGACCCAGCCAAAAAACAAGCCGCTAGCGTTGTGCAATACCACCAACAACAGGGTGGGCAACAAGCCTAAGGTGAGCAATTGCCGCTCTTTAATTAAACCCGCCACGATGAACAACAGCAGTGCAATGAGAGAAAATTGACCTAAAGGTTTGCGGATGCGTTCGGTGAGTTGGGGCAGACGGTGTGACGCCAGCAGCCCAAGGCACAAGGGAACACCTAAGAGTAAAAACAAGCTGATGTAAATGCCAGAAGAATCAATGGAAAGCTCTTTTAACCAAGAGGCTGTTTCTGGGTTGGTCGCAATCATCCAACTGAAATTAAACGGTGTAGCAAACAAAGCAATGATGCTGGCCACTGCAGAGATGCTGACTGAAAGCGCTGTGTTACCTCGCCCAATGTGTGTCACCACATTGCTAAGGCTGCCACCAGGGCACGCAGCGACCAAAATCATGGCTGCCTCGATGTTGGGTGGCAGATCTAGCCAAAGTGTGACCAACCAAGTGGCGACTGGTAAGAGCAGGAATTGAGGGATGAGTCCGCAAATGACTGCTTTAGGCGTTTGAGCCACGCGTTTAAAGTCTTCAATGCGCAGTTCGAGGGCCACAGAAAAAACCATGGTGGCCAAGACCATGCTCAAAATGATCTGCTGGGCATTCATGCTTAAGACCTTCTGGCCAATGGCAAGTTCAAGAGCAGATTTTGCGGTTTGATTTTAAGAAGCTGCTGCGTGTCCATGGCCATGGCCAAATAAACAGGCTTGCCCGACACTTCGCTTAGCATGTCGCTGGGGTTTTCAAAGTTCAGCACAAACAAGCACAGCATTCTTCTTTGGCTGTCTTCGTCAATCGTGCTGCCGGTGTACAAATCATTCAGCATGCCACTGGCTTGGGCGTCTAGACCCACATGCCATACCCAATGTGCGTCTTCAATTTCGCGGGCTGTTTGGATGCTTACCTTTGTAGCAGTCAAGTGAAGCACCCAGCGTTCCAAAACTTGGCAAAAAGCTGAAATCAGGTCTTGGCCTAAATTCAGGCAGGCCACCATGTCGAATCGCTCGCTGCGATCAAAGTAGGTGTCTTGATTGCTTTCTTGAATGACATCAAGGTCCACCGTTCTAAGGGGAATGCCACCTTGTTTGAGCAACTCGCCCACGCTGCCAAAGCCACTTTCAAGGGCGTGCCGCTCAACGGTTTCGTAATCGGCCGACATGACCGAGCCATCATCGAGCACCGATATTTTTTGAGTTCTGAAAAGCAGTTCTGCTGCCCGAGCTTCAATCGGCGTGCAGTCATTGCCCAAAACATGTTGCACCAAGACTTGTGTGATTTGATTGACCAACACGGGTGGCACATCGACGCCTGCGCCTTCAAACAAGGCCCAGTAGCTGGCTTCTAAAGTGGGCTTGGCCAAAATGCGATCGCGAAAGCGCAACCAAACGCGCATGTTTTCTGCGGCGTCTGGGTCTTGTATGTGTGCCAGATCGGAGGCTTGCAGATTGAGCCGAGGATTGTCGATCAGGCGCCCATGAATTTGAATTTCATGGGCGCATGAACTTTCAATCGGCGCCAATTCTGGCCGATGCAACAAGACCCTTAAGAAATCATCGGTGACTGTGAGGTGACCGCGCGCATCTGTTTTCAGTTGGGCATAGCCAGCATGCGGCCAAAGACTTTGCGCAGAATCACTCATCGGTTTTGAAAATTTCTAAGGGGAGGTCAAATTAAACGGGCTTCTTGCCGCGTGGAATGATGGTCGTGGTTTTTTGGATCGGCCGCTCTGTGTCTGCAGCAATGGTTTTAGGAGGAGATGTATCCTTCCTTGGTTTTTTGGACTCTTTGTTGGACTTTTGTTGACCTTTGGCCATGTTGACACCTTGAGGTAGTTAAGTCGCCAGTTTAAGCGAGGCACAATCAATACCCAACACAAAGCGCATGATCGTTGTGCATTTTCAGGGTTTCTCATGACAATTTTTCACATTCCGACAGATGAGGTAGAGCTGACGGCAATTCGATCACAAGGCCCAGGCGGGCAGAATGTGAACAAAGTCTCGAGCGCCATTCAGCTGCGCTTTGATGTGGGGGCTTCAAGTTTGCCCCCAGAGTTGAAGGAGCGAGTGCTAGCACTTCGGGACCATCGGCTGACCAAGGGCGGCGTCGTGGTCATTAAGTCGCAAGAGCACAGAAGCCAAGACATGAACCGAATGGCCGCCTTGCTTCGGCTTCATGACCTGCTGGAATTGGCTGCCTTGGTGCAAAAACCGCGCAAGCCCACCCGGCCAACCAGAAGTTCTCAAGTGAAGCGCGTAGAAAACAAAGTCAAGCGAGGCCAGACGAAAGCCCTGCGGGGCAAGGCCAATTTCTCAGATTAAGCCTCAGACATGTGGCTCTCAACCCATGCCAAAGCCTGCTTCAAAACGGCCTGACCATCGGCCTCAAGCACCGTTCGCTGCGGCAGGCTTTTGAGCCAAGTGATTTGGCGTTTGGCCAATTGGCGAGTTGCAAAGACACCGCGATCTCGCAATTCAGACATAGGCAGAGTGCCGTCCAAGGCCTCCCATGCTTGTCTGTAGCCAACACACCTCATGGCGGGCAAGTCTGTCGTCAAATCACCTCTGGCACGCAAGACTTTCACTTCGTCTAAAAATCCATGCGACAGCATGTCGTCGAAGCGCTGCTCAATCCGTTTGTGAAGCCAAGATCGGTCTTTGGGTTCAAGACTTAAGAGGGGCACATTGGCCCATTGCAATGCGGTTGAATTGGATGTCTTTATAAAGTTTGCATCAGTGGGGGTTAAATTGATTTGGTGAAAACTCGACAAAGGTTTGCCTGAAATTTTGAAAACTTCAAGGGCTCTTGAAATGCGTTGGCTGTCGGCAGGTGCTAAGCGTGCAGCGGTGAGAGGGTCAACTTGGCTGAGTAAGGCATGCATGGCAGGCCAGCCCAACTTTTCAGCCTCAGCTTGAATGCCCGCGCGAATCACTGCATCTGCGCCTGGCATGTCGTTCAAGCCTTCCATCAAAGCTTTGAAATACAGCATGGTGCCGCCTACCAAAATGGGCGTTTTGCCGCGACTGCGAATATCTAAAACACAGGCCAATGCATCTTGGGCAAATTCGGCTGCGCTGTAGGCATTCAGTGGATCTCGAATGTCAATCAGGTGATGAGGTACCGATGCCAATTCTTGGGCAGAGGGTTTGGCGGTGCCAATGTCCATGCCTTTGAAAACCAAAGCGGAGTCAACACTGATGATTTCAGCGCCACCCTGTGCTTCAAGATGCTCAGCCATTGCCAAAGCCAAGCCAGTTTTACCACTCGCGGTCGGTCCGGCAATGGCAAGCGCTTGCGGCTTCATGCTGTTTCGCGTTTTGAGATCAGGGGGATTTTGCGCACACCAAACCAAGCAACCAGGGCCAAGCAAGTGGACCAGATGATTAAACCTTGTGCCAAGGTCAGAAGTGGATTGCTCATGTGCGTTCCAATCCAAGTGCCCATGCCAAAGGCCACCACCATCATGCCGAAGCCATTCAAGGCAGAGGCCGTGCCAGCCATCTCTGGAAAGGGCGCAATGCAGCCACTTTGGCCGCAAGGTTGATGCACGCCGTGCGCCATCAAAAAGACATTGATGGGCAACATGACGGCCCAAGGTCCAAACCATGATTGCCCAGGTCCTTCATAGGCGATAAAAAGCATGAGCAAACCCGAAAACAGACTTACAAAACCTGCATACACAACGCAGGTTTGGATGCTGATGCGCAACAATAACCAGCGGCAAATGAAGGTGCCCACAATGTATGAGAGAGACATGGTGGCCATGAGTAAACCGTAAACAGTTTGACTCAAACCCATGCTCTGAGTGAAGATAAAAGAGGAGGTTGCTAGGAAGGTAAACAGCCCCGCAAAAGAAGCCGTGGACAGCGCGCTGTAAGCAAGAAAGGTGGGGTGACTGACGATTTTTTTTGTTGAGGCCCATAAACTTTTGGCTTGAAGCGCATGCGGGTTGAGTTGCTGCAAGCTTTCATCAAAGTAAAGGTAGATCAGCAAGGCCGTCACAAGTGCAAACAGCACCAGGCTGCTGAGGGCCCAACGCCAGCCCATCCAATCAGTTAAGAAGCCACCCACAGGAACGCAGGTGCACGCAATGAGCCCTAGGCCAGAAAGCGCTTGTGACATGACTCTGGCACCTTCTGTAGGCTCGTACAAATCACGCACAATGGCGCGGGCCGCCATGACGCATGCGCCCATCGCCACGCCCTGAAGGGTTCGTGCGGCGATGAGGGCTTCCATGTTCGGCGCCAGTGCACAGGTGATTGCAGAGATCACATAGACAAAAATGCCACCCAACAGAATGGGTCGTCGTCCCCATTTGTCTGAAAGAGGGCCCCAAAACAATTGGGAAGTACCGAAAGCCAGAAGCAGCGCCGTTAAGGTGAGTTGCGCTTGAACCATGCTGGCGCCAAAGCCTTGCGTCAGTGCGGGCAGGGCAGGCAGGTACAGGTCTGTGGTGACGGGTTGCAAGCCAAGCAACAAGGCTAACAACAAGACGATCATGGCGGTACTGCGCTTGATTCGACCTTCTTGCAACGGCAAGGGCGGGTCTATGCTCTTCATCAACGGCCTCTTAAAAACAAGGCATCCAATTCACGCATACCCACCTGTCGCCAAGTGGGCCGTCCATGGTTGCATTGGTCGGAGCGCTCGGTGGCTTCCATTTGTCTAAGCAGTGCGTTCATTTCATCCAAACTGAGTTTGCGGTTGGCGCGAACTGCACCGTGGCAAGCCATGGTGGCCAATATTTCATTTTGGGCCCGCTGCACCACTGTGGCGGCATCGTGCTGGGCCAGTTCAGCCAAGACACTGCGCGCCAGTTCAACACAATCGCCTTGTGCCAAAGAGGTGGGCACAGCTCGCACGGCCAATGTTTTGGCCGACAAAGCAGAGACCTCAAGCCCCAATTGCATCAGCACATCAGCACAACTTTCAGCCGTGGCAATTTCTTGTGGTGTTGCAGAGAAAGAAGCTGGAATTAACAAGGGCTGACTGGTAATTTGAGTGGTGTCGAGTTGTTGTTTGAGGCGTTCATACACAATCCGTTCATGGGCCGCATGCATGTCAACCACAACCAAGCCTTGGGAGTTTTCTGCCAAGATGTAAACACCTTGAAGCTGCGCAATGGCTCGGCCCAAGGGCCATTCATGTTCACCTTGGCTTGCAACTGCTGGCGCTGTTTGCAATTGAATTTTTGCGCTTGAAAAGCCTGCAGGACTTTCTTCTTCTACTTGCGGCGGGTTGCTCCACAAGGCTTTTAAATCTGCCATTGCTCTGGCAGGGTCTTCATTCAAACGATTTGCGCCAAATGCCATGCCGCGTTGTGCCCAAGTGTTTTGAGCAGGGGCTGACGACGATGCCGTAGATGCCGCATCCGATTGTGCCGTTGCGAACGTTGTCGAGAGAAGTTGTGCTCGGGGCACTGCCAATGCGCTTTCAATCGCGTGCCGCATGGCTTGATGCACTTCTCGACTGTCGCGGAACCGTACTTCAATTTTGGTGGGGTGAACATTGACATCCACACGCGTGGGGTCCATTTGCAAATACAACACATACACAGGCTGTCGGTGACCATGAAGCACATCTTCATAGGCACTGCGCGCGCCATGCGTGATGACTTTGTCTCGCACAAAGCGGCCGTTCACATAAGCAAATTGTTGGTCCGCACGCGCTCGCGCTGCATCGGGTGTGCCGGCTCTGCCCCTGACATGCACAGGGCCAGAACGAAAATCGATGTTGACCGAAGATGCCACAAACTCTTCACCCAAGACATCGGCCAAACGCTGATTCCAACCGGCCTCGCCTGGGTGACTGCGCCATTGCGCCACGATTTTGCCTTCGTGCCAAATGGCAAAGCTCACTTCAGGGCGAACCAAGGCGTGGCGCCTCACGGCTTCAATGCAATGCGCCAGTTCGGTGTTTTCAGACTTTAAAAAATGGCGACGGGCTGGCGTGGAGAAAAATAACTCCTTCACCTCAACGGTGGTGCCAATGGCTCGGGCCGCGGGTTTCACTTCTCCCGTTTGGCCGTCCAATACGAAAGCACTGGACGCTTCCTCAGTTCGAGACGACAGGCTCATCTCGGACACTGAATTGATGGCCGCCAGTGCCTCACCCCTAAAGCCCATGGTGGCCACAGACTCCAAGTCTTGAAGATTCACAATTTTGCTGGTGGCGTGGCGCTTCAAAGCCACCGCTAACTCTTCAGCGGGAATACCGCAACCATCGTCTTCAACCGAAATCAGCCTAATGCCACCTCCTAAAAGTCTGAGCGTGATCTGGCGAGCGCCTGCATCGATCGCGTTGTCAACCAACTCTCTGACCACAGAAGCAGGACGCTCAACCACCTCACCCGCCGCGATTTGGCTGATCAGCACATCGGGTAATTCTCGGATGGATCGACGGGGTAAAGGTTCAGACATTCTCAAATTGTAGGTGCTTGGAGGTGGACATTTCCTGATGTGCATCCGTAATTGCTTCACAGGGCTCTGATAAGCCGCCAAGCAAGGGATAATCCAAGGATGGACACCTTCATGCAATTGATAGATTTTGTACTGCACGTTGACCGGTATTTGGGCACATTTGTGGCCCAGTACGGAGTCTGGGTCTATGCCCTTTTGTTTCTGATTATTTTTGTCGAAACCGGTTTGGTGGTTATGCCGTTCCTGCCAGGAGACTCCCTGCTTTTTGTGGTGGGTACCCTCTGCGGTACGGGGCATTTAAGCCTTCCCTGGATCATGGGCTTGTTGGTTGTGGCGGCCATTGCCGGCGATCAAGTCAATTACCGCATTGGCAGGTACTTTGGACCCAAGGTGTTTCAGTGGGAAAACTCTCGGTTTTTTAACCGCGCCGCTTTTGACAGAGCGCACAACTTTTATGAAACCTATGGTGGCATCACCATTGTGTTAGCTCGCTTCATGCCGTTTGTTCGCACATTTGTTCCCTTTGTTGCGGGTGTGGCAGCCATGACGCCTTCGCGCTTCGTGTTTTTCAATGTGGCGGGCGCTTTGATTTGGGTGTGTGGCCTGACCGGAGCCGGCTATCTCTTTGGCGAAACTGATTTTGTGAAGGCACACCTCAGCCAAATCATTTGGGCCATGATCTTTGTGCCTGGCTTGATAGCACTTTGGGGTGCTTGGCGTGCGCAGCGAAGTTGAGTGAATGCCACTTTAAGTGGAACGTTTTCGCGCTAGAGGTGGATTTCGTTCAAAGTACTTTTGCAATCCCCTCACCAGTGCATCAGCAATGGTGTTTTGATAATGGTCATCAGACAACTTAGCCTCTTCATTGGGGTTGCTAATGAAGGCCGTTTCTACCAAGACACTGGGAATATCGGGGGCCTTTAAGACTGCAAAACCCGCTTGCTCAACCTTGGGTTTGTGCAACCTTCCAACATTGCCTATTTCTCGCAAAATGGCACTGCCCAAATTCAAGCTATCCTTAATTTGAGCGGATGTGCTCATGTCAAGCAGGGCTTGCTGCAATTGCGAATCTTTCACGCCGAAGTTCATGCCACCTATGAGGTCAGCTTTGTTTTCTTGAGATGCCATCCACCTCGCTGCACTGCTGGAAGCGGCGCCATGACTCAATGCAAACACACTGGCACCCTGTGCGCTGGGTGTGAAAAACGCATCGGCATGCACACTCACAAATAAATCTGCTTGTACTTTTCTGGCTTTTTGGACCCGCACATGAAGGGGTACGAAGTAATCTGCATCGCGCGTGAGGTAGGCGCGCATGGGGCTACCCTTGACTTGCCTGGCATTGATTCGATCCCTAAGCTTCAAAGCAATTTGAAGCACCACGTCTTTTTCCTTGGTGCCATTGGGACCGATGGCACCAGGGTCCTCGCCGCCATGACCCGCATCAATGGCCACCACAATCAATCTGTCAGTGATGGGAGGAGCTTGCACCGCAGGTTGGCCAGTTGAAGGGGCTTGTCCATTTGGAGTAAGGGGGGCTTGTGCATTGGCTGAGCCTGCGCTTGAATTTTTATTGAGCCAGTCACTCAAAGCATCGCCGCTTTGAGTGCGTTCTGCAATCCAACTCTCTAAAGGGTCCACAGGTGTGCTTGGGTACAGATCCAAGACCAATCGATGTTGATAAGTACCCACTGGTGTCAGTGCAAAAACTTGCGGCTGCACAGCTTGCTTCAAATCAAACACCATTCGCACCACACCGGGGCTGTTTTGAGCGACACGCACACCCGTGATGTTGGGGTCATCTGGTTTGATTTTCCCCACCCATTCTTTGATGGAAGGATTTAAATCCAAGCCTTCAATGTCAATGGCCAAGCGAGGTGGTGAGGGAACAAACGTGTACTTGGTTTTCAGAGCAACATCCGATTCCAAGGTGACCCGAGAGTAGTCTCTGGCTGGCCACACTCGAACCGCCAGCAAGCTGGCCCCTCGGCAAATGTCGGCCCAGCCTAGCATCAGGGCCAGGCCAGATGCTTTGAGCCAATCACGTCTTTGTAGGGGCATGGAGAGCGGTTTCAGATTTTGCAAGGGCTGGGCTTAATTTGAGCAAGCCTAGCAAAATGGCAAGCCCTTTGCGTGTGTGTGTTTCACACATGACAAAACGGCCTTCTTGTTCGTTGACGGTCAGGGCCATTTTCAAATCTGCGACTGGCAGCATGCCACGGGCTTGTTCGGGCCATTCGGCAATTTTCAATCCAGGACTGGCAAACAATTCGCGAAAGCCGGCTTCCTCAAATTCTTGAGGGTCGTTGAAGCGGTAGAAATCAAAATGCCAAATGTTCAGAATTTGGGGGCTCATGGGAACAAGGTTCGGCATTGTTGCCACAAGCGACGTGGAAAGCCTTGCCTGGTGGGGTTCTACAACTGCATAAGTAGGACTTTTGATGCGGCCTTCAACACCAAGTGCTTTAAGCAGGTGCCTCACAAAAGTGGTCTTGCCAGCCCCTAAATCACCCTGAAGTTCGACGTAGGCATCTCTGAGTTCAACTTGCTGAGCCAGTGCTTGAGCGAATTGTTGCGCCTGGTTTTCATCCGACCATAGCCAACTGGCCGCGCCAAGGGGCTCGGGAGTTCCTACAATCTCGGTGTGAACAACACTCATCATTCTCTTTCTGGTCCTTCAAGCGCTGGCGCAATTGACACTGCTGCTTTGTGGTCTGAGTTGCAAGTGGCCGCTCAGGAACTGGGATTTTCTCAAATTGGCGTGACAGGTGTGGATTTATCCGAAGCTGAGCCAGGGCTTCAGGATTGGCTGGCTGCCGGATTCCATGGCAGCATGAACTATATGGCAAGCCATGGCCTAAAACGTGCCAGGCCGGCAGAATTGGTGCCAGGAACGCTCAGTGTGATCACGGTTCAAATGGATTATTTGCCTGGCAATCTGCCTGAGTTATCGGCAGAGTCTGAAGGCTGGGCTTTGAATCGGCCTTCTGAAGGCGTGGTTTCTGTTTATGCCAGAGGGCGTGACTATCACAAGGTCATGCGCAGCCGACTGCAAAAACTCCAGCATCGCATGGCCGAATTGATCGGCCCCTTTGGCCACAGAGTGTTTACTGATTCTGCCCCGGTCATGGAAGCCGAGTTGGCGGTTCGAAGTGGTCAGGGGTGGCGCGGTAAAAACACATTGGTCTTGCAAAGAGAGGCGGGCTCCTTTTTCTTTTTGGGGGAATTGTTTGTTGACCTTGCGTTGCCCAGCACAGAGGCCATCACAGCGCATTGCGGCTCATGCACAGCCTGCATTGACCTGTGCCCAACCCAAGCCATTGTGGCGCCGTATCAATTAGATGCCCGGCGTTGTATTTCTTACCTCACGATAGAACACGCCGGTGAAATACCGCATGAACTTCGCCCCCTCATTGGCAATCGAATTTATGGCTGCGACGACTGCCAATGGGCTTGTCCTTGGAATAAATATGCCAAGCGCAGTACGCTGCCAGATTTTGATGCGCGTGAGCCCTTGAAGGCTCCTCCATTGCAAGATTTACTTCAATGGGATGAGGCAACTTTTTTAAACATGACGGAAGGGAGTGCCATTCGTCGCATTGGCCACGCCAGATGGATTCGAAACGTGGCGCTGGCTGCTGGCAATGCTTTGCGTGGTTCCGAAAAAATATCAACTGAAGATGCTGCCGCTTTGGTCAATGCTTTGGTGCCTTGGCTGTCGCATCCCGACCCCGTTGTGCAAGAACAAGTGACTTGGTCACTTGCCCATCGCTCTTAAAACTTCAAGCCGCCCAATACGCCCAATGCAAATGGCAAACTCAAAACGCCCAGCAGGGTGGACAAAGTAACCAGGCCCGCCACATAGCCGCCGTTGTAGCCCATTCGGGATGCCAGCACATAACAAGTGGAGGCGGTTGGTAAACCTGAAAAAATAAGCAGCACCGTGGTTTGCAAAGGTGGCAACTGAAAAAGTTGCGCCAAGGCCCAAGCCAAACAAGGCACCACCAAGTGCTTGACCGTGAGGACCAAGCTGCCCAAAAATTTACCTTGGTTCAGTGCCTTCAATTCCATGCCCGCGCCAGCCGACATGAGGCCCAAGGCCAAGGAGGCTGCTCCAATTCGTGACAAGCTGGGGTCTAAGACCTCAGGGATTCGCAAACCTAGAAAATTAAAAGCCAAACCGCTTGTGGTGGCCAAGATGAGGGGGTTGCGAATCAGTTCACGCAACATGCCAGATTCGCCATGTCGTGCCATGGGCCAAACGGCCCCCACATTGAACATGGGCACGCAAAAGCCGATGAGGACGGCAATTAATAACAAGCCTTCGCTGCCGGTCAAGCGTTCGACCATAGCCAAGGCAATGAATGAGTTGAATCTGAAGCCTATTTGGGCGCTGGCCGCGTGATCTCTGAGGTCTATTTTGTGGCGAATCCATGGCCAGTAAGGCATGCTGTTGCTGATCAAAATGGCGCTGAAACCCATTGCAAGACCGGCTAGTAAAAAGCCAGACGTTGCGTGGATGTCTAAGGGGCTTTTCACAATGGAGTGAAACAGCAATACTGGAAATAAGAAGTAATAAACCAGGAATTCGACTTGTTGCCAAAGCGTCCGATTCAGGGGCGTGTAACGGCACAAGAAGTAACCGCACAAAATCAGGGAAAAATCAGGGAATAAAAGCTGAGCGTAGTTCACCCTAGTAGCATAACGCTTGTCTTTGCGGTATCTGCCTCGCTATCTGCCTTCTAACTGGGTTAGATATTGCTTATGATACAAAGCAATCATCTACAGGAGTTTGAATGAACCGTCGTTTAAGTTTGTTGACCGCATCAGTCTGTGTGGTCTTCAGTGTCACTGCCAGCCCTGTTTGGGCGCAAAATTACCCCAATAAAGTCATTAAGCTCCAGGTACCTTTCGCACCTGGCGGCACCACCGACATTGTGGCTCGCGTCATTGCCGACCCTTTGGGCAAAGCATTGGGACAATCAGTCATTGTTGAAAACAAGGCTGGCGGCGGCGGCGTGGTGGGTGCTCAAGAAACAGTTCGCGCCACGCCTGATGGTTATTCTTTGGGCATGGCCACAGTTTCTACGACTGCAGCCAACCCTGCCATCAATCCAAAGAACCCGTACAACCCCATTACAGACTTTACGCCCATCATCAACATTGCGGCCACGCCCAATGTGATCGCGGTGCACCCCAGTTTCCCCGCGCGCAATTACAAAGATTTTTTGGCTGAACTGAAAAAAAATCCTGGTAAATATTCTTACTCTTCTTCAGGCACTGGCGGCATCGGCCATTTGCAAACTGAGTTGTGGAAAAGCTTGGCGGGTGTCTTTATCACTCACATTCCATACCGCGGTGCAGGCCCTGCTTTGAATGACACGGTAGCAGGCCAGGTTCTCATTATTTTTGACAACTTGCCTTCAGCATTGCCATTCATCCAGGCTGGAAAATTAATCCCCATTGTGGTGGCTGCACCGCAACGTTTAGCGCAGTTGCCTAATGTGCCCACCTTCAAAGAAGTTGGTTTGGAGCCCGTCAACCGAATGGCCTATTACGGCATTTTGGGTCCAAAGAATTTGCCCAAAGAAGTGATCGACAAAGTGAACAGTGGCGTGAAAAAAGCCTTAGAAGACCCGGCTGTTCGCAAGCGCATTGAAGACACCGGCTCCATCGTCATTGCCAACACACCTGAGCAGTTTGCTGCTCAAATTAAAGCTGAATTTGATGTCTACAAAAATGTGGTGGACACTCAAAAACTCCGACTCGACTAATGAGCTCTGACAGCCAAGCCGCCATCGACCGCTTTGTTGATGCGGTTTGGCTAGAAGACGGTTTGTCGGCCAATACCTTGGCCGCATACCGGCGTGATTTGACGGCCTTAGCGAATTGGCTCAGTCAAAGCTCAGGCACCTCCTTCAATGCGGTCCAAGAGTTGCATTTGCAAGCCTATTTTGCCGCGCGCCATAGCCTTTCCAAAGCCACTTCAGCCAATCGGCGTTTAACGGTTTTTAAACGTTATTACCGTTGGGCACTGCGTGAGCGTATTGTCGAAGTTGACCCCACTCTCAGAATGCTGGCTGCTAAGCAAGCCTTGCGAGTTCCCAAAACTTTGTCGGAAGAGCAAGTCGATGCATTGCTGTCTGCACCCGATGCGAATGCCGCCCTTGGTTTGCGCGACAAAGCCATGCTGGAGTTGTTGTACGCCAGTGGTTTGCGAGTGACCGAGTTGGTCAAACTCAAAACCTTGCATGTGTCTTTGAATGAGGGGGTGCTTCGCATCATGGGAAAAGGCAGCAAAGAACGACTGGTGCCGTTTGGCGACATGGCCCGAGACAGTTTGACGGATTACATGCAAAACGCACGCGGTGCCTTATTGGGTGCCAAGCAAACAGACGATTTATTTGTGACCACCAGCGGCCCCAAAGCGGGAACAGCCATGTCGCGCATCATGTTTTGGCAGTTGATTAAAAAATACGCTGTGCTGTCTGGCATCACAGCACCCTTGTCGCCACACACCTTAAGACACGCGTTTGCCACACACCTGCTGAACCATGGTGCAGATTTGAGGTCGGTTCAGGTCTTGCTAGGGCATGCAGATATCTCGACCACCACGATCTACACGCATGTGGCCCGTGAAAGATTGAAAAATTTACACGCCAAGCACCATCCGAGGGGGTGAAACTGGATCACCCAAATGGGTGAATCAACATCACCCTACTGGGTGAAGTGCCGAGGGCTAGAAGCGAATAGAAACAGCGCTCATGACTGCGTAGTGATCATCAACAATCGGCATCCACCGCCACTTGTCAAATGTGGTGCAAGGGTGCGAAATGCCACTGCCAATCAATTGCCCCACATGGGGCTGCTCTGATACAGAAGCTGCTGGGTTGAATTTAAGGTAGGCGTGTTGATCGTTCAAGGCCGTGATTTCCCAGTGAGATGGCACCCCTGAAACTCCTTGATCGCCCATGTTGGCACGCCAAATGACAACGGGTAAATCCATGTCGTAGGAAACATCCCGCTTGCCCATGGTGAGAAGGGCCAATCCAGGTTCAGGGCAAGATTGCACACTGCTGATGACCTCTAATGCGGGTCTTAGCGTTTCAGTCAGTTGAAGTCTTTCGCCAACACACTTCAGCATCTTGCGATATTGCACGTGGTCGTGCGTGAGGTAGCAGCCAGACCTCAAAATGCCTCTGGTGGGTAAGTTAAGTTGGGGTTTGAGGTGCTGAGCTACGAGGTCAAAGATGGCAGAGCCGCCGGCGGTTAAAAGAATTTCGTCGTTTTCAAATAAATTTTCTTTTTCACAGGCTACGGCCAGTTGTTGGACCCGGCCCATGAGGGTCGCGACCGATGCTTGATCGTGTTCATGGTTGCAAGTGGCCAATGCGCCTTCATAGCATTCAATGCCACACAGCAAAAGCCCAGAGGTGGCTTTGATGATTCGGGCCAAAGCCATGGCCTGTGAGTGCTCTCGGCAACCCGTCCGTTTGCCTTCTATACCAAGCTCAATCAAAACTGTGAAAGCGATGTTGGATTGACTTGAACTGCGCCATTTTTGAATGGCATCAATTTGCTCTGTCGAGTCCACCAAGAAATAAACTCGAACTTCGGGATAAGTTGCCAACAAAACACTCAGTGCTTCCAAATCGGCATGTTGATAAACTTGGTTGGCAATGATGATGTGTTGAACGCCGTGCCGAATTCCTAAACTTGCTTGAAAGACGTTTGCAAAACTGATGCCCCAAGCGCCAGCCTCTAACTGCAGTGCGTACAACTCAGGTGACATGGTTGTTTTGCCGTGGGGTGCGATGTCCAATTGGCGTTTTTCGCAAAAATCTTTCATCCAATTCAAGTTATGCTGAAGGGCTTTTTCTTTGATGACGGCCAATGGCAATGGCAAGTCACCCTTCAATACATTCCACTTTTGCAATCCAACTTCTGAAATGTCTACGGGCGTGTGATGGCCAGGAAATCCCTTGAAGCTATGGTTAATTTGCATGGATTGCTTTCTGTGGGTTGGCTTACAAGCCATTGGCTGCTAAATAAATCAACTCTTCTTCCTCGAAGCCTGCCAGACGTCTGGCTTCTAGGTTGTAAGGCGACTTCAGTTTGGGCGCGTCGTATTGTTTGATCAAGTCGCGGTATGTGCCAATCGGGTCTAGCCCTCTTTCTTGGCAGACATGTCGGTACCAGCGATTGCCGGCTGCAACATGACCAATTTCATCTTTCAAAATAATGTCCAAAATGCGACCGGCTACCAGGTCACCTGCGCTGATTAATTTATTTCTCACGCCGGGCGATGCATCGAGCCCGCGCGCCTCCATGGTGCGTGGCACAAGCCCTATGCGAGCCAAAATATCGCCGCGTGTTCGTTCTGCCATTTCCCAAAGGGAGTGGTGGGCCGGAAAGTCGCCATAGTCAAAACCCATGCTCAATAAATGCTTTTGAAGAAGCAAAAAATGCTTGGCCTCTTCTTTGGCAATTTGAACCCAGTCTTTGTAAAAATCTTCAGGCATGTCCTGAAAGCGCCACACCACATCCAAAGCCAAATCGATGGCATTGAGTTCAATGTGGGCAATGGCATGAAGCAAGACGGCCCTGCCTTCGGGGGTGGTCAGAGGTTTTGACTTCAATGCGGTGTGCGACACCAGCTCTGGCTTCGCAGGTCGCCCAGGAATGCCGCCAGGGTCTTGCACCACCACATCGACAAAGATGGGCATGTCTTCTTGGAGAGACAAGGTCAACTCCGCCTTTTGAACGGCGTTTTGCGCCAACAAGGGAGCCAAAACAGCCTGCCTCAAGTGAGCGGGATGTGGGATGTGTGGGGCTAATTCTGCGGTCGCCATGCGCTATTTTAGGCTTGCCTACAATGTAGGCTTTGCGCCCCAAATTGAGAGGACTCCAATGGCTATTTATTCATTAGACGGCAAACAACCTGAATTGGCTGAGGGGGCATGGGTTGCCGACAGCGCTCAGGTCATGGGGGCTGTGAGCTTGGGCGTCAATGCCAGCGTTTGGTTTGGCACCGTCATTCGGGGCGATACAGAAACCATTCACATTGGCGAAGGGTCAAATATCCAAGACTGTAGCGTGCTGCATGCAGACGTTGGCAAGCCTCTGACCGTGGGTAAACATGTCACAGTTGGCCATCAAGTCATGTTGCACGGTTGCACCATTGGCGATGAATCGCTCATTGGCATTGGCGCTGTGGTTTTGAATGGCGCCAAAATTGGCAAAAACTGTTTGGTAGGTGCAGGTTCTTTGGTGACCGAGGGCAAAGAGTTTCCCGATGGCGCCATGATCATGGGCTCGCCTGCCAAAGTGGTTCGAGAATTAACGCCAGAGCAAATTCAAGGTTTGCGAATGTCTGCCAAGCATTACATCGAGAACGCGCATCGCTTTCAATCGGGTTTGAAAAAAATTGTCTGAACTTCATAAATTTTTATTCGAAGGCTTGCCTGTTCGCGGTGCCATTGTTCGATTAACCGATTCCTGGTGGGAGGTTCTTCAAAGGCGATCTGCCAACACGGAAACCGGCGCTTACCCAGAGCCCGTCTCAGAGTTGTTAGGTCAAATGTCGGCAGCCGCTGTGCTGATGCAGGCCAACATCAAATTCAATGGTGCTTTGGTGCTGCAAGTGTTTGGCGACGGGCCTGTTAAGTTGTCTGTGGTCGAAGTGCAGCCCGATTTCGGATTTCGTGCCACGGCTACGGTCCAAGGTGAGGTGTTGCCGCAGGCTTCCTTGAGTCAGATGGTCAATGTCAACAACGAAGGGCGTTGTGCCATTACCCTTGATCCTTTAGAGCGTTTGCCAGGTCAGCAGCCTTATCAGGGCGTGGTGCCCTTGTTTGACGATCACAAAGAAAAATTAGAAAAGTTAAGCGAAGTGCTAGAGCATTACATGCTGCAGTCTGAGCAACTCGACACCACCTTGGTGTTGGCTGCTAACTCACAAGTGGCTGCTGGTTTGCTCATTCAAAGATTGCCTTTGGAGGGTGTTGGCAATTTGGCCGGACGCTACGATTCAGTAGAGCGTGAATCGGCCTTGGGCAAAGATGAAGACTACAACCGTATTTCTATCTTGTCCAAAAGTTTGAAGCCTGAAGAACTGCTTGGTTTGGATGTTGAAACTGTGTTGCACCGATTGTTCTGGGAAGAGCCGCTGCTGAGATTTGAGCCGCTGGTTGGCGAGGCAGGTCCTCGTTTTCAATGCAGTTGCAGTCGCGAAAGAGTAGGGCGCATGATCAAGAGCTTAGGCGTGGCAGAAGCCGAAAGTATTTTGTCAGAGCGCGAAAACATTGAGGTGGCTTGCGAGTTCTGCGGTGCGCAGTATCAATTTGATCCTGTGGACGCAGCCAGCCTCTTTACCCAACCTGAAGCGATACCTCCCACGGGTCCTGCGGTTCACTAGTGGGTATTATTTCAGCAGGTCACTGAAAAGTCTGTGCTCGCATTCTGCGTCGCTGCACAAATCGCAGCGCCAGGCAGTTTTGCCTTGATTCAAACCGTATTGGCTTAATTCCCTTTGAGCCTGCGTGGGTTGCAAGCTGGGCAACGAAAATTTCAAATCAAGAGGCTTATTGAGATTGGAGATGCCTTGGCTGATGGCCAGCAATGCAGCGCTGAGCCTTGCCTGGTCTTGACCGTAAATGACTTTAAAAGGGAGTTGACTTTTCGACATGGCTTGTCGAATGAGATTGTCCACCGGTTCACGCACATGCTCACCATCGCGCTGTAAACCATCTGGCATCCAAGCCACGTCGAGTCCCATGACCAGCGTTAAATCAAATTGGGCTTGTAGTCCAAGGGCCTCCTCGTACAAAGACAGGTCTTTAAATACATAGTCGCTGTAAACGGCGGTCATTAAGGGCGTCGTATCGGCAATGACCCAGCCTTCTTGAATCGAAAAAATTCGCTCGGCTTGTTGCTGCGCAATATGGCGTTGCTCATGAACAGCGGGTGTTCGGCCATTCATTTGGCACCACTCGCGCAGTACTTCGGGAACGTAAACTGCCATCTGCCCTTGCGCCAACAAGGCCTTGGCGATGTGCTGACTCAAGCTGGTTTTGCCAGTACTTTCTGCACCCAACAGCGCAACTCGAATGACCCTATTGCTCATGGCGACGCCAAGCTTGAAGGCCAACGTAACTGAGCACGGCAAAAATGCCATACAGCACGGCCGTCAGCCACAAAGACTTTTCGACCATCAGGCCAACGGTGAGAACATTGACAAGCATCCAGACCCACCAAGTTTCAATTTTCTTGCGACCCAATAAATATTGACCCAACAAACTCAGTGCCGTGACCAAGCCATCCCAAACGGCCACATCACTGTCTGTGTAGCGATGCAGGAAAAATGACAATGAAGGCCAAGCCAACAAGGTGGCAATGAAGGCAACGCGTCGCTCAGAAGCCTGTAAGCCACTCACGTGAAGCTTGGCTTTTGCCATTGGCGCTGGGCTTGCATCTGCATCAGTCTCTGCCGGGGTTAATGCGCTGCCTCTAAGCCACTGTTGCCAACCCCAAGCCGCTGTCAGTACGAACATGATTTGCAAACAGGCTTCACCATAAAGTTGGTTATTCCAGAAGACAGAGCCATACAGGAGAGAGCTCAGAATGGCCAGAGGCCATCCCCAGTGAATTTCTTTGATGTTGCAATAAACCATTGCCAACGACAAAACGAAGCCGGCCAATTCGACCGGATTGATCATTTTTCGATTTGAACAAAAATCTCGTTGGCCTTGACCATGCCGAGTTCATGGCGGGCCCGCTCTTCAACCGTGTTCAAACCTTCTTTGAGGTCGTTCACTTCAGAGTTGAGTTGACCATTGATGCGCTTGGCCTTGGCATTCAACTCATTTTGCTCTTGAATTTTGTACTCAAGGTCGATGACCGTGAGCACACTGCCTTTGCCAAGCCAAATCTGCCCCTGCAAAATAAGCAGCAGAGCAATCAAGGCGGCTGGCAATAGGCGGTTGTCCATGAGCATCGAATAAGGCTATCTTGAAATATTAGCGCAAATTGTAAAACGCTGAACGGCCTGGGTACTCTGCTACGTCACCCAAGTCTTCCTCAATGCGCAGCAGTTGGTTGTACTTGGCCATGCGGTCGCTTCGGCTCAAGGAGCCTGTTTTGATTTGACCTGCGTTCAAGCCCACCGCAATGTCGGCAATGGTGGAGTCTTCTGTTTCGCCAGAGCGGTGGCTGATAACGGCGGTGTAGCCGGCGCGCTTGGCCATTTCAATGGCGGCAAAGGTTTCGGTCAGGGTGCCAATTTGGTTGATCTTGATGAGGATCGAATTGGCAATGCCTTTGTCGATGCCTTCTTTCAAAATCTTGGTGTTGGTCACAAACAAATCGTCGCCCACAATTTGAACTTTTTGTCCCAAACGTTCTGTGAGCAATTTCCAACCGTCCCAGTCGCCTTCGGCCATGCCGTCTTCAATGCTGATGATGGGGTATTTGTCGACCCAAGTGGCCATCATGTCGATCCATTGCTCGCCTGTTAAGGACAAGCTTTCGCCTTCAAGTTCGTACTTGCCATCTTTGTAAAACTCGCTGGCAGCGCAGTCTAGGCCAATGGCAATTTGCTCGCCAGCGGTGTAACCTGCTGCGCTGATGGCGTCCAATATCATTTGAATGGCAGCTTCATGCCCGGGCACGTTGGGGGCAAAGCCACCTTCGTCACCCACAGCCACACTCATGCCTTTGTCGTGAATGATTTTCTTCAAAGCATGAAACACTTCTGCCCCATAACGCACAGCCTCGCGGAAGCTAGGCGCGCCCACAGGAATGATCATGAACTCTTGCAAGTCAAGGTTGTTGTTGGCGTGGGCGCCGCCGTTGATGACATTCATCATGGGCACGGGCAATTGGCAAGCGTTCATGCCGCCAAAGTAACGGTACAAAGGCAAGCCAGATTCTTCAGCAGCGGCGCGGGCCACTGCCATGGAGACAGCCAACATGGCATTGGCACCCAAGCGGCTTTTGTTCTCGGTGCCGTCTAAGTCGATCAAGGTCTTGTCGAGAAAGGACTGCTCGGAGGCATCCAAGCCCAAAACGGCTTCAGAAATTTCGGTGTTAATGTGCTCAACCGCTTTTAAGACACCTTTGCCAAGGTAACGGCTTTGATCGCCATCTCGCAATTCAATGGCTTCGCGGCTGCCCGTAGAGGCGCCAGAAGGCACCGCAGCACGGCCCATCACGCCGGACTCTAACAACACATCGCATTCAACGGTGGGGTTGCCGCGGCTGTCTAATATTTCACGGCCCACAATGTCAACAATCGCACTCATTTTGACTTCTCTCTTATATAAAAATATTTTCTAAAAACGGATTCTTTTTGGTCACAGCATCGAGCTCAAGCAGTGTTTCCAGCAAGGCTTTCATGTGATGCAAGGGCACCGCATTGGGGCCGTCAGACATGGCCACGGCTGGGTT
>Ga0214168_1000032_pt1 | contig 51534 bp, 48 predicted proteins | sample LakMenepilimnion_FD_153002 | JGI IMG/M metagenome (GOLD analysis project Ga0214168, IMG submission 153002) | Freshwater microbial communities from Lake Mendota, WI - Practice 29OCT2010 epilimnion v4 | ecosystem: Environmental > Aquatic > Freshwater > Lake > Epilimnion/Euphotic zone | place: Lake...
GGCATCACGTGTTGCGCTAGTTGCGCAGAAGCGAATCTGTTCTACTCCACGCTTTGAAATCTCTTGCGCAAATAAATCAACGGCTGCAAGAGTTCTGGCAATTGCATCTGGGTGAAAAGCTTTATTCTGGTCAACACCTTGACCCAATCGAACGATTTCCATGGTGCGATAAATCTCGCGGAAATTTGAACCGTCGATATCTGCAATCAATAATCTAATTGAGTTTGTTCCACAATCAATCGCGGCAACTCTCATGCATTCATCTCCGAATTACATGCGTTCTCTTTCCACCACTCGGGCAATTTACGTAAGGCTTCATCGCCGAGTGGATTAACGCCAGGGCCTGCAGAGAGTGAATGTGCAACTAACGAGTGCAAACACTTCACGCGATCTGGCATTCCTCCTGCAGATATTCCTTCTACTTCTTCTACAACTAAACCAAGTGCATCTCGGTCAGTTAAATAAGCTTCATGTGCTTTCTTATAGGCGGCTGCTAAATCTGGGTCATTGGCAAGGCGTTCATTCATTTCGGCCATCAAACCTGATGACTCAAGGGTAGAAATGGCGCCAGTTAAGCGCGGACACGTCGCGTAATAGAGAGTAGGAAAGGGAGTTCCATCGCCTAAGCGCGGTGGAGTTTGTACAACTGCTGGTTTAGAGCATGCACATCTGAAACCAATTGCGTGAACATCTCTTGGTGTACGTCCTAATTGAAATTCGATGCAGTCAAGATCTCCTGGTTGTACGTTCTTCACTGATTTCGAGTTTCCGTAATCGAAGCAATCATTCGTGCGTACCAAGGTTGTCCATCAGGAATCTTGCTTGCAACTGTTGTGCCAGTTTCTTCTGTGTATTGACCACTTGAATCTGTCACTATGTATTGACGTTCTCCCGGCAAAACAAAGTGCAGACGTTCGCGTGCCTGAGATTTAATGTATTCAGGATCTCGCCATAGCAATAAGTCTTTACGTGCTTGTTCTAGCGCCGTGTTATTACTTTCGACTTGTGATTTCAACGCACTGATTTGAGCACGCTGCGTGAAGTAATGCTTAATTGGTGGAGCAATTGTTAACGCCATAATGAATAAAACAGTTGCTAAAGCCAGTGCTCGACTATTTCCACGTCGTTTGTTGAAATTCAGTTTGCGACGACGTGCCATCACTTATGCCTTAAATCGTGGGAAAGCTGCACGGCCTGCATAGACCGCACCATCGGAGAGTTCTTCTTCAATTCGAAGTAACTGGTTGTATTTAGCAACTCGTTCTGTACGAGCTGGTGCACCAGTTTTAATCTGACCACAATTAGTTGCGACAGCAAGATCGGCAATTGTTGTGTCTTCTGTTTCACCAGAACGGTGACTGAGCATGCTTCGGTAATCAGCACGGTGCGCCATATCAACAGCATCTAATGTCTCTGTCAGTGTTCCGATTTGATTGACCTTTACTAATAGAGCATTCGCTGTATCTGTGTCGATGCCCTTTTTCAGACGCACAGGATTAGTTACAAATAAATCATCTCCAACAATCTGTACGCGCTTTCCAAGGGATGCCGTCATTGATTGCCAGCCTGCCCAATCTTCTTCATCAAGTGGATCTTCGATTGAAACTAATGGATACGCGTCTACAAGTGATGTGTAATAAGCGATCATTTCTTCTGAAGTTTTTGTTGAGCCTTCGAAGTTGTACTTACCCTTTTCGTGAAATTCAGTAGCAGCAACATCCATTGCAAGTGCAATGTCTTTACCTGGCTTAAATCCAGCGAGATTAATTGCTTCGATAATTAGATCTAGGGCTGCGCGATTGCTCTCTAAGTTTGGTGCAAAACCACCTTCATCACCAACGCTCGTTGCTAGTCCGCGCTTTTTCAATACTGATTTAAGTGCATGATAAATCTCTGCGCCCCATCGAAGTGATTCACGGAAAGTTTCGGCGCCAATTGGAGCAACCATAAATTCTTGAATATCCACATTTGTATCAGCGTGAGCGCCGCCATTTAAAATATTCATCATTGGCACTGGGAGCAGATGCGCGTTTGGTCCACCTAAATAGCGAAAGAGTGAAAGATCGGCGCTCTCTGCTTGTGCTTTAGCAACTGCGAGAGAAACGCCAAGAATTGCATTTGCACCGAGACGAGATTTATTTGGAGTTCCATCTAATGCAATCATTTCGCTATCAACAAGGCGTTGATCCTGTGCATCTAAACCGATTACTGCATCAGCAATTTCGCCGGTAACAAAGGCCACCGCTTTTTCAACACCTTTACCTAAATATCGCTTACCGCCATCACGAAGTTCTGATGCTTCAAATGCGCCAGTAGATGCACCGCTTGGAACTGCTGCGCGTGCTTGCGTTCCATCTTCTAATTGAATTTCGACTTCAACCGTTGGATTTCCACGGGAGTCTAGAATTTCACGAGCGCCAATTGCTTCGATAAGTGCCACGTTAGTCCCCTTTAAATCGCCTAATTCTTTACGTGCGAACAGCTAATCCTACCGTGACTCCTGCTGCGTAATCTCACGCATTATTTGCTTGCTCTGCATGCGTAATGCATCTTCCGGATCAATTCCATTCTTATGTGCCCACGCGATAACACTGAGCAGCGCGCTGCCAACTGATTCGGGAGTTGCTGGAGATTCTTCAGAGTAGTTCGGAACATTTATGTCCACCCCATATTTTTCTGCGCGATACAGCAATTTATTGATAAGTGAGAGCGCGGGCTGAGACAGTGCCACTCCATCGAGTGCTGATGTACGCCCCTTTTCAGCTGCTTTTAACTCTTCCCAATTTGCAACTACTTCGTCGCTTCCACTTACTTTCTTATCGCCGAAAACGTGCGGGTGCCTACTAATGAGTTTTTCTGTAATGACTTGGGCGACATCTTCGATTGAAAATGGATCAGTTGGATGATCTTGCGCAATGCGAGAGTGGAAATAGACCTGAAGCAAAATGTCACCGAGTTCTTCACGCATTCCTGCTCGATCTGATTCGGCAACAGTGTCAATGAATTCATATGACTCTTCGAGTAGATACTTAATTAAGGACTCGTGAGTTTGCTCTGCATCCCACGGACAACCACCTGGTGAACGGAGTTGATCCATCACCTCAACTAAGCGTTGCAAGTATGAAGTACTCATACCTAAAGGTTGATTAACTACTTATCAGAAGGCGTGACTGCAGATCCCGCTGAATCAACAGGAACAACATCGGCATTGACTGCATCCCACGCACCGTAGCGAGGATTAATTGTGACCTTGTTTTCTTGTGCAATTTCCACAATAAGTCTTTGAATCGCAGTACCAATTTGATCAGCTGGAATTCCAGATGTTTCAAGTGCTTGGCTTAACTTGTCAGAAATAATGATGCTCTGAAGATATAAGTCAAAATCTTTTGCAGCAATTCCGGCACCAACTAGTGCTGTTGGTAATCCTGCTTCGCCACCAACTTGTTCGGTAATGCTCGCTCTACGAGTATCAATCTCCGCTTTCGTAACTGAGAAATCTAATTTTTCGGCTACCTTGTTGAGCAATTGTGAAAGCACGTGAAAACGCATTTGTGAACGATTGAGATCTTCGCCAACTTCTAGTTGCATCTGTGAAGAATCTACTTTGCTTCGCTCGGACATGATGTCATTGATGCTTGATTGAACGGTTGCTTGTGAAATCTTTACCGAACCAACGGAGGCTGCTGAACTCACTTGCGAACAACCAGTAAGCAATAGCGCTGCTGATATCGCCGCAATAGAAATAACTTTTTTCACTCTGAACTGCCTTTCGACGTTGGTGCCAATTCGGTAACGACCTGTGTTACCCAAGCCAGAAGAGAAGTATCCACTATCGGAGCAGTACTTTCGGACGGATTCCACGCAGAACTCTTTGGCAAAGCCACTAATACCGTCGAAGATGCAGATTTATAGAGCGACCCGGGATACATGCGCGCCAATTTAAGTTGCTTTGATTCAGGCAAATTCATGGGAGATAAACGAACGAATTTTCCTTGGGCGACCACTTCTCGAAGCGAGATGCTCTTTGCAAATGCGCGTAGCGCTGCAACTCCTAAAAGAGTTTGAGACTCTTCTGGCAATACTCCAAAGCGATCAATCAATTCTTCTTCAATTGCTAGAACGTCATCCCCATTTCGTACATCAGCAAGGCGGCGATATAAATCAAGACGTAGGCGTTCTCCTGGAACATAGGTTGCATCCAGGTGCGCGTTGATTGGCAACTCAACTTTGCATTCGTGATTTGGTTCGGCACTTTCAATGATTCCTGATTTATATTCGTGAACAGCTTCACCAACCATGCGCATATACAAATCAAATCCAACATCTGCAATGTGGCCTGATTGCTCTCCACCCAATAAATTCCCAGCACCACGAATCTCAAGATCCTTAAGTGCAACTCGCATTCCCGCGCCGAGTTCGGTATTTGCTGCAATTGTTTTTAATCGATCATGCGCTAATTCACTAAGAGGTTGATCTGGTGGAAATAAGAAATATGCATATGCACGTTCGCGGCCACGACCAACTCGACCACGCAATTGATGTAGCTGAGATAGCCCAAAGAGATCTGCTCTTTCGACAATTAAAGTATTTGCATTTGCGATGTCTAGTCCGCTCTCAACAATTGTTGTACAGACCAATACGTCAAAGTCTCGATTCCAAAATGCAAGAATGACATCTTCGAGGGCGCCTTCACTCATCTGTCCGTGCGCGATTCGAATGCGAGCTTCAGGAACAAGCTTCTGCAATTTCTGTGCAGCTTGATCTATTGATTCAACACGATTGTGAATATAGAAAATCTGTCCATCTCGTAATAACTCTCGGTGAATGGCAGCAGTAATCTGCGCATCATCTCGAGCTCCCACATAGGTCAAAATTGGATGGCGCTCTTCTGGTGGAGTTGTGATCGTAGACATTTCACGAATACCAGTTACAGCCATTTCCAGAGTTCGGGGAATTGGCGTTGCAGACATTGCCAAAACATCCACAGTAGTTCGCAGCTTCTTAAGTGATTCTTTCTGTTCTACGCCGAATCTCTGCTCTTCATCGACAATAACGAGGCCAAGATCTTTGAAATGTACGTCATTTGAAAGTATTCGATGGGTGCCAACAACAACGTCAAATGTTCCTGATTCAACACCTGACAATATTTCTTTACTCTCTTTAGCAGTATTGAATCGAGATAATCCAGCAACCTTTATCGGAAATCCTGAATATCGTTCTTCGAATGTTTTTGTATGTTGCTGAACAAGCAAAGTAGTCGGAACTAAAACTGCAACTTGTTTACCATCTTGGACTGCCTTGAATGCTGCTCTAATTGCAATCTCTGTCTTTCCATATCCAACATCACCACAAATAATTCGATCCATCGGATATGGGCGTTCCATATCTGCTTTGACTTCATTAATGGTCGACAGCTGATCAGGAGTTTCTATATAAGCAAAGGAGTCTTCTAGCTCTCGTTGCCACGGAGTATCTGCAGAGAAAGCAAAACCAGGCGATGAAGTTCGTGCGGCGTATAAACGAATGAGTTCGCCAGCAATTTGGCGTACTGCTTTACGTGCACGACCCTTGGCTTTCAGCCATTCACCGCTACCGATGCGATGAACGGTTGGTGTTTCACCACCAACATATTTGCTTACTTGTTCGAGTGAATCTGTTGGAACAAATATGCGATCACCTGGTTGTCCACGTTTAGCTGATGCATATTCAAGAACTAAATACTCGCGAGTTACGCCAGCAACACTTCGTGAAACCAATTCAATGTAGCGGCCGATACCGTGCTGTTCGTGGACAACAAAGTCTCCAGCTTTTAACTCAAGTGGATCAATTGCAGTTTTACGTTTGGATGGAAGTTTTTCAGTGTTGTTAATTGCACCTTTACTGCCTGATAAGTCTCTCTCGGTAATAAAGAGGATGCGTGCTGAAGGAACACTAAATCCAAATGCAATTGTTGACGTGACAACCCGAACTGAGATTTCCGAACTTCTAAAGAGATTTGAATATCTTTCGTGCATTCCATGCCCATGAGCTGCAAAAATTAAATTGTGGCCAGCTGCCGCTGCGCTTCGAAACTCTTCAACAAGACGATCTGTGTCTGCCCGTAAAGGATCAATTGCATGAGCATCAAGAAATGCTGCTTCCTTATCTAGATCACTTCCGAATACATTAAAACTTCGCTGGTGCAATTGGTTCTTTTCAATTTGTGAGTGCAACTCATCCCATGTCATATATGTGTCATCGCCGCTGTGTAATGGTGTTGCACCACCACTAGCTGCGTTAAGCCACGATGCAAGATAGAACTCTTCATTCGTTGCAAGGAGATCTGCCGCTCTTGATTTGATCCGTTCTTCATCAATGAAAATTACTTCTGTGTTTTTTGGCATTCGATTCAAAATACTTTGATCCGCATCAACCAATAATGGAATGAATGACTCCATTCCTTCGGTGGCAATTCCTTCTGAAATTTTCTCCAATATTTCTGAAGCTTGCGGATAATCAGCAATAAGTGCACGAGCCTTTGCTTGCACTCCTGGTGTAAGAAGTAGTTCGCGGCACGGCAGAATTTTTATGCTCGTTTGTACTGCAGTAGTGGTTCTCTGACCTGCAACATCGAAATAGCTGATGTCTTCAATTTCATCACCAAAAAAATCAATACGAACAGGTTGGCTCGCAAGTGGTAAAAAGACATCAACGATTCCTCCACGAACAGCGAATTCTCCACGTCGTTCTACTAAATCTGTACGTTGATAAGCAAGTTCGCCAAGATGATCAATTAACTCTTTGAGGTCGCATTGTCCCCCAACTGCAAGTTCGCGCACTGGTGTTTGTGCCAAAGAATTAATGATTCGGTGAATCAATCCACGAACCGGAGTAACCACAATTGGGTTTTGACTCTGTTTTGTGTTTAATTCAATAAGAGTAGAAATTCTCTGTGCAACCGTGTCACTTCGCGGACTCAATCTTTCATGAGGCAATGTTTCCCACGCAGGAAATTCGTATACGCTTTCATGTAATTCGCGTAAATCATTTGCTAAATCTTCACTGGTTCGACTCGATCCAGTAACAATTAAAAGAGGTCGTTCATTTGCTCTAATTGCTGCAAGGAATGGGTGCAAAGAAGACGGCGCGATGATTCGTTTTTTTGAATCGAGTGCATCGCTGATCTGTGAATCAGCAGCCAGTGCATCGCGTACGAGTTTCATCCCTTATCCCTTCTTTGCTTCGTATCATCTATTGAGAAAACGCCTTAGGCCCCAACTCCAAAAGGATGGAGGGGGCTTAATAGGGCAAGTCTAAGGCAGATGAACCTGCCATGATTAGCCAATGTCTTCGCAAGATTCCTCACTAGCCATCGGTAACGATGGAGCTGGTTTGCGTGCCGATGTTAGAAAGCTTGGGGATCTATTAGGTGAATCACTTGTTCGCCAAGAAGGACAAGAGTTACTGGAATTAGTTGAAGCTGTCCGCAAAGCCGTTAAAGATGGTGGCGGCGATGATCTTTTATCAACGTTATCTATCGAACAATCAGTTCAACTCGTACGTGCATTTAGCACATATTTCAATTTGGCTAACGTTGCCGAACAAGTTCACCGCGCAAGAGTTTTGGCAGATGCACGGGCTCAAGGTGGATCGTGGATGGCAAAAGCTGTTGACAAGATCGCTGCAGCTCAGAGTGCAAAAGTTTCTGGACATGAATTCTCAACTGAAGATGTCAATCGTTGGATTAATGAACTTATGGTGCGTCCGGTTTTCACGGCTCACCCAACAGAGGCTGCACGTCGTTCGGTGTTAAACAAATTAGGAAGAGTTGCAAAACTTCTTGATCAACCAAGTACCGACGCACAACGTAATCAACTAGCTGAAACTATTGATGTCCTGTGGCAAACAGATGAATTACGCGTTGGTCGTCCAGAGCCACTCGATGAGGCCATGAATGCTCTCTATTACTTAGATGACCTATTTAAATTAACAATTCCAGAAGTTCTTAATGATTTTAAAAATGAAATTAAGCGACTCGGAGTTGATCTGCCATTGGATGCACGTCCGCTCTCGTTCGGAAGTTGGATTGGTGGAGATCGAGATGGCAATCCAAACATCACCGCATCCATCACTGAATCTGCCATGGTCTTACAAGTGGGTCACGCTATTCGCGTAACTATTGCTGCAATGGATGAATTACGTCAGATGCTCTCTGTTTCAACTCGCATTACTGGAGTCAGCAAATCACTTTTAGATTCTGTTGAAGAAGATCTCAAACACATTCCTGAATTTGAAGAGCGCTTTAAGCGGTTAAATGTTCAAGAGCCATATCGTTTAAAGGCAACTGCAATTGTTCATCGCCTGGCTTTCACAAGAAACCGCCATGCATCCGGTGGCGAGCACGTTGCACATCGCGACTACAACAACACATCAGAATTGTTGGCAGACCTCGCTTTAATGCGCGATTCACTCCTTGAAAATCGTGGCGAATTGATGGCCACAGGATTGCTAGAACGAACTATGCGCACAGTTTCAGCCTTTGGATTAACGCATGCAACTTTGGATGTTCGCGAGCACTCAGATGCACATCACCACACACTTGCATTCGCATATGGCGATGATTACAAGAGTAAAAATCATCAGGAACGTTTTGCCATACTTTCGAGTGAGCTCGCATCATCGAAGAAACTAGATTTTAAAAAGTGCGATGAACGTGCACAAAAAACCTTGGATACCTTCAGGGCCGTCTTTGATATCGTCAAGCGATTTGGTCCAGAATCAATTGAGACCTACATCGTTTCAATGACAAAAGGTTCTGATGATCTATTGGCAGCCGTTGTTCTAGCTAAGCAAGCAAACCTTGTTGATCTTTCCGCAAATACTGCAGTAATTGGATTCGCGCCATTACTCGAAACCGTTGCTGAGTTACGTGCTGCAGGAGAAATGCTGGAAGCGCTGTTGAGCGATCCTGGATACAGAAAAATTGTTGAACTCCGCGGCAACTTGCAAGAAATTATGTTGGGGTATTCCGACTCCAATAAAGATGCTGGTATCGCAACTAGCCAATGGGAAATTCATCGCGCTCAAAGAAAATTGCGTGACGTTGCAATCAAACACGGAATTAAGTTAAGACTCTTCCATGGTCGAGGTGGTTCTGTCGGTCGCGGTGGCGGTCCAACATATGACGCACTTGTTGCTCTGCCCTGGGGCTCGATTGATGGACAGATTAAAATGACAGAACAGGGTGAAGTCATTAGCGATAAGTACGCCTTGCCATCACTTGCTCGTGAAAATATTGAATTGATGCTCGCAGCGTCCCTTGAAGCAACTGTTCTCAACCGTGCGCCACGTCAAAGTAATGAAAGTTTGGATAAGTGGAATTCATGCATGGAGCTCATTAGTGAAAACTCCTTTTCTTGTTATCGCTCCTTGATTGATCATCCAGATTTACCTGCTTACTTCTACGCATCAACTCCCGTGGAACAACTGGGAGAAATGATGTTGGGTTCTCGCCCATCTCGTAGACCAGATGCTGCAGGTGGTTTAGATAGTTTGCGTGCTATTCCTTGGGTATTTGGATGGACGCAATCTCGCCAAATTGTTCCTGGTTGGTTCGGTGTTGGAAGCGGATTAAAGGCTGCACGTGATGCAGGAAAATCTGATGTCATTCAAGAGATGCTCGAACATTGGCACTTCTTCCACACATTTATTAGCAACGTCGAAATGACTCTGGCAAAGACTGATTTAGATATGGCGCGACGCTATGTAGAAGCACTTGTTCCCAAGGAGCTACATCATTTCTTAGACGTTATTGCTGCAGAGTTTAAGTTGACCTGCGAAGAGATTCTTAAAGTAACTAAGAAAGAATCGCTCTTAGGCGATCAGCCAATTTTGGCTCGAACATTGCAAGTGCGTGATGCCTATCTCGCTCCGCTGCATTTACTTCAGGTAAATCTACTCGAGCGCGTTCGTGATCACAGCGGTGAAGTTGATCCGACTCTGCAACGAGCGCTGTTGCTGACCATCAATGGCGTGGCCGCTGGACTTCGAAATACTGGTTGATTTTTAACTATTAAAGCGGGATTGAGTTTCTTCCAAGCCTTTTGTAATCAGTGATTCAACAACATCGCAACCGCGGTCAATAAATTCAGGCAGAGTTTTTTTCTCAGCAGATGAAAAAGCTTTCAAGACAAAATCTCCAGGATCTTGTGAACCCATTGGTCGACCTATACCAAGGCGCACGCGGAAATATTCAGCGCTTCCAAATGATGAAGTCATAGATTTCAATCCATTGTGCCCATTATCGCCACCAGCAATTTTTGAGCGAATTGCTGAGTACGGGATATCTAATTCGTCATGCAAAGCGATGATGTGATCTGGTTCGACTTTGTAAAAAGCTGCAAGTGCTTTAGCAGGGCCGCCAGTTTCATTCATATAACTCTTGGACTTTGCAATGATCACAGAGTGCGCATTCTCGCCAACGCCAATTTTGAACGCAGCAATTTCAGTACGTGATTTATGTGCAGACCACTTAACTTTGTAACGCTTAGCTAGTTCATCAACAACCATCTGGCCAACGTTGTGGCGCGTTGCTGTGTATTCAGGACCTGGATTACCGAGTCCTATTACTAACCAAACCATGAAGCAAGGTTAGTGCTTAAGCATCCTTCTTCTCGGCATCAGCAGGTGCTGCAGCAGCACCATCAGCTGGAGCAGCAGCATCTGCTGCAGGTGCAGCAACTTCTTCAACTGCTGTTGAACGCTCTGAAAGGTGAACAACGATCATCTTTGGATCGGAAATAAGTGTGACGCCTGCTGGAAGAACTACATCTGCAGCGTACTTAGAAGATCCTGCTTCTAATCCAGTTAGGTCAAGATCCAAGTGAGCAGGAATAGATGTTGCTTCTGTTTCAACTTCAATTGTGTTGTTAACGTGCTCAAGAATTCCATCACGGTCAAATTCACCAGATGTGTGAACTGGAACAGATACGACAACTTTTTCACCGCGACGAACGATTACAAGGTCAATGTGGTCAAGAGTTAACTTGATTGGATGGCGCACGATTGCTTTTGGAAGTGTGAGTTCTGTTTTGCCATCTACAACGATGTCTAGAAGAACGTTCGAAGTTTTAAGTGCAACGCCTAATTCGCGTGCTGGAAGAGTGATGTGTGATGGCTTCTCACCATGGCCGTAGATCACAGCTGGAACTAAACCATCGCGACGTGCACGACGTGATGCGCCCTTACCGAATTCAGTACGACGAATTCCGTTGATGGTGATCTCAGCCATTTTAATTTCTCCCTGTTAGGTAAAACTTTCGGTTACTTCACAAAAGTCCCAGCAGGAGCATTTACCTGCACCGTCGATAACGGAAGTTAAAAACCCTCGCCGGAACGAGGCAAAGATTAGCGAAGGGTTATGGAGTGTGGCAAATCGCGCTTATGAATGGCCATCGAAGAGGCTGGTTACGGAACCATCTTCGAAGACCTCTCGGATTGCGCGACCAAGAAGCGGCGCGATTGAGAGAACAGTGAGATTGTCGAACTTCTGATCCTCTGAAATTGGAAGAGTATTTGTAATAACAACTTCACTCGCACGAGAATTCTTTAGGCGTTCGATTGCAGGTCCTGAGAGCACTGCATGGGTGGCGGCGATGATTACTTCTTTTGCCCCTGCTTCAAAGAGTGCATCCACTGCTTTTATAATTGTGCCTGCAGTGTCGATCATGTCATCGATAACAACGCATGTTTGACCTTCAACATCACCAACTACGCGACCAGTGATTGACTCATTTGGAATGCGTGGATCGCGTGTTTTGTGAATGAAAGCGATTGGGCATCCACCAAGTAAATCTGACCAGCGTTCTGCAACACGAACTCGCCCCGAGTCAGGAGAAACAATTGTGAGTCGTGAGCGATCAACTTTTGAACCAACATAATCGGCGAGCATTGGAAGTGCGAATAAGTGATCCACTGGACCATCAAAGAAACCTTGTATTTGTGAAGTGTGCAGATCAACAACCATTAAGCGATCCGCACCCGCTGCTTTAAATAAATCTGCCATCAAACGTGCAGAGATTGGCTCACGTCCGCGGTGCTTCTTATCTTGGCGGGCATAACCATAAAACGGTGCAACAACGGTGATTCGTTTTGCAGATGCGCGCTTGAGTGCATCAACCATGATGAGTTGTTCCATGATTTGTTTATTTACTGGAGCAGAGTGACTCTGTAATACGAATGCATCGCAACCGCGAACGCTCTCTTCGAAGCGAACAAATATTTCACCATTTGCAAAGTCATAAGCAGATGTTGGTGTAATTGGAACACCGAGTTCTTGTGCTACTTCTTCAGCTAACTCCGGAAATCCGCGGCCTGAAAAAAGTCTTAACCGTTTTTCAGATGCCAGACGGAGTTCGCTCATGGGGCTTAGCCTCTCTTATGTCCGTTTTCACTGCCAGCGTGACGCGCTGCAGCTTCGGCAGATTTTGTACCAGAACGTTTGCGCAAGACCCAGCCTAAGACATTTCGCTGGCGTGATCGACCAACTCCAATTGCTCCAGGTGGGACATCTTCAGAAATTACAGATCCAGCGGCTGTGTAAGCCCCGTCACCAATTGTTACTGGTGCAATCAACATTGAATCGCTGCCGATACGAACATGGTCGCCAACGATTGTTTCGTGCTTTTCAACGCCATCGTAATTAACAAATACTGTTGCAGCGCCAATATTGGTGCCTTCTCCTATTTTTGCATCTCCCACGTATGAAAGATGTGGGACCTTTGAGCCATCACCAACTGTTGAGTTCTTAATTTCGACAAATGCTCCAGCTTTTGCGCCAGCACCGAGCACTGTGCCTTTTCGTAAGTATGAATAAGGACCAACCTGGGCTTCTTTTCCAATGCTTGCTTCAAAGCAATTAGATTCCACAATACGAGCACCTTCTGAGACTAAACATGATTCCAGTGTTGTGCGTGGACCAATAACGGCGCCAGATTTAATGGTTGTGGTTCCAAGAATTGCGGAGCCTGGATAAATAGTTACATCGCTTTCAACGGTGGCCGTTGCATCGATCCATGTCGTTGTTGGGTCTGTAATGGTTACGCCTGCTCGCATTAAGTCGCTGTTGATGCGATCACGTAAATATGCTCCACTTTCGGCAAGTTGTTCGCGATCATTAACACCTAGAGTTTCAACGTAATCATCAATCAGCGCTGCTGCTACTTCGCCACCTGCCTGACGCATGATTTCTAGAACATCTGTTAAATAGAGTTCGCCTTGGGCGTTACTTGTCGTAAGTTTGGAAATTGCTGAAGTAAGTAATGCGCCATCAAAGATATAAACACCGGAATTAACTTCGAAGATAATTTTTTCAGAATCTGATGCATCTTTTTCTTCGACGATACGAAGAAGCGAGCCATCATCTGCTCGAATTATGCGGCCGTAGCCCGTTGGATCTGGGTGCTCTGCTGTCATCACTGAAGCGCTAAAACCCCCGTTGTGATGAAATGAAATCAGTTGTGCGAGTGATTGCGTAGTTAGCAAAGGAGTGTCACCGGCTAAGACAAGTACAGAACCTTTAGGCGCAATACCTTCTAGAGCTAATTGAGTTGCATGACCTGTGCCGCCGCGCTTTTCTTGAAAAACTGTTACGGCTTTTGGCGAAATTGATGAAATATGTTCTTCTACTTTTTCGCGACCAGATCCAACAACAACTCGAATTTGTTGTGGGGATAATCCATGCACTGCGTGCAAAACATGTCCGACTAATGTGCGCCCTGCGACTTCATGCAAAACTTTTGGCAACGAAGATTTCATTCGCGTTCCTTCGCCGGCGGCAAGGATGATCGCGCACTCAAGTAATGAGTCGGTGCCCTTTGGTGGCGTCATGCTCCGCCACCAGGTATCGATCCTGGACCCTGGGCTTCAAAGGCCCATGTGCTAGCCACTACACAATGGCGGAACCCATATTCTCCCTTATCCGCACTAGTACTTTCGACCACTAAAGTTGCCTCACGCGAGAAATTTTAATAAATACTTTTAGAAAGTGGGGCGAAAATGCGTGATGAAGTAGACCGCCTCATCGCCGCCTGGAAGGCACAGCGTCCTGATCTGGATTTATCTCCACTTGGAGTCCTCAGCCGCATTACGCGAATTTCTCGTCACTTAGATATCGAACGACGAAATGCATTCGCAGATTTAGATACATGGGGATTCGATGTTCTTGCATCTCTTCGTCGCGCAGGTGCGCCGTATCAACTTTCACCAAGTCAACTTATGCAAGAAACTCTTGTGACAAGTGGAACGATGACAAATCGTTTAGATCGATTAGAAGAACTCGATTTGATTACACGAGAGCAAGATCCCAGCGATGGTCGTGGTTCTCTCGTAACTCTTACAAAAGCTGGTGTGCGCGCAGTTGATACTGCAATGGAAGAGTTATTGGGGCGTGAAAGAAATTTCTTGGCGCCATTATCAAGTGATGAAAAGAAAGAGCTTGCTCGATTGCTCAGCTTAATTGCTGCGCAATTTGAAGATGAAATTTAATGTGACTCGATAACTTTGGCGCCATGAACAGGGCCATATGCACGAGTAACGCTTCCAACTACGCCAGAAGCACTTAACGCAACTGCTAAATCCAAACCATGTTCTTCATCAGAAACTAAGAATGCAACTGTTGGCCCAGAGCCAGAAACAATGGCACCGAGTGCTCCATATTCTTGGCCTACATCTAAAATCAGTCGAAGTGCTGGTCGAAGCGAACACGCCGCTGGCTGTAAATCATTAATGAGCAACTTTCCAACCGCTGATGGATCAGCAGATAAAAGCGCTTGCATTAGTGCATCACTAATCTGTGGCTCACTAATGTCTAGTCCTTGTCGCAATCGATCGCACTCGCCATAGACCGCAGGCGTAGAAAGTCCAACACTAGAAAGCGCCAATACCCAGTGATAAGTGCCGCGGGATAAAGCAGCAGTGAGTTGATCGCCTCTGCCTTGTCCAATAGCAGTTCCTCCGCTTAACAAAAATGGAACATCACTACCTAGTTGCGATGCAATCGAATGCATCTCTTCGCGCGTCATTTCAATGCTGTACAACTCATCAATAGCAACAATTGCGGCAGCCGCATCAGCGCTTCCTCCGGCCATGCCACCTGCTACTGGAATTGATTTCTTTATATCAATGCTGACATCGATATCTAATTCAAATTTTTCAGCAATTAACTCGACTGCTTTTACAACTAGATTTGAGGAATCAGTTGGAACTCCATGTATTTGATCACCAGAAACCGTTAAATTAACTCCACTTCCTTGCTCTCCAATTCTGATTGTTACATCGTCAAAAATTGAGATTGCCTGAAAAACAGTGACGAGTTGGTGATAGCCATCAGATTCGCGTGGACCTACAGAGAGTTGCAAATTAACTTTTGCTGGAACTCGCACGGTTACAGATTTGATTGGCACGTTAAAACCCTATTCGTGCAATTGTGTAAAAATCATTAACTAAGAGAGATTCGCCCCGAAGTGTCGGATCTATGCCTGCTTCAATCAGAACTTTTTCTGCGGCACCTGATGAGCCGTAAATACTTGAGAGCGCCGAACGCAACATCTTTCTGCGCTGAGCAAAAGCTGCATCGATTAATGTAAAGGTTTTGAGCCTCAGCGCTTCTTCACCTAATGGTTGATGGCGAGTGAATGAAACTAACTTGGAATCAACTCCAGGTACCGGCCAAAAAATTGAACGAGAGATAGAACCGGCGCCATGTAAATCTGCCCACCATGCTGCTTTCACAGATGGAATTCCGTACTCCTTAGTTCCTGGTTTAGCAGCTAAGCGATCAGCAACTTCTGCCTGCACCATAACTACACCAGATTTAAGTGTTGGAAAAATTTCTAGGAGATGCAGTAATACCGGAACTGAAACGTTGTATGGCAAGTTTGCCACGAGCACTGTTGGCGCTTCTGGCAATGACTTTAAATGAAGTGCGTCTTGATGAATGACGCTAAACGTTGCAGCGCTCTCATTATGTGCCGCGACCGTTTGTGGCAATCGTGTGGCTAAACGCTCATCAATTTCAACAGCGATCACAGACTTTGCTTCTTCCAAAAGAGCGAGAGTGAGCGAACCTAATCCAGGTCCAATTTCTAGTGCGACATCTGAACTTGTAACACCGGCAGTACGAACGATTTTTCTGCAGACATTTGCATCAATAACAAAGTTTTGGCCGAGTGATTTTGCTGGCTTAATTCCTAACTCCTCTGCCAGCTCACGAATTTCTGCTGCGCCTAGCAAGGTCATTCGAATGAACCAAAAATACGTTCAGCATTATTGCTCAGCGCTGTCGCAAGCTCTGCGTCGCTAACATCTCTTTCATCTGCCATGGCTCGGACAATATTGGCAATTTGAGCAGGTGTATTAAGAGCACCACGATGTGGTGTGGGTGCTAAAAATGGTGAATCTGTTTCTACTAATAACTGATCGACCGGAACAATTTTTACCGCTTCGCGCAATTCCGGAGCATTCTTAAAAGTTAGGGTGCCAGCAAAAGAAAGGATGTATCCGCGGTCGACGCAGATTTTTGCCATTGCTAAATCTCCTGAATAGCAGTGAAAAATAGTTTTCTCTGGTGCACCAACTTCAAGTAAAACGGAGAGGACATCTTCGTGGGAATCCCGGTCATGAATAACGAGAGCTTTGTTATGTTTCTTTGCTAATTCAATATGCCACTTGAAAGACTCTTGTTGTCTCTTTCGCAATTCTGGTGGAGTTCGAAAATAATCTAAACCAGTTTCACCGATTGCTCGCACGCGAGGATGCTCTGCAAGCTTTGCGATTATGGACCAGTCGTGTTCTAGGTCTTCAACAATTGGTGCTTCATTTGGATGAAGCGCAACTGCTGCAAGAACTCTGCCTTTCCAGTGTTCTGCTGCATCTACGCACCATTGTGATTGCTCCGCTGAATAACCAACTTGTACAACTCGGTCGACTCCAGCATCGCGAGCATCATCTAAAACTTTACGGACTTCTTCTGAGTCTGGTGCTGCGTTTGTAACAATTTCTAGATGCGCATGAGCATCAACAGTTGCAACTGGTAATGGTTCGGGTTGTGGAGCTGGGATGCGATCGAGGTCGCGGTTATGACGATCTGCCACAGGATTTACTCCGCAGATTCAAGTCGCGGGAAAAGAACTGGAGTTTTTGTCACACGTGCACCAGCTGGTAATTGTCCCCATGTCGCAACGGATGAAATCTTTTGTGAATTTAAATCACCGAGAGCTGCTTGTGCACCAAGACTCTGCCACAAAATTTCGCAGGTAGCTGGCATCACTGAGTTAAGTAAAACAGCGAGTGCGCGCAAAGATTCTGCGGTGTTGTAAAGAACTTCCTCGAGTACAACTTTGTTTGCTGGATCTTTAGCAAGAATCCATGGTTCTTTTTCTGTGACATAACCATTTACTCGTTTGCAGAAATCCATAATTGCATTGATGCCTCCCTGGAAATCTAAGGCGCACATTGCTTCATCTGCTTTAGAAGCTGCATTAGATAGCGCTTCTTCGAGTCCCTTGTCGTGAGCCACTTGTGGAAGATTTCCATCACAGTATTTTTCAATCATTGCAGCAAGGCGTGATGCGAGGTTTCCAAAATCATTTGCTAATTCACTCGTATATCGCGCACTCATGTCTTCCCATGAGAATGATCCGTCAGATCCAAATGGAATTGCGCGTAAGAAGTAATATCTAAATGCATCCACACCGAAGTGATTTGTAATATCACTTGGAGCAATACCGGTGAGCTTGCTCTTACTCATCTTTTCGCCGCCAACTAGCAACCAACCGTGAGCAAAGACTTTCTTTGGAACTGCAAGGCCTGCAGCCATCAACATCGCCGGCCAAATTACTGCGTGAAAACGTAAAATATCTTTTCCAACGAGGTGAACATCTGCAGGCCACGTTTGTGCAAACTTCTTGCCACCATCAGTTTCTGGCGCATCAGTGAGGCCAACTGCAGTTGCATAATTTAAAAGCGCGTCAAACCAAACATAAACAACTTGCTTGGTATCCCACGGAACTGGGATTCCCCAATCAAATGTAGATCGTGAAATTGAGAGATCAGAAACGCCACCTTCAAGGAATGAGAGGACTTCATTGCGGGCGCTCTCAGGCTGGCATGCATCTGGATTCTTTTTGTAGTGCTCAATTAGTGGAGCAGCAAAATCAGAGAGCTTAAAGAACCAATTCTCTTCATTTACTAATTCGATTGGCTTGCTATGGATTGGGCAGAGTTTTTCGCCATTAGATTCAATTAAATCTCCTGGTAATTTAAACTCTTCGCACCCAACGCAGTAAGGGCCTTCGTATTTTCCTGAATAAATATGGCCCGAATCCTTTAAACCCTGCAAGAACTTTTGAACACGTTCTGTATGGCGTTTTTCGGTGGTGCGAATAAAATCATCATTTGCAATATTGAGCGCTTCCCAATTTGGTTTCCAAGCATCAGCAACTAATCGATCTACCCACTCTTGTGGCGCAACGTTATTCTGTTCTGCGGTGCGCATAACTTTTTGTCCGTGCTCATCTGTTCCTGTTAAGAACCAAACTGATTCGCCGCGCTGACGATGCCATCTGGTGAGTACATCTCCTGCAACTGTTGTGTACGCATGACCAATATGTGGTGCATCATTTACATAGTAAATAGGCGTAGTGAGATAGAAGGATTTATCGCTCACGTTACTCATTTGCCTATCTTATTAGCATCTACAACGGCGGCATAAACCGAACGCTTAGGCAATGAGAATTCTTCGGCTACTGCAGCAATCGCACCCTTGCGATCCATGCCCGCTGATTCAAACTCTTGAACGCGCGCAACCATAGCTTCCGTAGTTACAGATTTAGCATCAGTTGTAGCGCCCGCAATTACCAAAGTGATTTCTCCAAGCACTTCGTTCTTCTGGCTCCACTCAAGTAATTGCGATAAGTCTCCACGAATTGTCTGTTCGTAGTGTTTTGTCATTTCGCGGCAAATGGCGGCTTTGCGATCAGAACCAAAAGTTGCAAGAGCATCCGCAACTGATTCCTCTAGGCGATGTGGCGCTTCAAAAAAGACGAGTGTTCGTTCATCAAATCTAAGTGACTCGTAGAATTTTTGTCGTGCACCCGCTGTGCGTGGTGGGAAACCATCAAAAGAAAAACGATCCGTTGGTAAACCAGATAACGCAACTGCCATTGTGACAGCCGAAGGGCCAGGCAAAACTTGGAGCGCAATGTTTTCAGCAGATGCATCTCGAGCTAAACGAAAACCAGGATCACTAATTGTCGGCATGCCTGCATCACTAACAACTAGAACAGTTTTTCCAATTCTGAGTAATTCAAGAATTTCTTGTGTTCGTTCTTCTTCATTGCCATCAAAAAATGAAATAACTTTTCCTACGAACGTAACTCCGAGATCAGATGCCAATCTATGAAAGCGACGAGAGTCTTCGGCTGCGATTACGTCCGATGTTGCGATTGCATCAATTAGGCGGGCAGACGCATCCTTGGGATTACCAAGTGGTGTTGCAGCCAAAATAAGTGCCATGGCGTAATCATCTCAGTAATTCTGCTCGGATACGCTATCTCCGTGATCGCAAGCGTTGCACCAATACTTATTGCAATTGGAGCATTTCTTCTGCGCATTATTAATCTGAATAACCCAAAGGGCTTCGTATTTGATGAGGTTTATTACGTCGACGGCGCTAGGGATTTATTGAAATACGGCGTTGAGGTTGATGGCCTAAAACCAGAATTTGTTGTTCACCCACCTATAGGCAAGTGGAGCATTGCGCTAGGTATACGAATATTTGGCGATAATGAATTTGGCTGGCGAATTACAGCAGCCATTGCTGGCACGCTGATAATTCTTATTGCGGCTCGATTAGCTCACGAACTTTTTTATTCACCATTCTTAACTGGAATAACTGCAGCTCTCTTGGCCTTCGATGGATTGCTCTTGGTGCATTCGCGAACAGCACTTCTTGATCTCTTCCTCACACTCTTTATTTTGATAGCGGCTTACTTCTGGTTTAGGCAACAGTATTGGTATGCAAGCATATTTTTCGGCTTGGCACTAGCAACTAAGTGGAGTGCGCTGTACTTCATCGCGTTATTTGGATTTGTAACTCTTTATAAATTGCTTCGTGAAAACTCAGTAAAGGATTCATTACGGACTCTTGGAATGCGCCTACTCCAATTCGGAGTGCTGCCAATCGCAATCTATTTAACTTCTTGGATTGGTTGGTTTGTTAGTGAGCGCGGATGGGATCGAGATTACGCATCAAACCCATTTAGTTCGTGGATTTATTATCACAAGCAAATGTTGGATTTTCATACTTCACTCGTTGAAAAACATGCATACCAAGCAAATCCATGGAGTTGGCTAATCATGGGAAGGCCAACATCTTTCTACTACGAATCACCACAAGGATGTGGCAGCAATAACTGCGCTCAAGAAGTATTGGCTTTAGGTACACCTGTTTTATGGTGGAGCGCAACGATTGCAGTTGCAGTACTCATTGGTTATTGGATGTGGCAGTTCTATCATCGCAAAGTCGATAGCAAACTTACTTTTATTCTTCTGGGAATAATCGCAGGATATTTACCTTGGTTCTTCTTTCAAAAGCGCACCGTTTTTAGCTTCTATGCAATCGTTTTCGAACCATTTTTGATTCTGGCACTTGTGTACTGTGCCAAACTATTTATAGATAGAAGTCGAAATCCAGCGGATGCGCAAGTGATAATTCTTGGCTTTGTTGCCGTGGTTTTCCTGAATTTTGTTTACTTTTTGCCTCTATATCTAGGCGAAGTAATCACATATGCACAGTGGCATATGCGAATGTGGTTTCCTTCTTGGATTTAGATTATTCGTTTGAAGCGCGTGAACGATTAAGTCTTTCCACTGCTTCTTCAGCCAAATCCTGATCAAATACTTGATCGCGTGAAGGCGTTGCGGCTGCAAGTGCTTCACGAGCTAAACGCTCTTGTTCTTCGCTCCACTGCCCAGGAATCGTGAGATCAATAGTTCTACGTGGCGTAACTGCTTTTGGCGCATTTACATAGGTTGGAACAGGAATCTCATTAGGTTGCCATGCGCCACGATTTTCTGCAGAACCTTTAGGCAAAATTACGACACCAGATAGCTCGCGTTCAGAAAGTGGAATCCAATGTTCTTTTTGAGCGGTGTGATGAACAACCTCAGAGAGATTTGTACTTGATGTACCAGATTGACTCTTTTGTAGGTTTTTAATTCTGCGCTTGTAGAGCTTCTCACTAATTGTTTGTCTTCTTACGTGCGCAACATAAATAAGTATTCCTGTTAATGGAATGAGTGCGAAGGTAATTTTCATTGTATTCATAAGACCACCAACAATTGTTGTAAGGAGTGAAATGATTAGGATTGCAAAAACAATTCTTCTTTGCATTAAACGCTGTGCAACTTTTGCTTCGTGATCTAAATCCGTGTGTATGACTCCAGATCCAGAACTTCCACCAGGTGAACTATTTGCTACGACTCGAAGTGCACTTTTGTAACGTTCAATTGATTTTCCAGAAAATTCATTTCTATCGTGGACCCATCGTGGCAAGAAATAGGCAACCCACATACCGATGATTGCCAAATAGATAAGTCCAGAAGCCATGATGTATAAAGATAGAGGGAGAAATAGGACCTATCGGGTATTTAAGCACCCATTTCGCTCTGCTTTTTTTCTATTTAACTAATGGGTTTTCTTTTACGAATGAAAGATGATCACGCCAATCTCCATCAATATGTAAATACCGGGGGCGTTCACCTTCTAATACATATCCTGCTTTTTCGGCCACTCGACGAGAAGCAGCATTTTCAGGTCGAAGATTTATTTCAATTCGATGTAACGCTAAGACAGAAAAGCCATATTCGGTCAATAAGTTAACAGCTTCTGTCGTATAACCACGTCCTGCATACGCACGATCAATCCAATATCCGATATGAGCACCTCGCATGGCTCCCAAAATAATTCCACCCATTGATATCTGTCCGATTAAATTATTTTCATGCCAGATTGCAAAAGAAATCGAGCGGCCATCCCGTGATTCACGATTGAGGGTTCTCACTAATCTGAAAAATGATGGCAACTCTTTTTGTAGTGATTCGACATCACTGCCAGGGATAAATGGAAGTGTGGCTTCCCATGGAGATAACCACTCTCGATTTTCGGCTCGGACGTTGAGCCATTTTTTTCTATCGCGCAAACGCAATGGTCTTAGATAAATCTCTGTACCGTGAAGCGTTATCGGCCAGGAGTGTTCACGCATTTATATGTATCGCCGCTCGAGAACCACGACATTTACCGAAGCGCCTGCTTCGATAGTTTCATCTTTTTCACTAAGGGCAATAAATGAGTTTGCATCTGAAAGCGTTGAAATTTCATCTTGGATTTCTAAAGCACGCACAGACGTTGCATCTTCTGAAAGTATCGCACGGACATATGAACGTGTTCCTGGAGTTGAACTGATCGCCTTCTCAAGTTTTGCTTTTACGGATGGTCGATGAATTGTCGCTACTCCAAGCATGGTGCGAATCATTGGTCGAACGAATAGCTCAAAAGATATGTATGCATTTATTGGATCACCAGGAAGAGTGACGACAGGAGTTTTGTCGGGACCAATCTGACCGAAATTATGTCTTCCACTATTTTCTATAGCTAAATCAAGTGTTGTTATTTCGCCCATTTTTTGAAGAGTGCGTGTGATTAAATCAAATGAATCATCATTACGTTCACCGCTAATGACGATTAAATCTGCTCGGACTAATTGATCTTCAATAACCGCCAAAAGTTCTTCTTCATCATCAGGAATTGAATGAACGCGATAACCAATTGCTCCTACTTCACGGACAGCAGTTGTGAGCAGCCACGAGTTCGTTTCAAACTCTTCGTCTGCCTTAAGTGATTGACCTGGTTCAACTAAATCTGGACCAGCAGACAAAATAACAACGCGTGGATGCGGACGTGTTGGCAGATGATCTAAACCAATTGATGCAGCTAAGCCAACCTGTGTTGAACGGATTCGACTATTGGCACGTAGAACTAATCTTTCGCCAGCATAAATATCTTCGGCCAATGTTGCACCGTGTGCATCCAATAAAGGCAAGTCAAGTGGCTCAAGTGGATGACAAATTCCCAGTAATGAACTGAGAAACTCATCGACTCGCATCTGCTCTGCCATAATCACACCATACTTGTTGGAGCGAGCTATCTAGGGGATTTGCGATGAAAGATAAAGCACTTATTCGTGAGCGATACCGCCGTGAAAGACGTGAGGCATTCGTTCCTGCTGTTTATTCAAATGTTCTTTCAACTCCAGAAGTAACGCAGGCCACAATTATTGCAAGCTATGTTTCTTATGGTTACGAACCCAATACCATCGAACTAAATCGTGCATTAATTAAATCCGGAAAAACCTTGTTACTTCCGCGTGTAAATAATGATCACATTGATTGGATTTATTGGGATGGCGATGAGAACAAACTAGTAGAAAAGAAAAAGATTCTTGAGCCAGTTGGCGATGTAGTTTCCCCGCTACCCGCGATTGATGTCGTAATTGTGCCTGCGCTTCGCATTGATCGCGATGGATTTCGACTCGGTCAAGGTGGCGGTTTCTACGATCGCGCTCTTCCGATGATGTCCGGATGGAAAATTGCCCTTGTGCATTCAGGTGAAGTAACGAGTGAAGTCTTGCCACGTGAAGCTCACGACATTGCAGTTAATGCAGCAGCTACTCCGGATTTAATCGTGAGATTTAGAAAGAATTAACGAACAGGTAAGTTGCGAGCCATCACAATTCTTTGAACTTGGTTTGTTCCTTCATAAATCTGTGTAAGTTTTGCATCACGCATCATTCGTTCAACTGGATAATCTGAAACATATCCGTAGCCACCTAATATCTGCACGGCATCTTGTGTCACTTTCATGGCTACATCGCTAGCAAAGCACTTACTTGAGGCAGAGAAGAACTTGAGATCCTTCTCGCCATTTTCACTCTTAACTGCTGCGGCGTACGTAAGTTGGCGAGCCGCTTCGATATTCATAGCCATATCTGCCAACATGAATTGAACGCCTTGGAAATCAAAGATTGGTTTGTTAAATTGTTTACGTTCGTGTGAATATGCAGTTGCAATATCGAGTGCACCTTGTGCGAGACCGAGCGCTTGAGCTGCAATTGTGATGCGAGTGTGATCCAAAGTATCCATCGCTAGTGAAAATCCGGTACCAACTTCACCGATTCGACGATCATCAGAGATTTCAACGTTATCGAAATAAACTTCACGAGTTGGAGATCCACGAAATCCCATTTTCTTCTCAGGTGTGCCAAATGAAACACCTGCATCGCTCTTCTCAACTACAAATGCGGTAATTCCTTTTGAACCAAGAGATGGATCTGTTTGTGCAATAACAGTATAGAAATCAGATACCTCTGCATTGGAGATCCATTTCTTGCTTCCGTTAATGATCCACTTATCGCCGCTCTTAGTTGCCTTTGTGCGAAGGGAAGCAGCATCAGAACCTGCTTCAGATTCGGAGAGGCAATATGAAAAACCTTTTCCTTGCGCTAACGGAGTTAGCCAACGCTTTTTTTGTTCTGCATTTCCACCCAAAATCAGCGGCATCGAACCTAATTTATTTACAGCCGGAATTAGTGAAGAAGATCCGCAGACGCGAGCAACTTCTTCAATGATAAGAACAACAGCGAGAGCATCTGCTCCATCGCCACCAAATTCTGTTGGAACATGTGCTGCAGAGAGTCCTGCTTTAGCAAGTGCTTGACCTGCTTCTATTGGATAGCGGTGATCTTCGTCGACAGCTTTTGCATGTGGTGCAATTTCTTTTTGTGCGAGTGCACGAACACTCTGGCGCAGCTCTTCGTATTCACTTGGTAATGAATAAAGTGAATCCATCACTGATTCGCCTCTCTATCTTTCTTATTTAAATTATTGAGATACAAGTTGTATTGCGCAAGTTCATCCGGCTGGCCAAGTGCTGCCATTCTGGCTGTATTGCGGTCAATACGTTTTGCTTCGTGTGAATCATCGCGCATCCACTGGATGAATGTAGCAACGAGTGCAATAAGAATTGGAATCTCCCCCATAGCCCAACCAATGGCGCCGCCCGTGCGTTGATCTGCAAGTAAATCCAGAGACCATGGACGTTGTAATGATTCGAAATATCCACCATCAATAAGTGTGCTCGCAGACATGAGTGCGACTGAGAAGAATGCGTGAATACTCATCGCCGCAAAGAGAATAACAATTCTGATTATGTGCGGAACTTTCCTCGGGTTTGGATCAACACCGACGATGACGTGGAAAAAGAGAATTCCAGTCAGAATAAAGTGAATGCTCATGAATAAGTGACCTTGATGACTCTGCATCATTCCACCGAATAAAGATGTGAAATAGAGAGCAAACAGAGATCCATCAAAAATTGCTAGTGCAACGACTGGATTCGTGAGTACTCGTGCATAGCGAGAGTGCAGAGCCTTAATAAGTAATCCGCGCACACCTAACTCTTGTCCATCGCGTGATTGTGGAAGTGTGCGAAGTGCAAGAGTGATTGGCGCGCCAAGGACTATTCCTATCGGTGCAATCATTCCCAAAACCATGTGCGCAACCATGTGCCATGAAAAAGCAAAGTGTGCATAAACGCCAAGACCACCACTAGTTGCAAAATCAATTGCAGAAATGCCAAGTGCGAAAGAAATTGTCCGACCTACCGGCCACTTATCTCCGCGCCGTGTAAGTATCACTACGCCCTTGATGTAAAGAGCGACTGCTAAAACCAATAAGCCGATCATGAAGACACTTGGGTCGTATTCAAAGAGAATTCGTGTGAAGTTTGGCGCATCAGGCATTTCCATGCCTGCAATCGCAAGTGCTGCATTAAATGGTTCTTGTGAATCACGTGATGGTGGTTGATTTGATGAGAGCCACGAACCGAGAGCTGTTACAAATATCATGATTGCAGCTTCTACTGAAATCAACCGTGTCATCGCACGCCAATTAACAGATGGCTTAGCAGCTAGATAATTTCTATGTTTATAACCAAAGTAGAGCAAAACAAAGGTAATAAGGACTTTCAGAATCACAACGTATGCATAACTTGAAGACCAAGCGGCAGCAAAGTTAAGTCGAGCTGAAGCGTTGATTACTCCACTGATCACAACTGCAATTGCTGCCCACAATGCAATTTGGCTAAAGCGGGGCAATGAAATTTTGCGATCGTCCTGGTTAAGTAACGTAATTGCGATTACGCCACCAACCCAGAAAGAAAGCGCAATGACGTGGATAAGTAAAGATCCGATTGCTAATGCGTGTGAGCCGCTGGAAGCGGCATGGCTTTGAAACACAGGCGCCGAAATTGCAATGAGGGATATAAGTAGCAGTATTGCGGTATATCCAGAGGAAGTGAGCACTCGAGAAGTTAGTGCTACAAAGAGTGCAATCAATGTTTGAAAGAACAGATATTGACCTAGTGAAATCTGAAGAACAAAAGATTGCAGAACTGCTGGATCTAAAACCGCAGTAACTGACTCTCCCAAGATGTTTGCCAAAGTAAACAAAATATTGAGGATGCTGCTGAAAAACCAAGCAAAAGCTGAGACAGAAATGATTGTTCTTATCTTTGATCCGCTTGTTGAGAGCTTTCCATCTTTATCCAAGACTAAAAAGGCTAAAGCCAATAATGCTCCGATAGTGATAAAACTTGAGAGGACTGCGAAGAATTTACTGGCTGTAACCAGTGCTGAAATCATCTTTCTCTATAAATCTTTCGCGCATAGAGAGATAGAAGAACTAAAACAAAGAATGCAACAACCAGTAAACCAATAACAAATGCGTTTGTGCCCCAGTTGCTTACTTCAGCCTTTGCGCTAGTGCTCTCAACTGGGATTGGCTGCGGTGTTGTTATCTCACTTGGCGCAGCAAATGTAAATCTAAAGGAACCTTCCAGCGGAACATCGTTTTCAGCAAACAGTGAATAAGTGACGGTGTAAACACCAGAGACCTTAAGAGTTTTCAAACCAATGACTGCACTCGCTCCATCAATTGCAAGGACGCCGTCATCAACACGTTTACCTTGCGGATCTGTAACTTCCATTGAATTTGCAGCATCGATGAGTGGAAGTTGTCCTGTAACACTGACCACACTTGGTGCAACTGTTACGGTCGCTCCACTCATTGGATTTGTAGCGATGAGTGAATTGGCATTTGTTGCAGGAGCAGTAACAAAGAGCGCGATGACAGCAATGATGAGTACTCGCATGATCTTCATTTTTACCCCTCTTCCACCGCTTTAATTCGCATCTATCTTCCCACTTCTTTAGACTTGGTATCTACCCCTGGCTGGGATTAATACGGGAAAGGAATAGTCAGATGCCTACATATCAATATGCATGTGCTGACTGTGGCCATGAATTTGAGGCTTTCCAAACTTTCTCTGAAGTATCACTGACCACATGCCCTGAGTGCAAGGGTGAAGTCCGAAAGATTTATTCTGCAGTTGGCGTTGTCTTTAAAGGTTCAGGTTTTTATAAAACAGACTCTGCAAAGTTAAATACAACTAAAACTCAACCAACACCTGCTCCTGCACCAACACCAAAAACTGATTAATTAACCACAACTATTAATCTGTGTGGTGGGGCGGCTTATCCGCTTTTATTTCAGCTTCGCGCTTCGCATCTTCAAGCGCTTGTTCGTGATCTATTTCATCAGACGTAACATTAGGCAAGATTTCGCTCATATGTACCCTCCGATTAGAATTGAACACCTAATAGTAGCGAGATAACAGGGGCGCAATGTTTGCAGGGCTTGGAAGATTCATAGTTCGTCGTAAGAAATCAGTATTAATAGTTTTTATCATCGGAATTCTTGCTGCAGGTGGTGTCGGATCTCTCGCATTCTCAAAACTCGATAGCGGTGGTTATTCAGACCTTAATAGTGACTCTGCAAAAGCCTATGAATATTTAACGGATAAGTTTAAAGTTCAAGAACCTGCTGCAATTTTAGTAATCGACACAGGAGACAGAAGTGTTAATGATCCTGATGTGATTGCAGAAGCTGCTGCACTTGAAGCACAAGTGAAATCTGTTGCACAAGTAGACCGCACACTTTCTTATTGGACTACTGGTGGCGCTCCTTCAATGAAAGCCGCGGATGACAAAGCTGCATTCTTATTCATTTTTTCTGATCCAGATTCAAATGACTGGGCCGCACTCGAGAAAATTGGAAGAGAAGTTCAAGCTAAGTTTGATGGCAAGCAAGATAACTTCACCGTATACGCATCAGGTGCGGGAGTAATCACGCACGCCATCAACAATAAAATTAAGGAAGACTTATTCCTCGCTGAAGCTATTGCAATCCCTCTTACTTTTATTCTGTTGATTTTCGTATTCGGCGCCATGGTTGCATCCGCGATGCCGTTAGTAGTTGGCGTTAGCGCAATTCTCGGTTCATTCTTGATAATTTATATTCTCACTCTATTTACAGATGTTTCGGTCTTTGCGCTCAACCTGATTACAGGTTTGGGATTAGGACTAGGAATTGATTACGCATTGCTTATTGTCAATCGATTCCGAGAAGAGTTGCACGCAGGCAAGAGCGTCGATGAATCAGTGGTTACAACGGTTGCAACGGCTGGAAAAACTGTTTTCTATTCCGGATTAACTGTTTTTGTCACGATGGCTTCGCTCTTGTTATTCCCACTAAACTTTTTGAAATCATTTGGTTATGCAGGTGTTGCAGTAATTTCATTAGCCGTTTTAGGTGCACTAATTCCATTGCCGGCACTCCTTGCAATTCTGGGTCACAAAATTGATAAGGGCGTAATTCGCAAAGCAGGAATTGTTCCTTCAGAAGATGGTCGTTGGGCTCGCACTGCGCGCACAGTTATGAAGCGACCTGTACCTGTAGTTATTGGTTCGCTACTCATTCTTGGTGTACTTGCTGCGCCAATAACCAATATTGCTTTTGCACAAGTGGATGCACGCGTTTTACCTAAATCCGATCCTGCAGCTGTTGCTTCAACGGTCATTGATGATCGATTTACTGGACTTGAAGGCAGCCCAATCGAAGTTGTTATTCCAGATGGCAAAGGTCAAGAGATTGAAATCAATAACTTCTTGGCTCGAGTCCAAGGTGTCTATGGAATCTCACGAGTTGGCCAGATTGAATACTTTGGAAACGATGTTCGTGTACAAGTAATTTCAAGTGAACAATCTCGTACGTTAGATGCACAGAGAATTATTCATGAGATACGCGATTTGCCAGTTCCTGAAGGAACACTCATTGGTGGCGCTGCCGCAGACTTCACTGATTCACAAGATGGAATCGCGCGCACTCTTCCGTGGGCACTCGGTTGGATTGCACTCTCTGTGTTCATTCTCATCTTTGTATTTACTGGTTCAATAATTTTGCCGATCAAAGCTGTACTACTTAACGGCTTATCACTCATCGCAACACTGGGCGCCGTCACATGGATCTTTATTGATGGACACTTAAAGTGGCTAGTTGGTGATTTCACTGTGACTGGAACCCTTGATACAGGTTCGGTCATTTTGGTTGCTGTTGTTGTCTTTGGTTTATCTATGGACTACGAACTCTTCTTGCTCTCTCGTATTCGAGAAGAACACCTTGATGGAAAATCAAACATAGAATCAGTTGCTAAAGGTTTACAGCGCTCTGCGCGAATTATTACGGCCGCAGCGTTATTGCTTGCAGTTGTGTTCGCAGCATTTATGACTAGCGGTGTTACTTCAATCAAGATGCTTGGCTTTGGTGTGGCATTTGCAGTTCTACTTGATGCAACTCTTGTCCGTGCATTGTTAGTGCCTGCACTCATGCGTTTATTTGGTGAACGCAATTGGTGGGCGCCAAAATCATTGCAACGTTTTACTTTAAAACACTAATAAGTGTCCCCGGCGGGAGTTGAACCTGCGACCTACCGCTTAGGAGGCGGTTGCTCTATCCACTGAGCTACGGGGACCGATATTGCTAATACGCAATCTTCCCATTAAAATTACATTTCTAATTGATTCGGAGTTTTATCCCATGTGGGGACAGGAATGAAGGCGCTTGTAATCGGCGCTGGAGGCGTTGGAAGAGCAATAGCCAATATTGCATCTCGTAGATCATTCATTACATCAATGGTTATTGCTGATCGCACGTTATCTCGTGCTGAAGAAGCAGTTGCCAGGGTCAAAGACTCAAGGTTTTCCGCTGCAGAAGTTAACGCCGCCGAACTTGAAGATATTCGTAGCCTCATAAGGCGTGCGGCACCCGATGTTGTAATTAACGCAGTCGATCCACGATTCGTGATGCCGATTTTTCTTGCGTGCGAAATTGAGAATGTTAATTACATTGATATGGCGATGTCGCTTTCGCGCCCACATCCTCACTATCCGTATACCGAAACTGGCGTGAAACTCGGTGACGAACAATTTGCTCGTGACTGGAATTGGGCAGAAAGAAAGATATTTGCACTAGTTGGCATGGGTATCGAACCAGGGATGAGTGATGTATTCGCTAAGTACGCATCGGATAATTTGTTTAGCAAAATTGATTCAATAACTATTTTAGATGGTTCGAATTTAACTGTTGAAGGCTATGAATTCGCTCCATCATTTTCTATTTGGACAACTATTGAAGAGTGCCTGAACCCACCAATCGTCTGGGAAGACGGTCGCGGTTGGCACACAACAGAACCTTTTAGTGAGATTGAAACCTTTGATTTTCCTGAAGGCATCGGCCCAGTTGAATGCGTAAATGTCGAGCACGAAGAAGTTATTTTGATTCCGCAGAAAATCGAAGCGAAGAAAGTTAACTTCAAATATGGTCTCGGCGCACAGTTCATTACGACTTTAAAAACAATTCATATGCTCGGATTAGATCGAAAAGAAACCGTTGAAGTTCAAGGTATTTCTGTTTCGCCACGTGACTTACTTGCTGCCTCGCTTCCCGATCCTGCAACACTTGGCGAACGCATGCACGGAAAAACCTGTGCCGGTACTTTAGTAAAAGGAATTAATAAAGAAGGTAAGCCATACGCGTGCTATATCTACAACGTTGTTGATAACGCTTGGTCAATGAAAGAGTACGGTGATCAGGCTGTTGTGTGGCAAACCGCAATCAATCCAGTTATTGCAATGGAGTTAATCCATAAGAAGATCTGGGTTCCAGAAGGCGGCGTTTCTGGTCCTGAATGGTATGACCCAATGCCATTTCTTGATTTACTTGAGAGCTACGGAACTTCCTGGAAAATCCGAGAGGAAAAATAACCTATGGCTAAGGACTTTGATGTTCTCATCATTGGTTCTGGCTTTGGCGGATCAGTTTCAGCACTCAGGCTTACTGAAAAAGGTTATTCAGTAGCAGTTCTTGAAGCAGGAAAAAGGTTTAAAGAAAAAGATTTCCCTAAAACTTCTTGGCGTCTTCGCAAATTTCTATTCTTTCCAAAAATTGGGTTGCTCGGCATACAGAGAATTCACGCGCTGCCTGATGTGTTAATTCTTGCGGGTGCAGGCGTTGGTGGCGGTTCACTTGTGTATGCAAACACTCTGTATCAACCACCTGATTCTTATTTTCAAGATAAGCAGTGGAACCACATCACTGATTGGAAATCAGAGTTATTACCTTGGTATGACCAAGCTAGTCGAATGCTTGGCGTTGCAGAGAATCCATACTTTTCTCCAAGTGATCAAGCAATGAAAGATGTTGCAATCGAAATGGGCGTTGGCCATACATTTAAAATGGCGCCACTTGGAGTTTATTTCGGTGAAGGATCTGGAGTTGCGAGTAAAGATCCATATTTTGGCGGCGTCGGTCCTGCGCGAAGTGGTTGCCAACAATGTGGTGCATGCATGACTGGTTGCAGGTTTAATTCGAAAAATACTCTGCCTAAGAATTATCTTGGATTAGCAGAATCTGCAGGAGCCAAAGTATTTCCACTGACAACTGTTACTTCATTTGAGCAAGCATCAGATGGCTCATGGATTATTAAGGCAAAGAAAACAAACGGGCTCTTTCGTAGAACGAAGACTTTTACTGCAAATGAATTAATTGTAAGCGCCGGAACGTATAACACCCAAAAACTTCTGCACCGCATGAAAGCAACTGGAAAATTACCAAAACTCTCTGATCGTCTCGGTGATTTATCTCGAACAAATAGTGAAGCACTTACAGGCGCTCTTTTGCCAAAGTCCGACATTGATTTCAGCAAAGGTGCAGCAATTACATCTTCATTCTTTCCGGATGAGCACACTCACGTAGAACCTGTTCGTTATGGCAAAGGCAGTAATGCAATGGGTTTATTGCAGACAATCATGACTGATGGCAACGTTGCAAAAGATCGCCGCCGCCAATGGGTTCGCGAATTCATCAAAAAACCATCTTTGTTATTGCGTGTTCTAAATGTTCATCAATGGTCAGAGCGCACAGTTATCGCATTAGTTATGCAAAATGTTGATTCAGCACTATCTGTCAGGCCAAAGAAAAAGTGGTGGGGCTTAGGTTTGACTTCAACTAACAACTCTGAAAATCCAAACGCAACGTACATACCGGCAGCAAATGAAACCGTACGACGCATCGCTAATAAGTACGGCGGCTTTGCCGGTGGGCATATTGGTGACTTAATTGGTGCACCTTTTACTGCGCACTTTGTAGGTGGATGCGTAATTGGATCAAGTATTGAAAAAGGTGTTATCGATCCATATCACCGCGTGTGGAATTACCCAACAATGCACGTTGTAGACGGCGCCGCAGTGACTGCAAATCTTGGTGTCAATCCATCACTAACAATTACTGCGCAAGCAGAGCGTGCAATATCTTTTTGGCCAAATAAAGGTGAGCTAGATCCCCGTCCAGTTCAAAACAGTGAGTACAGACGAATTAACGCAGTTTCTCCACATTCACCATTTGTTCCTGCTGGCGCAATTGGTGAATTACTTATGCCACCAACGAAGTAACGGATCAATATCTTCTGGCACGTGCTCGGCGACAAACATTGCACCATCTAAATGATTACCTTGTGGATCTACCAGAGTAATTTGTGGCAACAATGAAGAAGTGCGTCTACGAATTGCTTCGACATAGCCTTTGTTTTCTGCAAGCTTTCCAAGAAGCGCAATAGCAATACCTTCATTGCGCATTCCACCAACATTTGTCCACGCTGCACGAATTGTCTTGGCTAAATATTCGGCACCTTTATCTCTAATAGTGATTGCATCGGTGTTCTTTGTTTCGGCAGCCTCAAGGAGAGTTTTTGCTGCACTTATGCAGAGCAATTGCGCTTTGGCATCTGTGTGAGACTTCAATGATTCATAAGTTTTAATCTCGGATTCAAAGAATTCAGATAAGAAAGTTGCATCATCTCTGCCTTCTTGTGTTGCAAGTACGCGTTCTAAAGCTGCTTTTCCTAACCAGAATCCCCCACCAAGATCTCCAAAAATATGTCCAAGACCATCAGTGTGTGAATAACTTCCACGACGACCAGCAATTGCAACTGTTCCGCTACCAATGGATAGGGCAACACCATCACTGTTTCCGAGTGCGCCAAAGTATCCAGCCAAACCATCATCCATAACGGCAACTGATTTTGCACCGAAATACTTTGCAGCTAGCTGTCCATATGGTTTTGGATCGCCAACATCGCCATAAACACCTGTAATGCTCAGTGCTACGACGTCGCTTTGAAATGTTGGGCCGAAGTTTTCCTGCGCTTCTGCAAATAAATCATTGAGAACATCAAGAGTGCTCTCGTGTGCTTGCTTGGCTCTTTTACTTGTGAATTGTGAATCGGATGACTTAAATCTCGCACCTGATTGCCCTAAGTCGACTGCTAGCACCATAATTACAAGTCTAGTTAAGGAGAGCAGATGAGCAAATGGGCCGTTGTTACAGGCGCAACAGCAGGTATCGGTGAGAGCTTTACTCGCATATTGGCCCACGATGGTTTCAATATTGTTCTGGTCGCTCGAGATCTAGAGCGCATGAAAGAGCGCGCTGCACATTTAGAATCACAATTTAAAGTTCAGACCGCAATCATTCAAGCAGATTTGGCAACCGATGATGGTTGCGCGAAAGTCGAAAAATACTTGCGTGAGAACCAGATTGAAGTTCTCATAAATAATGCAGGATTTGGTATCAATAAAGCATTCTCCGTTAGTGATGTAAATGCAGAGCAACAATTATTAGATGTGCTTGTTCGCACACCTATGCGTTTAATGCATACAGTTATTCCGCAGATGAAAGAGCGAAATAGTGGCTCAATTATTAATGTTTCATCCGTTGCGGGATGGATTGCTGGTGGAACGTATAGTGCGTCAAAGTCTTATCTCACCGTGCTCTCTGAATCACTTCACACTGAAATGAGCGGCACTGGTGTAAAGATTTCTGCTTTGTGTCCCGGATTTACTCGCACTGAATTTCATGAACGTGGTCGAATGCGCATGAACGGTTTGCCAGAATTTATGTGGCTTAGCGCTGATCGAGTTGTTTTGCAGGCATGGAAAGAAAATCAAAATGGAAAGGTTTTATCTGTTCCTGGTTGGCAGTATTTGATCTTAAGTACTGTCTCTCGTTTTGGTCCACGCCCCCTTGTTCGCAAACTTGGAATGAACGTAAGAGTTCGCCAGCGCCAGAAGTAAGTTGTATAGGGCTAGCCCTATACGCAGTAGCTCCTATTTCTTCTACGGTGTTGTTGTGCTCCGTAAATATTTATCCCTAAGTACTCTGGGATTTTTGCTGCTCATCATTCATTTAATTACTCGGGTTATTCATACAACTCCACAGGTGTATCTAGATTTATGGATCTATAACGCAATCGCAATCCTCTTTGTTTTTTCACTTATTGGAGTGCCGAGTTTTAATGACCATGTAGGCATTGCTTTTCTGGCACTGGCTATTTCGTTCTGGGCTGCAGGTTCATTGATTTCCTCCCTCAGTGTTTTTTACACAATTAATTTGCGGATTGAATTGATTTCAAATGTTCTTTACATGCTCTTCTATCCAGCAGCCTTTATTGCATTGCCACGGCTGCTCTCCCAAAGATCACGCATCTCTGCCGTCGAAATTTTAGATTCAACAATCATCGCACTCGGTTTAGGTTCACTTGGAACCGCTCTCTTTGTTGGTCCAGTTTTGCCACGGCTTAATGGCGACATGGTCATGACTTTTTTCGCAATTTTTTATCCTGTTGGCGATTTAATTTTGGTTGCTAGCGTAATTTCCACTCTCTTAACTCAGAGAGTTTCCAAGCGGGCAATTATTGCCAGCTCTGGAATTATCATCTTTGCCTTCTCAGACTTTCTCTTTCTATGGCTGCACGTGAATAACAAATATGTTTTTGGATCGATTTCAGATGATGCTTGGTTGGTCGGGCTTGCACTCCTTGTTATGTCTACGCAATTTAAAGCTAGTGAACAGACTTCCAATGAAGGAGTAAATCCTGTATTCGTTGCCCTCTCTGTCTTTTTAAGTGCAACGCTGCTTGGGATAATTACATTGCGCCCTGGTTATTTTCCTTCTTTCATTCTTCTTCCAACATTGCTGACCTTACTTGTCGCCTTTATTCGAATGACTATTGCACTCAGGCAAGCACGATCACTTGGTGCAGAGCGAACTCTCGCACGCACAGATGAATTAACGGGTTTATCTAATCGAAGAAAATTGATTGCAGAGATGGAAGAAATCGGAAACTCTGAAGGTGCACTCTTGATTTTGGATCTTGATGGTTTCAAACCAGTAAATGACTCATTCGGTCATGACGTTGGAGATGAAATATTAAAACAAGTTGCGATGCGCTTTCATAGAGCACTTCCACCGGATGCAACCCTTGCCAGATTAGGGGGCGATGAATTTGGTGTTTTAATCCACGGCAATTATGAAACCAGTATGGAAGTTGCATTAGCTCTTCACGCGACTATGAGTTATCCATTCTTAATAGGCAAAGAATCAATTGATCTAGGTGTAAGTATTGGCGTTGCAGCAAATAATGAAGATCACGATTTATTGCGAAGAGCAGATGTTGCTATGTATCGAGCGAAGCGAGAATCACTCGGTGTTGCGCACTTTGATTTCTTCTAGACGAGCAAGAGATTCAAGGCGTTCTAGTGAGTGCTCAACTAATTTCTTTGGATAACCATTCTTATAACCATCGGTGCTATCCCATGGTTCATGAATTTCATCAGCAGATAGGTGGGCTAACTCCGGAACATATTTGCGGATGTAATCTCCATTCTCATCAAAGCGCTTGCCTTGTTCAATTGGATTAAATACTCGGTAATAAGGGGACGCATCCGTTCCGCACCCTGCAGTCCACTGCCAACCATGTGCATTAGATGCAATATCAAAATCGACGAGGTGCTCTTCAAAGAACAGAGCTCCGTGCTGCCATTCAATGTGTAAATCTTTGGCTAGAAAAGATGCAACAACCATGCGAACTCGGTTATGCATCCAGCCTTCTTTGATCAATTGGCGCATGCCTGCATCGACAAATGGGTATCCGGTTTTTCCTTCACACCATGAAGTAAATTTCTTACCTGGTTCGTCATAACGCATATTCGCGAATTGTGGTGCGTAATAATCCTTATCTGTATGCGGATAGTTAAACAAGACATCTGCATAGAATTCGCGCCAAGCAATTTCTTTTCTAAATGTGTCGTGCGCTTTGCTTTCACCTAAACCAGCGAGCAATGTGCGTGGATGTATTTCTCCCCACGTTAAGTGCCCACTCATTTTGCTTGTTCCATCGATGCCCGCAAAGTTTCTTGTTTCATCGTATGAATCAAGAGCTTTAGCCTTAAATTTTTTAAATCTTTCGTGCGCAGCTTTTTCTCCAGCAACTGGAATATCTGTTCCTGCAGGTGCTTGCCATGTTGGAAAGTTTCTATGTTTAGCTTCTGGCGTGACTGCCTTAATTGATTTAGGGGCTGCAACAGCTGCGCGCCAGCCATGTACTAGCCATGCGCGATAAAAAGGTGTGTACACACGATAATTCGTTGCATCACTCGGTTTCTTAACGCGACCTGGTGCAACCGCATACGGACTGCCTGTGCGCGTCAATTCGATACCTGCTGCTTCAACTCGAGCATCGCGAGCGACTGCGTAAGCATCGTATTCTGCAGAGATATGAACTGACGTTGTTTCGTATTTTTTCTTTAACTCTGTTAACACATCTACTGGATCGCCTTCGCAGACGAGTAATTTATTGCCGAGTGATTCATCAAGGCTGCGAAGTGATTGTGCTAAATACGCTAAACCTTTTTCGCCGGTGATTTTAATTAATTGTGGATCTAAGATAAAAACCGGAACAATCTCATCGCCTGCTTCAATGGCTGCCAATAAAGCAGGATTATCAATCAGGCGTAAGTCGCGCCTAAACCACATGATGCTGCGCGACATGATTACTTAGTTATGTAGTTGGTGAACTGTTGCATCCCAGCCATGTACATCTTCTGGTTTGCGTGGTGCTTTACCGATGTAACGAGCTGATGGACGAATCAGGCGGCCAGTGCGCTTTTGCTCAAGAATATGTGCAGACCAACCAGCAGTGCGTGCTGCTGTAAACATTGAAGTAAATAGTGGTCCTGGAACATCTGCAAAGTCCAGAACAATTGCAGCCCAGAATTCAACATTTGTTTCTAGAACACGTTCTGGATGGCGCTCGTGAAGTTCGGCAAGTGCTGCTTTTTCTAATTCGAGTGCAACTTCATAACGTGGTGCACCTAATTCTTTTGCTGTGCGACGCAATGTGCGTGCACGTGGATCTTCTGCTCGATAAACGCGGTGACCAAAGCCCATTAAGCGTTCGCCACGATCCATTAAATCTTTAACATACTTGCGAGCATCGCCAACACGTTCTACATCTTCAATCATTCCAAGAACGCGTGAAGGTGCGCCGCCGTGAAGTGGACCTGACATCGCACCAATTGCACCTGAGAGTGCCGCGGCAACATCTGCACCAGTTGATGCAATAACGCGTGAAGTAAATGTCGACGCATTCATTCCATGTTCTGCAGCAGAAACAAAGTACGCATCAATTGCGCGAACATGTAGTGGATCTGGTTCTCCGCGCCAACGAATCATCATTCGCTCAACAACTGTGTGCGCCTTATCAATTTCTGATTCAGGAACTGGAGTTGCAGAAATTCCGCGTGCGGATTGTGCAAGGTATGAAAGAACCATGACTGATGCGCGTGCAAGATTTGAACGAGCTTCTTCGTCGTCAATATCTAGAAGTGGTTTGAATCCCCATGCTGGTGCAAGCATTGCAATTGCAGATTGCACATCTACTCGAACATCTCCTGAGTGAACAGGAAGTGGAAATTTTTCTGCTGGTGGAAGACCTGGATTAAATTCATCATCAACAAGTAATCCCCATACGTTTCCAAATGAAACGCGTCCAACTAAATCTTCAATATCAACACCGCGGTAACGAAGCGCACTGCCTTCTTTATCTGGTTCAGCAATTTCAGATTCAAAAGCTATGACACCTTCGAGACCTGGCTTGAAATCATCTGACACAACGCGCTCCTTTAGTGGGTATTACGGGGGTAATTCTGCCCCCATCTATGCCGTGCTGGCGACCACGGATGTTGAGATAGCCCTGCGGGCAAAAGTGACGTTAGATACATCTATGGAGGAAACCGTGAATCAAAAAGGAATTCGAGCCGAGATTTCAGCAATGCGCCGCTCCTACGGCGAAGTCGGCCTGGAGAAATTGTCCGCGGATCCATTTGTGGCATTCGAGGAGTGGATGACAGAAGCTGCAGCGAACGAAATTATTGTTGAGGCAAATGCAATGGTGCTTTCAACTGCAGATGGTTCTGGTGAAATTACAACTCGCACGGTTTTGCTAAAAGATATTTCACAAGGCGGATTTACTTTCTTTACGAATTATTCTTCGCGCAAAGCCCAAGCTATTGCGATGAATTCGCAAGTAACACTTCTTTTCCCTTGGTATGCAATGGAGCGACAAGTAATTATTTCTGGACAGGCAGATAAAATTTCACGCGAAGAGTCTGAGAGTTACTTTGCAACACGTCCGTGGTCTAGCCAGATTGGTGCGTGGGCGAGTGCTCAATCTGCGCCATTATCTTCACGCGAAGAGTTGGAGATGCGATTCAAAGGTGCTGGTGAAAAATGGCCAGAAGGAAGTGTTGTTCCAACTCCACCACATTGGGGCGGCTTTCGAGTGATTCCTGACAGTATTGAATTCTGGCAAGGAAGATATTCCAGATTGCACGACCGCATTAGGTATTTCAGATCAGATACAAAATCCGATTGGGAAATGCAGCGTTACTTCCCGTAAGATTTATCCATGAGCATCGTTATTCCTAATGGCATTAAGCCAATCGATGGTCGTTTTGGATGCGGTCCTTCAAAGATTCGCCCGGCAGCGCTAGAGAATTTCTATAAGAGCGGTGCATCAATTCTTGGAACTTCTCACCGTCAAAAACCAGTTAAGAGCGTTGTGCATGAAGTTCGCGAAGGTTTGAAATCACTTTTTTCTCTTCCAGATGGTTACGAAGTAATTTTAGGTAATGGTGGAACAACTGCATTTTGGGATATCGCACTCTTTGCTCAAATTGAAAATCGCTCACAACATCTTGTCTTCGGAGAGTTTTCATCTAAGTTTGCAAAGGGCGCAAAAGATGCGCCTTTTCTCGGTGAACCATCAATCATTAAATCTGAACCAGGATCGCACCCAACAGCCGTTGCCGAAGATGGCATAGATGCGTACGCATTCACACATAATGAAACAAGCACTGGTGTTGCAATGCCAATCATCAGGCCAGCAGGTACAAAAGACGCACTCGTTTTAGTTGATGCAACCAGTGCTGCAGGCGGTTTAGTCGTCGATGCAAAAGAGTTTGATGCCTATTACTTTGCCCCACAAAAATCCTTCTCTTCAGATGGCGGCTTATGGATTGCGCTGATGTCACCTGCTGCCATTGCTCGCGCTGAAAAAATTAAAGCAAGCGGGCGTTGGACTCCAGCTATTTTGGATCTCAACATCGCAATTGAAAACTCACGACTAGATCAGACTTACAACACACCTGCTGTTGCCACATTTATGTTGCTGGCTGATCAAATCAAGTGGATGAATGAAAATGGTGGATTGAAATTCTCAACAGGTCGCAGTGCTGACTCAGCATCACGCCTCTATTCATGGGCCGAAAAAACTTCTTACACAACTCCATTTGTCAAAGACCCGGCAATGCGTTCAAAAGTTGTCGCAACGATTAACTTTGATGATTCAATCGATGCACTCAAAGTTGCATCTATTTTGCGCGAAAATGGAATCGTAGATACCGAGCCGTACCGTAAATTAGGTAAGAATCAGCTTCGTATTGGTATGTTTCCTTCTGTTGATCCCAGCGATGTTGATGCACTCACTGCGAGCATTGATTACGTTGTAGCCGCGCTTTAATTCATCCGTAAGGGAAGTAATGCCACATACGTTTACGCGCGACAAAACCTTTTGGACAATCGCACTTCAAGTAACCATTCTTAACTTTTACCTAGGCGGCTTCGGCCCAGCTCAACCACTCTTGCGCGCTGATCAAGGCACATCCCTGACAATCGCTGGATTGCATGGAACAGCAATGGGCGTTGCTGCAATATTTGCAGGCTTATCTAACTCACGTTGGGTTCATTACTTCGGTCGCGAAAAAACTTCATGGATTGGTATGTGGCTTTTTTGTATTGGCGTGCTTATGTTCGTCAGCTTTAAATCAGTTGGTTTCACACTCTCTGCAACATTCTTAGGTGGCATGGGAACTTCAATGGTCATTAACAATATGGTGACCAGGCTTTCTCACCACTTTAAGCAAGCAACTCCCCTGGCGTTGCCACAATCAAATGGCATTAACTCAGTTGGATTTGTCTTCGGAACAATCGCTGTGGGAACTCTTGCAGGCACCGCAATAAGTTGGCGCTTCGGTTTATTGCTAACAATTCCAGCAACAATCATTCTTTATTTCTTCTCTCGTGATAAGAACCGAGATCCTCACGATCGCGATATCAGTGTGCGACAAAGCGGCAAGCTTTCTCGCACATATTGGATTGCGTGCTTTGGATTCTTTATCTGCATTTGTACCGAATTTGCTACATCTTTCTGGGCAGCAGCCTTGTTGCGAGATCGCGTCGGCGGAACCGCATCTGCTGCAACGCTAGCAATTGTGGCACTTGGTTCTGGAATGGCAGTTGGTCGTTGGTATGGCGCAATAGTCCTTAAGAAACTTAAGTTAGATCAACAACTGATCGCAATAATTATGTTGCAATTTATTGGGTTTGCCATCTTCTGGTTTTCACATAGTTTGATAATTTCGTTGGTAACGCTCTTCATCACAGGCCTTGGAATCTCAATGCAGTTTGCACTCTCATCACTTCGCTTGATTGGCTTTAGCGACAAGCGTCCAGATTTAGCAATTGGAATCAGTTCACTTGCTGCAGGATCTGGAATTGCATTGGCACCATTCATGCTCGGAGTTCTGGGTGATCAAATGGGTATCTCGCGCGCATATTTAATGGTGCCCGTTTTAATCCTTATTGCGCTGGCAATTGTTATTCTTGTTCCATCAAAAGTTTCACCAGCGGAAGAGGAGAGCCATGAATTACAAAACTAGACGCATAGTTTCTATCATCGCACTTGTTGGTTTATTAGGACTTATTGTTTTGAGTGGAATTTAACGTGGAGCCAAATTTACGACGTACGGTTAAATTAATCGCGGCCGGAACTATTGTTTGGTTGCTCGCTGGCACTGCATTTTTAGTTGCAGGTTCAGATACAAAATATGTTTGGACCTGTGTTTGCGGTGCAGCCCTAGGTGTCTTCGGTATTCGTTACACAATTCGCAGAGCGAGTAGAAGCGGAATTTAAGCTTCTAGCTGCCCAGCAATACCGCGAAGTACTTTTCCAAGACGCTCTGCTTCAACTGCGGATGGATGGCGTCCTTGGCGTAAACCATTTCCGACCTTGTCCAAAATCTTGATTGTGTCTTCGATCATCGCTGCAAGATCATCGCTATTAGTACGTGAGTTTGCTGCAAGTGATGGAGGTGCATCAATAATTTTTACAGAGAGCGCTTGTGGTCCACGACGACCATCAGCAACGCTGAAGTCCAACTTTGTTCCAGGCTTTACTGTTGAGACGCCTTCTGGAAGAGATGAAGAAGCAAGGTAAACATCTTCGCCTTCATCGGATGCGATGAAACCAAAACCTTTTTCAAGGCTGAACCATTTCACTTTACCTGTAGGCATGGGGAGTGCTCCTTGCTAATTTCTATATTCGTTTAAGCCGCGGGGGCCACGGGCAGAGGGCTAGTTTATCAGAGCGTTGCTTCGGAGTGCGCGCCGCATCCGTGGTCAACGGAAACCACGCGTGCATCTTCAGGTGAAATCGCATTGGCGCACACGCCAAATGAAGCGCGAAGTGATCCTGAGATTGGCACGAAGAAAGCGCATGAAGAACAAGGTTTTGGTGCAGCTTGTGCAATTGGTGATTGCGGTCCACGATCACTTTCATACCAACGCTTACTTGCTTGGTCGCGACCTTCAATAGACATTACTCGTGCACGACCAAGACCAAGATCAAATACTTGCATTGCATCTAAATCTTCATCAGCAATGAGTGAGTGCACTGATGGAACTAAACGTGTGTCATCAAGTGAACTTGGAACTATGTCACCAATACCAACATCACCTGGTTGTATGCGATCGCGATATGCAACCCACTCTGGTGCAAGTAGCGCATCTGGTCCTGGAAGAACTACAACGTCGCAAATGGTTGGTTCAGATTTCTTATCAACTTTTGCAATCGTGACACACCAGCGCCAACCTTTATAACCAGCAAGATGCGCTTCGAATAAATAAGTTTCAACGCGACCATCATCATCGATTTCGACAGATACATCTGCGCCAACTAATTCTGGATTGCCAGCATCAGCGATTGCTGCAGAACGTGCGAGTTCGAGTGTGCTCATCAGATAAGGATAAAGCAGAACGCCACTACCGAGTTAATCGGCAGTGGCGTTCGTAACGCTTTACGCGTGAGAAATTAGAAGTCCATATCTCCGCCGCCACCACCTGCAGGTGCTGCAGGTGTCTTTTCTGGCTTATCGGCAATAACCGCTTCTGTTGTAATAAAGAGTGCGGCAATCGATGCTGCGTTTTGAAGTGCAGAACGTGTCACCTTTGCTGGATCGATGATGCCAGCTTTAATCATGTCAACGTATTCACCTGTTGCAGCATTTAATCCGTGACCTGCTGTGAGGTGACGAACTTTTTCTACAACTACTCCGCCTTCAAGGCCAGCGTTAACAGCGATTTGCTTAAGTGGTGCTTCGATTGAAACTTCTACAATCTTTGCACCAGTTGCTTCATCGCCTTCAAGTTTTAACTTTGCGAATGCTGCTGTTGCTGCTTGCAATAGTGCAACGCCACCACCGGCAACGATGCCTTCTTCAACTGCAGCCTTTGCATTGCGAACAGCGTCTTCGATGCGGTGCTTGCGCTCTTTGAGTTCTACTTCTGTAGCAGCTCCAGCTTTAATAACTGCGACTCCGCCAGCAAGTTTTGCAAGACGCTCTTGTAGTTTCTCGCGATCGTAATCTGAATCGCTCTTTTCAATCTCTGAACGAATCTGTGCAACGCGGCCCTTAATTTGAGCATCGTCTCCGCCACCTTCAATGATTGTTGTCTCTTCCTTGGAGATAACAACTTTGCGAGCGCGACCAAGAAGTTCTAGACCAGCTTGATCAAGCTTGAGACCAACTTCTTCAGAGATAACAGTTGCACCAGTAAGGATTGCAATGTCTTGAAGCATCGCCTTGCGACGATCTCCAAAGCCAGGTGCCTTAACTGCTGCTGAACGGAAGATTCCGCGAATCTTATTTACTACCAACGTTGCAAGTGCTTCGCCTTCTACATCTTCAGCGATGATTGCAAGTGGCTTTCCAGATTGCATAACTTTTTCAAGTACTGGAACTAGATCTTTAATGTTTGTGATCTTTGAGTTAACTAGAAGTACGTATGCGTCCTCTAGAACTACTTCCATGCGATCTTGATCTGTTACGAAGTATGGAGAGATATAGCCCTTATCAAAGCGCATACCTTCTGTCAGTTCGAGTTCGAGTCCAAAAGTATTTGACTCTTCGACTGTAATAACGCCCTCTTTGCCAACCTTGTCCATTGCTTCGGCAATCATTTCACCGATAGTGACATCTGCTGCAGAGATAGATGCTGTTGCTGCAATCTGCTCTTTTGTTTCAACGTTTTTCGCCATTGAACCAAGCTCTGCAACGATTGCTGCTACTGCCTTTTCGATACCGCGCTTAAGAGCCATTGGGTTTGAACCTGCTGCAACGTTACGCAAACCTTCGCGAACAAGTGCTTGCGCAAGCACTGTTGCTGTAGTTGTTCCATCGCCAGCGACATCATCTGTCTTCTTAGCAACTTCCTTCACTAGCTCTGCGCCAATTTTTTCCCATGGATCATCAAGTTCGATCTCTTTAGCGATTGAAACGCCATCGTTAGTGATTGTTGGTGCGCCCCACTTCTTCTCGAGAACGACGTTACGTCCGCGAGGTCCAAGGGTTACCTTCACTGCATCTGCAAGCACGTTCATGCCGCGCTCTAGCCCACGACGAGCTTCTTCGTTAAAAGCAATCTGCTTTGCCATGCTTTTGTACTCCTCAAATAATGTTTACCGATATCGGGTGAGGCTGTGATTATCACTCTAGCCTCGAGAGTGCTAACGCCAAATCTACGGGAGTAATTCCCGGACTGCAAAACGAGGTGGGGGTTAGCGAGCAGAACGTGCGGACATGCGTGCTTCGCGCAGGCGGCGAAGGCGTTTTACCAACATAGGGGCCGCAATCAATGCATCTTCGCGGTCGATTAAGTCATTGAGTAATTGGTAATAACGAGGAGCGTTGAGGTCGAAGAGTTCTTTAATTGCAGACTCTTTAGCACCTGCGAATTTCCACCATGTTCCTTCAAATTCAAGGATGCGCGTCTCTAATTCGCTCAAACCAGCAGGCGAATTACCAACGTTTTCCATCATGGACATGGGCTAAATCTTAAGGGGCGAATATTAAAAAGTGTGGGATTTACAGAGTCGCCAAAATCGCTTCAATGTCACTTACTTTCGTCCACGGATTAACGATTGCAAATCGAAGTATTGGCTCACCTTTATCTGCAGATGGAGGAATAAAACCAATTTGATCCGCTAATAATTTATCGCTCCACTGTTGATACTGAGCAGCGCTCCAACCCGGACGAGTAAAAGCCACAATAGAAAGTTCTGGTTCGTACAAGAGTTCGAGATTCGGATGTTTGTTAATCAATTCTGCAGCTTTCGCTGCAACATCCATTGTCGCTTGCATTGCATCTGCATAGGCCTCAGTGCCGTGCGCTGCAAGTGAGAACCAAAATGGTAATCCGCGAACACGACGTGTCAGGTGAATTGCATAATCAGATGGATTCCATGAACCGTCATGAAGTGTTTCGAGGTACGTTGCATGTTGAGTATGAGTTTCGCGCGCTAATTCGGGATTGCGATAAATAAGAGCGCACGCGTCAAAGGGTGCAAATAACCACTTGTGTGGATCAACAATAAATGAATCAGCTTTTTCTACTCCATTGAACTTCGCACGAACTTTGGGTGCACATAGCGCTGCTAAACCATAGGCACCATCAACGTGGAACCAAATACCACGAAGGTGCGCAGCATCTGCAATCCCATTTAAGTCATCAACTATTCCTAGATTTGTTGTGCCAGCAGTAGCAACGACTGCAAAAACTCGTGAAGTACCAGTGGAGTGCAGCGCATCTATTTCGCGGGCAACATCTTCACCGTGCAATTTACGATCCGAGCGTGTGGCAACTTTAAGAACATCTATGTCCATTACATTTGCAGCCGAAGCAATTGATGAGTGCGCTTCTTCACTACAGGCAATCACCCAACGTGTTGCATCTGGAAACTTCTTACGCGCTTCTGCTCGCGCAACAACGAGTGCAGATAGATTTCCAATTGTTCCGCCTTGTACAAAAACACCACCCGCGCTTGCAGGCAATCCTGCTAAATCAATAAGCCATTGCAGCGCTTGGTTTTCAGCAAAAACAGCGCCAGCACCTTCTTGCCATGAGCCACCGTATAAAGCACTTGCTCCAACAACTAAATCAAATAAGTTTGCAAGCTCACTAGGTGCAGATGGGATGAAAGCTAAGTAACGCGGATGATCTGTAGAGATGCACGCTTTTGCCAACACATCTGTGAAAACTTTTAGCGCTTCGCTTCCGCCCAATCCGCGCGCGGTAATTGTGTTTCCAACTTCGCGAAATAAATCTGCCTCAGTGCGCGGACCATCTAGGGGTGGATCACTCTTTAAACGCTCAAGACTGTAGGCAAGGATTTCATCTGCCAAGTTTTCAACCTCTGGCGTGAACTCATGCATCTGCTTCTGCTCGCTTTACGATATTTCTAATCATTGTTGGAAATACTAAAGTGTGAAGTGGCGCAATTACATACCAATACAACTGACCGCCTAAACCACGTGGAACAAATGTTGCTTCTTGAATTATCCGAGTTTTTCCTTCGTGGGTATCAACTCTAAATTCAAGCCACGCCTTTCCTGGCAGAACCATTTCTGCGTATAACTTCATACGCACACCATGTTCAATTTCTTCTACTCGCCAAAAATCTAAACTATCTCCAACTCGTAAGTTATTTGGGTCGCGACGGCCGCGGCGTAATCCAACTCCACCAAAGAAGCGATCAATAACTCCGCGCCCCCACCACAGAAAATCAGATCCATACCAACCGTTGTCGCCACCAATACTCTCGATGTATTTCCATACAGTGTCTATTGGTGCACTTGTTAGCGCTTCGCGATGATCGTTTAAAATCATTTCGCCAGCCCATTCAGGATCGCCTTGGGCTTTTTGCCATGGCGCTGTTGGTGTTGATGCATCTGACCAACGTGTTTCAACGTTGTGATCATTTGTTCGAGTCAGCGCTAATTTGATTGAGTCTTCAACGTTTAACAAACCTTCAGGTGGTGGTGGAATGAGTGCATCGACACTCTTGTTTTTATCCGCAACAACTTCGCTGATGAGTGAACCAACCAGTGGACGTGCAAGTGAAGTTGGTACTGGTGTGACTAGACCAATCCATAAACTCGAAAGATTTGGTGTGAGAACCGGTACTTGAATGATCCAACGTTTGCGCAATCCAGATAACTTCGCAAACTTCTGCATCATGTCGGCGTATGACAGAACTTCGGGGCCGCCGATATCAAAGACTTGATTGACAGGTTTTTCTAACACCGCTGCTTTTCGCAAGTAGTACAAGACATCGCGTACAACAATTGGTTGAGTTAAATTCGAAACCCACTTTGGCGTTGTCATAATCGGCAGACGGTGCGTGAGGTGGCGCAACATCTCAAAGGATGCCGAACCCGAACCAATGATTATTCCTGCACGAAATTCGAGAACTGGAACAGATGTTGATGCTAATTCTTTACCGGTTTGCACTCGAGAAGATAGGTGTTTGCTGCTGTTCTTATCATTTGCAATTCCACCTAGGTAAATAATCTGTGAAACTCCAGCACGTTCAGCGGCCTGCGCGAATGTGCGAGCCATTTCCGATTCGATAGCAGTGAAATCAACACCAACATTAATTGAGTGCAATAGATAAAAGGCGGTATGAATTCCAGAAAGTGCTCGATCTAAATCAGTCGCACTTGTTGCATTTCCAACGACGATTTCAACATCATTAGCCCAAGCTCGGTCTTGTACTTTGATGCGATCACGAACTAATACCCGCACATCATGTCCATCTGCTAACAATGTGCGGACAAGGCGCCCACCCACGTATCCAGATGCGCCAGTAACTAGGTACTTACGCTTTTGATTCTGCTGACTCATGGTTCAGAGCCTAGACTTAAGCCAAGAAAACCAACACTTCAAGGGGGCGATATGACAAAACCACGCGTTGTAATTCTTGGCGCCGGCTTTGGTGGATTAACCGCCGCCCGTGAACTGAGTGACCATGCTGATGTCACCGTTGTTGATCGCCATAACTTCCAAACATTTTTGCCGTTGCTCTATCAGGTTGCCTCCGCGGGTTTAGCAGCTGACCACGTTGCACACCCTGTTCGCGCGGCACTTCGTAAATCAGGTGCGCAATTTCGTATGGGTTCACCTATAACAGTTGATCACAATAATAAAACAGTAAAGATTGATAGCTCTGAAGTACTTCCATTTGATCACTTAATAATTGCACTTGGTTCTGCAACTGCAGATTTCGGTGTTAAAGGTGTTAATGAATTTGCACTGGGAATGAAGAGCGTGCATGAAGCTCTTTCTATTCGCGCCGAAGTTATGCGCCGTTTTGAAGATTTATGCCGCTTCCAAGATGACACTGCGTTCACGATGGCAGTAGTCGGCGGTGGACCAACTGGTGTTGAAATGGCTGGAGCTTTTGCTGAATTAGTGCGTGGGCCACTTAAAAATGACCAAGCCGAAGCAGCAGCAAATATCAAGATTGTCTTAATTGAAGCAGGACCTCGTTTGTTACCTAGTTTTTCTCCAGCTCTATCTGATCGCACAAAGAAAGATCTGGAAAAACTCGGTGTACAGGTAATGCTAAATACAGCAGTTGAAGAAGTAACAAATGACTCAATAAAGATTAGCGGCGCTCCAGAAATTCCAGCGCAAGTAACAATTTGGGCTGCTGGAGTTAAGGGCGAGCCAACTGCATCAAAGTTAAACCTTCCGCTTATCTCCACGCGCATCGATGTTGAAAATTCGCTTCAGGTCAAAAACTATCCGCACATCTGGGCTATCGGAGATATCTCTGGTTACAAAGATGCAAAAGGAAAGTTTCTTCCGATGGTTGCACCTGTTGCTCTTCAGCAAGGAAAATTTGTTGCAAAGCAGATAATTAATCTTGCACAAAATAAAGCACTGAAATCATTTAAGTATCGCGATAAAGGATCGATGGCAACCATTGGCCGTCACAAAGCAGTTGTTGAAGTTGGAAAGTTTAAAATGACTGGCGTACTTGCTTGGTATGCATGGCTCTGGTTGCATCTTTTCTACCTACTCGGTGGACGCAATAAAATTGGAACCATGGCCGACTGGACCTGGAACTACTTAACTTTTGATCGCGGCAACCGCCACATCATGGATTCAATTTAAATGCAGCGAAATATCAACCTTCGCGGCCATAATGTTTTTACTTTTCAATGGTCAAAGCGTGGCGAACCGCTAGTAATTTTGCACGGCGGTTTAAGCCATAGCGAAAAAACAAAGAAATACCTTCTGCCAGCAGTAAAACGAGATTTCAAGGTTTTTGCATATGACCGCACTGGTCATGGTCGTACAGCCAATCAAAAAGGTAGCTTTCACTTTAACTTTCAAACCAAAGAGCTCATCGCTTTCTTAGAAGATGTGGTTAAAGAGCCTGCTCATTTAATTGGCATCAGTGATGGGGCAAACATTGCACTTATGGCTGCAATCGCTCGCCCAGAGCTGATTCGCTCTGTTGTTTCAATTGGGGGAAATACAACTGCTTCACAAATTCGTATGAAGTTTGGAAAACCAGAAGTTTCTGCAGAATCGCAAGCTGAGCACGACCGCATATCCCCTGATCATCCATCAGAGCTAATCAAAAAAGTTGCAACTGCATTTAAAGTTTGGAAGAGCGAACCAAGTATCGCGATAACTAAATTGGCAAAAATTAAATGTCCAGTGCTTGTTCTTGCAGGCGATGACGATGTGATTAGCGCTAAAGAGTCAGAGAAGATTTTTCAGGCTATAACTAATGCTCGCCTCGCGATTGTTCCTGGTTCATCTCACGCTGTGATTAAAGAAAAAACAGAGTTAGTGCAGGCGCTACTAAAAGATTTTTACGCGAATCCTGATTATCCGCTGACGCAATCACCAATCAGCCGAATTAGCAATCGATAGGTGTAATTGCGCCCGTCTTCACATCATAAATAGCTCCGCCAACAACGACGCCATCTCTTAGCAATGGGTATGAACGTACGCGCTGAACATCGATTGCGAGCGCTGCCTTTTGATCCTTTACGGTTCTAAACTCGAGTGCGCGAGTATCGATGCCAAATTCTTTATCGATGTGCGCATGAATTTCTTCTTCGGTAGCACTTGCCATTCTGCAATCCGTATGTGGCATAACCAAGATTCGATTTACGCCTAGTAAATATGTTGCCAAAACTAATGTACGCAAAACGTCTTCGGTAACACGTGCACCAGCGTTACGTAAAATTTTCGCATCCCCTGATTTCATGCCACCAACAGAGAGTGGATTAATTCGAGAATCCATGCACGTAACAATTGCTAAACCTTTGGCGGCGCGACCTGTAAGTTCTGAATATTTAAATTGGGCTACGTACTCTTTATTTGCTCCAAGGACATCTGAAAAGCCTTCAGTTGGGAAATGACCTTTTTCCATATCGCCCCTATTTCCTCGCCCTGTGGCCCGCTTTGCCCTAATTCTACGCGGAGAAATTCTTCAGACACCGCCGCATTTAGGGTTGCCTTACTGACCCGTAGGACTGACCATTAACCCGGTGCGTTTTCCCTGATGCGGCCCCACGCCATGTCAGATCAGAGATCTCACGCTTTGTTCGCGCGAACGAAGGTCAACAAATTGTCCTCATGGAGGCTTAGTAAATGCTCGAATTAACAGCTAACCAGTGGAATACGCTCTATAACGTATTTTCATTTGGTTTGATTTCAATGCTTGCATGCACTGTTTACACACTCGTGTCACAGTCACGTGTTCTTCCTAAGTACCGTCACGCCCTTGTACTTTCATCAATGGTTACATTCATTGCTGGATACCACTACTGGAGAATCTTTGATTCATTCAAAGATGCATCAGATGGTTACATGGTTGCAACAACAGGACCAGATTCATTCAACGAGGGATACCGCTACGTTGACTGGCTATTAACTGTTCCACTACTTCTAGTTGAAGTAATTGCAGTACTCGCTCTTGCAAAGGCTGTAGCGTCTTCATTGATTAATCGCCTTGTACCAGCAGCAGTTGCAATGATCGCACTTGGTTACCCAGGTGAAATTTCAACAGATGACGGCACAAAGATTCTTTGGGGCGTTCTCTCAACAATTCCTTTCCTATACATTCTTTACGTATTGTTCGTTGAGCTTGGTAAGTCACTCGATCGTCAACCAGCAGGAGTTGCAGCGACAGTAGGTCGTCTACGTTGGCTTCTACTTGCGACATGGGGCGTTTACCCAATCTCATACCTATTCCCACTACTGAATATCACTGGAACAGATGCATTCATGTATCGCCAGATTGGTTACACAGTTGCAGACGTGCTTGCTAAGTGCGTATTCGGTCTCACAATCTACAAGATTGCGAAGATGAAGTCTGCTGCAGAAGGTATGTCAGAAGACAAGTAATACGTTTAATAAAAACGGCCGCCAAGTCTGACTTGGCGGCCG
>Ga0214168_1000036_pt1 | contig 50376 bp, 47 predicted proteins | sample LakMenepilimnion_FD_153002 | JGI IMG/M metagenome (GOLD analysis project Ga0214168, IMG submission 153002) | Freshwater microbial communities from Lake Mendota, WI - Practice 29OCT2010 epilimnion v4 | ecosystem: Environmental > Aquatic > Freshwater > Lake > Epilimnion/Euphotic zone | place: Lake...
TGTTCGCGTAACCAAAGTTCCATAACTTTTTGGAAATGCCTTAGTGCGATAAGGTTTCATACACGGGGCTATAGCGCAGCTGGTAGCGCACCTGCATGGCATGCAGGGGGTCAGGGGTTCAAATCCCCTTAGCTCCACATGAGTAATGTTCCATTAATTCCACGACGTTGGAACGATGTTGATATTTCTGGCATTGAAGGAAAGAAATACTTCATCACCGGCGGAACAAGTGGACTTGGTAAAGCCAGTGCTGCAGCTCTTATTCGTCGTGGTGCACATGTAACTATTACTGCGCGCACACCAGAAAAAGGTGCAGCACTCGTCGCCGAACTCGGTGGCAAAAATATTAAGTATGCGCTCTTAGATCTCACTGATTTAGCTTCCGTTAAAGCATGTGCTGCAGGGGTCACAGAAAACATTGATGTTCTCATTCTTAATGCCGGCGTTATGGCGACTCCGTTTTTGCTGACAAAAGATAAGTTTGAATTGCAGATGGGCACTAATCATCTGGGCCACTTCGCACTAGCTGGCTTGTTGCGCGATCGCGTTACATCTCGCATCGTCAGCGTCGCAAGCCAAGCCCATCGTCTCGGAAATTTTGGAAATGGCACTAAAGAAGAGATCCGTGAAAAGTGTTTGGGACAAGGCGAATATAAACCGTGGAGTGCATACGGTGCTACTAAGCTTGCCAACCTTTTGTTTACACATGAATTGCAACGTTTAAGTACAAAAAATAATTGGGGAATCGATGCGATGGCTGCGCACCCTGGTTGGTCAAATACAAATCTACAGAACGTAAGTCCGCAGATGCGCGAGGCAAATGCAGAAGCCCGCATAACTAGTGCGATGAATGATTTGTTTGCACAGAGTGCGCATCGCGGCGCACTTCCGGTTTTAGCTGCTGCTACTTATTCACCACTGTTGGGTGGTTCATATATTGGGCCAGATGGATTTATGGAGATGCGCGGATTTCCAAAGTTGACCCGTGGTTCATCCCTGTCATACGACCAAGAATTAGCAAGAAATTTATGGAGTATCAGCGAGGAATTAACTGGCATTACTTGGGCATAAAGCCCGATAAACTCGTCCAATGAGCACAGAGGCTAATGATCGCGAACACGCGGCGTATGACTTTGCCCATGTGCAAGAAAAATGGTTGCCTGTTTGGGATCGCATAGAACCATTTAAATCTGGTCGCGCAGATGACAAGCGCCCAAAGAAATATGTATTAGATATGTTTCCCTATCCATCTGGTGATTTACATATGGGGCATGCAGAGGCGTATGCACTCGGCGATGTGATTTCTCGTTACTGGGTTCAAAAAGGTTTCAACGTCTTGCACCCAATTGGTTGGGACGCATTTGGTTTGCCAGCAGAAAATGCTGCGATTAAACGTAATGAAGATCCACGTATTTGGACGTATGAAAATATTGCTACACAAAAAGCATCTATGCGTCGCTTTGCATGCTCATTCGATTGGGATCGCGTATTTAATACATGTGACCCTGAGTATTACCGCTGGAACCAATGGTTGTTCTTACAACTGTATAAGCGCGGTCTTGCATACAGAAAAGATTCAGCCGTTAATTGGTGTCCAGGTTGCCAAACAGTTTTAGCTAATGAACAAGTCGTTGCTGGGTTATGCGAACGTTGTGACAGTGCTGTTACAAAGAAAAAGCTCAACCAGTGGTATTTCAAGATTACTGATTACGCGGATCGTTTGCTCGATGACATGGAACAACTTGAAGGCAAGTGGCCTGAAAAAGTTCTGATGATGCAGCGCAACTGGATTGGCCGCTCAATGGGTGCCAACGTGAAGTTTGCAATCGATGGGTTGTCAGAGCCTGTAACTATTTACACAACTCGTCCAGATACTTTGTACGGTGCAACCTTCTTCGTTGTTGCAGCAGATAGCGAACTTGCGGCAAAACTTGCAGCAGGTACCGAAGTTGAAAAAGAATTTAACGGGTACCTAGAAAAGATTAAGGCAGCATCGGATATCGATCGTCTTGCAACAGATCGACCAAAGACTGGTGTCTTCTTAGGTCGTTATGCAATCAACCCAGTAAATGGCGAAAAGTTGCCGATCTGGGCAAGTGATTATGTTTTAGCTGATTACGGAACTGGCGCAATCATGGCTGTTCCGGCACATGATCAACGCGACTTAGATTTTGCTCGCGCAATGAAATTACCAGTTCGAGTCGTTGTTGAAACTGGCGAAGAAGATCCAAATGAAACAGGGATTGCAACTGGTGGCGACGGTGTATTGGTTAACTCTGACGCACTTAATGGATTGAAAAAAGAAGAAGCAATCCAGAAGATCATTGCCCAGCTTGAAAAAGATGGTCTCGGTAAAGCATCACGTAATTACCGTCTGCGGGACTGGCTTGTTTCTCGTCAACGTTATTGGGGAACACCAATTCCCATCGTGCACTGCGAAAAGTGTGGCGAAGTACCAGTTGAAGAAAAAGACCTGCCGTTGCAATTGCCACTTGCTGAAGGTTTAGATTTAAAGCCAAAGGGAACATCACCGCTAGGAGCTGCAACTGATTGGGTCAATGTTGCTTGTCCAAAGTGTTCAGGGCCAGCAAAGCGCGATACAGACACGATGGATACTTTCGTTGATTCATCCTGGTATTTCTTGCGCTATCCAAGTTCTACAAATCACGACGAACCATTTTCTCGTAAAGATATTGATACATGGTTGCCAGTTGATCAATACGTCGGCGGCGTAACACATGCAATCCTGCACTTGTTGTACTCACGTTTTTTCACCAAAGTACTTAACGACATCGGCATGCTCGATTTCAACGAACCATTTACTCGCTTGCTTAACCAAGGAATGGTTTTGATGGATGGCTCTGCAATGAGCAAGAGTCGCGGAAATCTTGTGCGTTTATCTGACGAACTAGCGCACCACGGTGTAGATGCAATTCGTTTATCAATGGTTTTTTCTGGTCCACCAGAAGATGATGTTGATTGGGCAGATGTTTCACCATCAGGTTCAGTAAAGTTCTTATCTCGTGCGTGGCGATTATCAGGAGATGTCACTAGCGCACCTGGTGTGGACTTTAAGAGTGGCGATGTTTCACTTCGTAAAGCAACTCACAAGGCACTACATGACGGATCCTTTGCAGTTGAATCATTTAGATTTAACGTAGCCGTTGCGCGCATGATGGAATTAGTTAATGCAACACGTAAGGCAATTGATAGTGGTTGTGGCGCGGCAGATCCTGCAGTGCGCGAAGCAACTGAAGCAATTGCAATCATGCTTTCATTAGTTGCGCCATTTACTGCCGAAGAAATGTGGGAACGTTTGGGTCACGCGCCTGCTGTTGCACTTGCTGGATGGCCAGAAGTTGATCCCACTCTTTTGGTCGCCGATGCAGTTGAAGCCGTTATTCAAATCAATGGCAAAATCAAAGAGCGCATCGAAGTCTCACCAAGCATTACTGATGCAGAAATCGAAGCTTTAGCCCTTGCGCATCCAACGATTGTTGCCGAACTAGCGGGCAGCACGCCTAAGAAGGTTATTGCGCGCGCGCCAAAATTAGTTAATATCGTCGCTTAACCAAAGTCTTTACGTTCCATATTGTGAGAGGTGATCTGATGAAAACGATTCTGGATGCAATCGGAAATACACCTCTTATTAATATCGAAGGTATCTGGGTAAAGATGGAGTATTTAAATCCATCAGGTTCTATTAAAGCGCGCATCGCTAAATACATTATTGAAAAAGCAGAACAAGATGGTTTGTTAAAACCTGGTGACACAATTGTTGAAGCAAGTTCTGGAAATACTGGAAATGCAATGAGCATGGTTGCAGCAGTTAAGGGTTACAAGATGCTTGTGATCATGCCTGATGGAATGAGTTTGGAACGCACAGCAATTTCAGAAGCGTTCGGCGCCGAAGTTCATAAGATGGGTGACTTCCACGTTAACGATGCACTTGCAGAAGCAAAGCGTCTTGGAGATTTGCCAGGGTATTTCTCCCCACAACAATTTGATAATGAGCAGAACGTCGATGAAAACCGCGATTGGCTTGGACAAGAAATTCTTGAACAAATGCCAGCACTTCCAGATCTCGTAATCGGTGGCGTTGGTACAGGTGGAACAATTATTGGAGTCGGTAAGGCATTCAAGGCTGTTAATCCGAATTGCAAAGTAATTGCACTTGAGCCATCTGAATCATGCACAATTTTGTGTGGCGAAGTTTCCAAGCACCTCATCGAAGGCATTGCAGATGGATTTATTCCGGGAATTGTCACTCGCCACCACCACGAATTAGATGGCATCATCGATGTGCACTCAGATGTAGCAATCGAAGAGATGCGCCGCATTGCACGCGTTCACGGAATCTTCGTTGGTCCATCATCTGGAGCACACTTACTAGCAGCTAAGCGCCTCAAGGAGCAGTACAAAGTCGAAAACGTTGTGACTTTCTTCTGTGATGAAGGCGAAAAGTACATCAACGATTACTGGATCAAAAAGTAAGTTATCAACAGCTTTTAACTTTTTGTAAGTAGGTCTATCGCGAAGTCAAAATACTTCGCCCATGAATGAATTACAACAACAATGGGATCGCTTCACACAGTGGTGGATTGACTTACATTTCACAACCACGCAACGTCGCACACTCGGAGCAGTTGCCGGCGTGCTTATTGCACTCTCTTTATTCGTAGTCTTTAGCGGCAAATCCGAGGTTGTGGTTGCAGAAACAATTGCTCCCACACAGATGGTTGCACCTGCTCTCGTCATTGATGTGACAGGCGAAGTTGTTTCACCTGGTGTTTATGAATTACCAGCGGGTTCTCGAGTTATTGATGCGATACGCGCTGCAGGGGGAGCCAAGGCAAAAGCGGCGCTATCTGAATTAAACCTTGCGCGCGTAATAAAAGATGGTGAACAAATTTATGTTGATCCGATTTATGCAGCCGGATCACGCGCACGTGTGGGCTCAAAGGCCGCAGCCCCACGTGGACCAATAAACATAAACCGAGCAAGTGCTTCAGATTTAGATTCTCTAGATGGAATTGGTCCGGTAATTGCAAAACGGATAATTGCTTACAGAACAACTAACGGACCATTTATTGCTCTTGAAGATTTGCTGAAAGTATCTGGCATTGGGGATGCGAAATTCGCGCAGTTCAAAGAGAAAATCCGCGTCTAGTTGATTTCAGGGCAATTGCTCTGGGATCAGCAATTTGGATTGGCGCACTCACTCAGAGCGCATTAGCCCCGTGGAGAGTTTCACTCGTCGCACTAGCAATCTTCTTTATTTCACTTGCAGGCAAGAAAGTACGAGTACTTATTTTTATAGCAGCTCTTTTGCTTGGTTCAACAGTCATGTCGCTGCGCCAGGCATCTCTTGCAAATAATGCGATTCGCACGTACTTAGATCAGCCAATAGATATCACCGCACAAGTGGCGACTGATCCTGTGCTCAGTGCACCAAAAGTAAGTGGTTCGTATTTCGCCTTGCGAAATTACACATTTATGGCGCGAGCACAATTTGTTAGTGCCGGTGGCAAGAATTTTGAGTTACGCGTGCCAATACGAATAGTTACACCATCTCGCACTGTTTCGGATTTATTGCCAGGTCAAAAGATTCACTTTCGTGGCACTGCCGTTCTAAGTAAAGAAGCACGAGTCGCAGCTCTTGTTTTTGTGCGAGGAGATATTGAAGTACGCACGGAAGCATCCAGGTGGGCAAAGAGTTTGGCCTCCATCCGAAATGGCCTACGCATCAACAGTGGATCAGGGGACGCGGGCGCACTGATTCCGGGAATGGTGCTTGGAGATACATCCAAACAAAGCCCAACTTTTAAAGCAGATATGAAGCGCTCCGGCTTAACTCACTTAGTTGCTGTCAGCGGCGCAAACTTTGCAATTGTTTCAGCCTTCGTTCTGTGGGCGATGCAATTCTTTATTCGTTCCATTAGATGGCGTTTAGGTGCGACTGCAATATTTCTTGCATCATTTATCGCACTCGTTCGGCCATCTCCATCTGTATTGCGTGCTGCTGCGATGGCTGCAGTTTTATTAGTAGCAAAAGGATCTCGCAGACCGAGTGATTCTTTACCCGCACTTGGTTTCGCAATTTCTGCTGTTGTAATTGGCGATCCATGGCAAGCGCGGGACGCGGGCTTTGCGTTATCTGTTTTAGCAACTGCAGGTTTACTACTCTTTGCTCCACGCATTATTGCGTGGCTCTCTAAGTACTTACCAAAGTTAATTAGCGAAGCTTTAGCGCCTCCTATTGCTGCAACTCTTTTTTGTTCACCAGTCTTAATTGCAATTGCAGGATATTTAGCGCCAATGAGTGTGATTGCGAATTTACTTGCAGCCCCTGCTGTTGCCCCCATCACGATTATTGGTTTTATTTCAGCTCTCATTTCTCCCTTCGCACCATTTGTGACTCGTGCATTGATATTTGTTATTCATTTTCCTGCTGCATTCATTGCCTGGATTGCACATTGGGCTGCACAATTTCCTGTACTGCAAATGAGCAGTGCCATCTTGATTGGTTTGTTGATAGCGCTCTGGTTTGCGCGCACGTTATTGCAGGCACATTGGAAGAAATATGTTGCCATTGCGCTCTGTTTTCTTTTGTTTATTACGTGGATTGGTCGCTGGCCCGGCGGGCAGTGGAGCGTTGCTAATTGCGACATTGGCCAAGGCGACTCGTCAGTAATTAACTTAGGAAATCACAGAGCAATCGTTGTAGATGTTGGGCCTGACGCTGCTCTGGAGGATGCGTGTTTAAAAGCACTCGGAATACGCGAAATACCTTTATTGATTCTCTCTCACTTTCACGCAGATCACGTAGAAGGTCTGCCGGGTTTATTAAAGAAGCGAAGTGTTGGACAAGTCTGGGTGAGCAATAACACTGATCCGGTTTTTGAAAGTGCGCGAGTGCAAAATTGGCTTAAAGGAGTAAATGTTCAAGTTGTTACGCGCGGAATGCAGAGCAGGTTTTCCAATATCGAAATCAAAGTTCTGTGGCCACTGACAACGACACAACAATTTGCAACAAATCCAGGTGATGGCTCTGCGATAAATAACTCAAGCATTGCAGCCATGATCTCATCGCCAGATTTTTCACTCTTCGCAGCGGGAGATTTAGAGCCACCAGTTCAAGAACTATTGCGCGCCGATGTCACACACGTTGATATCTATAAAGTCTGTCACCATGGTTCGAAGTATCAAGATCCAGAATTAATGAAGCTCCTCTCACCAGCGATTGCGATGATTAGCGTGGGCGTTGGAAATACGTATGGACATCCCGCTCCACAAACGGTCGCTGCTCTGACTAGACTCGGCGCCAGGGTTGTGCGAACAGATACAGATGGCGCGATTGCAATTGCAGCAAAAGAGCATCGCTTATCAATAAAGTTAGCGCGATCAGGAATACATATCTTTCGATTGGGATAGGAGCCGTGATGGATAATCTCTATCTCATCCTTGGCTCTGAAGGCGCACTCGCAGATAGTGCACTCCTCAAACTGACTTCACAACTGAAAGAAGAAAGCGCAGAAGTAACCACACTCTTTGCCTCCGAAGTGATCGTGGGAGACATCGCAGATGCACTTGCGCCATCACTCTTTTCTGAGCGCCGCGCATTAATCATTAAAGAGCTACAAGATTTAGCCGAAGAATCTCGCGATGAGATCACACGCTATTTAGATAATGTGGATGCAACAACAACCGTAATTTTCATGCACAAGGGTGGCGTTAAAGGTAAAGCGTTGCTCGATGCAATTAAGAAAGCTAAAGCCACAATCATTGCGTGTGAGCCTCTTAAAAAAGAGAGCGAAAAACAAGAGTTTGTTCGCAATCTATTTTTAGATTTAGGTCGCAAAGCTTCACCTGCTGCTGTAACTGCTCTAGTTAATGCAGTCGGTGGAGACTTACGCGAACTCAGTGCGGCATGCTCACAGATTGTCTCCGATGCACCAGCTGGAACAATTGATGAAGCCCACGTTGAAAAATTTCATCAAGGACGTATTGAAACAACAGGTTTTGATGTTGCGGACATCGCACTCGAAGGAAATCTTTCGCAAGCACTCATTACTCTGCGCGGAGCCATTGCAACTGGCACAGATCCAGTAATGATTACGAGTGCACTGGCATCTGCTATTCGCGGATTAGCAAAAGTTTCTGGAGCAAATAGAAATATAAAATCTTTCGAATTAGCGGGCTCACTTGCAATGGCTCCATGGCAAATAGATAAAGCGCGCCGCCAACTTGCAGGCTGGACACCCAAGGGATTAACTGCTGCAGTTGCAGCAGTGGCGCAGGCTGATGCCGAAGTGAAAGGGGCTGCGAGTGACCCGATTTACGCACTCGAAAAGGCGATTTCAGAGATAGCTACCGCTCGAAATGGGCGCCGGATCTCAGTTTGAGCGTAAGGGGCACGCGCTGGTAGCCTACGCATCTATTAATAACCCTTATTAATTCGCACTACAAAAGAGAAGTGAGTTTTTCACGTGGCAAATATCAAGTCGCAGATTAAGCGAATCAAGACCAATGAGAAGGCACGCCTTCGCAATAAGGCTGTTAGCTCATCAATCAAGACCGCTGTTCGTAAATTCCGCGATGCAGTAACTGCTGGTGACAAGGCTGTAATCACAACCGAACTTCGTAGTGCATCTAAGGCACTAGACATCGCAGTTGCTAAGGGAGTTCTTCATAAGAACACAGCTGCTAACAAGAAGTCTTCAATGGCGAGTGCGGCTAATAAAGCCGGCGTTCGTTAATTCTTACTTTTACCAATTAACTGCGAGGCTAATTTAGATGCCTGCGATATCCCTAGATAAAGCCCCGCAACCTGCTGCAACAAAGCCGGAGCAGATTCGTAATTTTTGCATCATCGCCCACATCGATCACGGTAAATCAACTCTTGCCGATCGCATGCTTGGAATCACAGAAGTTGTAGAAGCACGCAATATGCGCGCGCAATATCTAGATCGCATGGATATCGAACGCGAACGCGGAATCACAATTAAATCTCAAGCTGTTCGTCTTCCTTGGCGTAGCGGAATCGATGGCCAGGAATACATCCTGAACATGATCGATACACCTGGTCACGTTGACTTTACTTACGAAGTATCGCGCTCGCTAGCTGCATGTGAAGGCGCAGTGCTGCTAGTTGATTGTGCGCAAGGTATCGAAGCCCAAACTCTTGCCAACCTTTATTTGGCAATGGAGAACAACCTCACGATTATTCCTGTGCTCAACAAAATTGATTTGCCTAACGCGCAACCAGAGAAGTTTGCAGCAGAACTTGCAAAACTCATTGGCTGCGAACCCGAAGATTGCTTACGCGTATCTGGAAAAACAGGCGAGGGTGTTGCAGAACTGTTAGATCAAATCGTTTCTCAAATTCCAGCACCAGTGGGCGATGCAAACGCACCAGCTCGTGCACTAATTTTTGACTCGGTATATGACTCTTATCGCGGTGTTGTTACATACGTTCGAGTCGTTGATGGCCACTTATCTCCACGCGATCAAATTCAAATGTATTCAACTGGGGTGCGTCACGAAATGCTCGAAGTTGGAGTCATCTCACCAGAGCCATTGCCAAGTAAGGGTCTTGGAGTTGGTGAAGTAGGTTATTTAATTACTGGCGTAAAAGATGTTCGCCAATCACGTGTGGGTGACACTGTTACGACTTATAACAATCCAACTAAGTCGCCACTATCTGGTTATAAAGATCCAAAGCCAATGGTTTTCTCTGGTCTTTATCCGTTAGATGGCGCTGACTATCCCGCACTTCGTGAAGCTCTAGATAAGTTACAACTCAATGATGCTGCGTTAGTTTACGAACCAGAGTCATCTGCAGCCCTTGGTTTTGGTTTCCGATGTGGCTTCTTAGGTTTGCTTCATATGGAAATCGTGCGCGAACGTTTAGAGCGCGAATCAAAGCTAAATCTGATTTCAACTGCGCCCAACGTTGTGTATCAAGTGACTTTAGATGATGGAAAAGAAGTGCGAGTGACAAACCCATCGGAGTTTCCTGATGGAAAAATTGCAATGGTTCGCGAACCAATTGTTAAGGCAACAATTCTTGCGCCATCGGAATTCATCGGAACAATCATGGAACTCTGCCAAGAGCGCCGTGGTTTATTGCTGGGCATGGATTATCTCTCTGAAGATCGTGTTGAGATTCGTTATACGTTACCTCTTGCAGAAATCGTCTTTGATTTCTTTGATCAATTGAAATCTCGCACACGTGGTTATGCATCTTTAGATTACGAAGAAAAAGGCGACGAAGAAGGCAATCTCGTTAAAGTAGATATTTTGCTACAGGGCGAAGCAGTGGATGCATTTAGCGCTGTAGTTCACCGCGATAAGGCGTATGCATACGGTGTAATGATGACTAGCAAGTTGCGCGAACTAATTCCACGCCAACAATTCGAAGTACCTATTCAGGCTGCTATCGGTGCTCGCATTATTGCTCGTGAAAACATTAGAGCAATTCGTAAAGATGTTCTTGCTAAGTGTTACGGCGGAGATATTTCACGTAAGCGCAAACTCCTTGAAAAGCAGAAGGAGGGTAAGAAGCGAATGAAGATGGTGGGACGTGTTGAAGTTCCACAAGAAGCATTCGTAGCAGCCCTTGCAACTGATGCTGATATTGAAAAGGTGAAAGCCGCGCGTAAGTAAGGACAGATATGGCTGACTTATCTTTCTATGTTCATATCCCTTATTGCATCAAACGATGCGGGTACTGTGATTTCAATACGTACACACCTTCCGAGCTACAAGATGGTGCAACTCTAGAAATCGTTTCAGCAGATTACATAGACGCCGTTGTTCAGGAGTTAAAGAGCGCACCGAAGGACCCTGTTTCAACAATCTTTTTTGGCGGCGGAACACCTTCTTTGTTGCCCGCAAAAGATCTTGGGCGAGTTATTTCTGCAATTCGCGAACACAATGGATTGCGTGAAGGAGCCGAAATTACATTGGAGGCAAACCCAGACTCTGTTACACCCGAAAAATTAGCGGATTACATAAGTGCTGGATTTAATCGAATTTCATTTGGTGCGCAATCATTCGTTCCGCACGTGCTTGCAACACTTGATCGCACACACAATCCCGATAACGTTAAGAAAGCTGTTGATGCTGCGCGTGCGGCAGGGTTTTTAAGTATTAGCGTTGATCTGATTTATGGAACTCCTGGTGAGTCACTCGATGATTGGCGAATCTCTGTCGAAAGTGCACTGGCTCTAGATATCGATCACATCAGTGCTTATGCGTTAATTGTAGAAACTGGAACAAAGCTGGCGGCCCAGATAAAACGAGGCGACATTGCCATGCCCGATGATGATGCGATGGCGGATATGTATTTGTTAGTTGATTCTCTCTGTGAAGCGAACGGCATGAGCTGGTACGAACTAAGTAACTGGTCAAAGCCTGGACACGAGTGCAAACACAACGTTGCGTACTGGCATAACGCGAATTGGTGGGGACTTGGGCCAGGTGCGCATTCGCACATGAATGGCAAACGTTTTTGGAATGTTAAACATCCATCAGCTTACAAAACTCGCGTATTTGCAGGGGAGACTCCAATTCATGAGAGTGAAGTATTAACTGCAGAACAAATTCAGGATGAAAAAATTATGTTATCTATTCGAATGCGCGAAGGAATTTCATTTGATGAGCTTGCACCGCATCATCTTGAACGCTTAGCAATCTATAAAGAAAATGGCTATGTTTCATTGCACGGCGATAGCGTCACATTGACCCCAGTTGGGCGTCTGATTGCAGATCGAATCGTGCGCGAATTAGTTATGTAGTACCTTTGCCCTATGGACATTTTAGTAATCGCGTTAGCAGTTATTTTCGTAGTTTCCGGTCTTTCAAAGGCAAGCGGAAACGCAAAAGGACTCTCTGGTACACGCGATGTCAATGTTCCGGATTTATTGGCTCGTTTTGTTGGTCTCGTAGAAACAGCAGCAGCACTTGGCCTTCTAATTGGTTTGAAGTATTCATGGATGTTGTGGGTTCCTCTTATGACTCTGTGGGCACTCATGGCTGGTGCCATTTACTTCCACTTCCGTGCCGACAAAGCTAAGACATCATTTCCAGCATTTTTCTTGCTGACAGTTATTTCTATCGCTCTTGTAACAATCTAGGAAAAATCGTGTCAGTTCGCCGTCTAGAAATTCTGCGCGCCATTGTCGATGAGTACGTGGCAACACAAGAACCAGTTGGTTCAAAATCTATTGCCGCACGTAGTGGTCTTGGAATTTCACCTGCAACTATACGAAATGAAATGGCTGTTCTTGAAGAAGAAGGCTTGATTACTCACCCCCATACAAGCGCAGGACGTATCCCAACTGATCTTGGGTATCGAGTATTCGTAGATAAGTTGGCAACTGTTAAACCTTTATCTAGCGCCGAACGTCGCGCAATCGAAACATTTCTAGAGGGTGCACTTGATCTAGATGACGTTGTTTTGCGAACTGTTCGTTTACTTGCGGATGTAACAAAGCAAGTAGCCGTTGTTCAATATCCATCCATGGTGAAATCACGTGTGCGCCACGTAGAACTCGTAGCACTCACACCATCTCGCTTAATGATGATTCTGATTACCGATGCTGGTCGCGTCGAACAACGTGTGCTCGAATTATCAAGTGATGCCAGCGATGTTTTCTTGTCTACTCTGCGCAATCAAATAAACAACGCGGTTATGGGACAACGCCTGCCAGATGTTGCAGATCGAATTAGCGGAATTTTAGAGAGTTACAGCGCAGCGGATAGAAAAAATGTTGCAGTCGTGATTTCAGCGCTAATTGAAATGGCAATGGAGCGCCCAGAAGAGAAAGTTGTCCTGGCAGGAACAGCAAACCTCGCTCGCTTTAGTGAAGATTTCTCAACGAATATGCATCCAGTGCTTGAAGCTCTCGAAGAGCAAGTTGTTTTACTTCGTTTACTTGGTGATGCTGGCGAGAATGTTCAAGTACGTATTGGCACCGAACAGAGTGAGCGAAATCTTCGTTCCACATCCCTTGTAACAGTTGGTTATGGTGCTTCTGATTCTCCACTTGGCGCTCTCGGTGTTCTGGGGCCAACTCGTATGGATTACGCAGGTTCTATCGCTGCAGTTTCTTCGGTAGCAAGATATGTCGGTCGCTATCTCAATGAAGGTGCGTAAGTGGCTGATCATTACGACCTCTTAGGTGTTTCGCGAGACGCATCCGCTGATGAAATCAAACGCGCGTATCGAAAATTAGCGCGCGAATTACATCCAGATGTAAATCCAGATCCTGCAACACAAGAAAAATTCAAAGATGTCACGGCTGCATATGAAACGCTAAGTGATCCACAAAAGCGCCAAATGTATGACTCAGGTGGAAGTAGTTTCGGTGGTTTTGGCGGATTTGGTGGAGCAAGCGGCTTTGGCGACATCATGGATGCATTCTTTGGTGGTGGCGGAAGTCGTGGCCCGCGTCCACGTGTTCGTGCAGGACAAGATGCACTTATTCGAGTCGAAGTAGATTTATACGAAGCAGCATTTGGAACTGAACGTGACATCACTTTAGAAAGCGCTGTTGCTTGCGAAAAGTGCCAAGCAACAGGATGCGCAGATAACTCCCAACCTGAAATGTGTTTGATTTGTAAAGGTCGCGGAGAGACGCAACAAGTTACGCGTTCGATTCTTGGACAGGTTATGACATCGCGTCCCTGTAATACGTGTAATGGATTCGGTTCCGTTATCCCTAATCCTTGCCGCGAATGCGCAGGCGATGGACGTGTTCGTGCACGCCAAACCATTAACATCAAAATTCCTGCTGGCGTTGAAACAGGAAATCGTATTCAAATGTCTGGTCGCGGAGAAGTTGGACCCGGCGGCGGACCTGCAGGTGATTTGTACGTAGAAATTGTTGAACGTGCACACGAATACTTGGTGCGCGAAGGCGATAATTTACATATTCAAATTGGTATTTCAATGGCGCATGCAGCCCTCGGCACACATGTTCAAGTGGAAGGTATTGATGGAACACTCGATGTTGATATCAAGGCCGGAACACAGAGCGGATCAACAATTGTTCTTAAAGGCAAAGGTGTCACACATCTTCGAAGTACGTCACGGGGTGATTTAATCGTTCACGTTGATGTACACACGCCTGTAAAACTCAATCGCGAACAAGAAGAGCTGCTACAAAAGTTCGCAGATGCGCGTGGCGAAAAAGATGGCGAGATACATTTAAGCAACCGCGATGGCGGAGTCTTTGGAAAACTTAGGGGAGCGTTTCACCGATAATTATGTTGACTCTATTTTTTGTAGATGACCTGCCCCGAAAAGTTGGATCAAGTTACGAATTTGATTCAGATGATGCCCAACACGCCATTCGTGTTCTGCGCATGAGTGCGGGTGAAGTTTTCATGCTCTCTGATGGTCAAGGCAAATGGTCGAAAGTAAAAATCTTTGCAGTAAAGAAGAAGTCTCTCGAAGTTGAAGTGATGGAAACAGGTATTCAAGATCCGTTAGAAATTTCATTCACAGTGGTTCAAGCGTTGCCTAAGGGCGATCGTCTAAAGGAGTGCATCGAGCTACTGACCGAAGGTGGAGTCGACACAATAGTTCCGTGGTCTGCGCAACGCTCAATTGGTAAAGCAGAAAAAGGCGTAGAAAAACTTCACGTCACAGCTCGCGAGGCAAGTAAGCAATCTCGAAGATTCTTTATTCCACAGGTGACAGATGTTGCAAACACTTCAAAAGTTGTGGAGTTAATTGCCCAACACGATCTTGTATTGGTATTTCACGAAAGTGCCACGAATAAAGTCTCTGAAATTGTTACAAGAAAGTACTACGAATCTCAAAACGTCATGATCATCATTGGCCCTGAAGGTGGCATTACCAATGAAGAACTTGAACTCTTTAAGTCTGCTGGAGCCAAGGTCGCTCTCATGGGACGACCAATTTTGCGTAGTGCTCATGCGGGTCTTGCTGCAATGAGCGCTGTGAATGCACTCATTAAAGTATGGTGAATCCATGGCGTTAGATCCACAATGTTTGTTCTGCAAAATCATCGAGGGTGACATTCCTGCCGATATAGTTTTTAGAAATGAAAATGTCGTTGCATTCAATGACATAAATCCACAAGCACCGACACATGTTTTAGTTATTCCTACGGTGCACACTGAGAATGCAGCAGGGCTTGCAAAGATTTCGGCAACGATTACAGCAGCGCTATTTACTGCAGCCGCAGAACTTGCCGAAGAACGTGGACTCAAGGGTTATCGAACTGTTTTTAACACTGGCGCAGAGGCAGGTCAGAGTGTTTTCCACGCTCACATGCATCTCTTAGGCGGGCGTGGACTCGCATGGCCACCAGGTTAAAAGTAGTATTTCGCCCAATATGCAGCGCACTCTAGTCACTGTACCGCCAGCCATTTCAATGGTGGCCTTAATTGGTACGCATGATGACAACCTACGAATCGTAGAAGCAGCTTTTCCTTCCGTTGCAATAACAGTTCGCGGAAATGAAATTACATTGCGCGGTCCGCACGCCGAATGTGGCCAAGTTGAAAAGTTATTTGCTGAATTATTGGTAGTAATTCGTTCAGGACAAGCGCTAACAACGGATGCAGTTTCGCGTTCTATTGCGATGCTTTCACAAGAGCCACAGGAACATCCAGCCGAAGTTTTATCACTCAACATCGTGAGTAATCGTGGCCGCACAATTCGACCAAAGACAGCGAATCAAAAACGCTATGTTGAAGCAATAGAAGAGAACACAATTACTTTTGGAATCGGTCCTGCTGGTACTGGTAAGACATACCTAGCGATGGCCAAAGCAGTTTCTGCGCTTCAAAATAAAAAAGTAAATAGAATTATTCTTACTCGACCAGCCGTTGAAGCGGGTGAACACCTGGGATTCTTGCCAGGAACGCTGAGTGAGAAAATTGATCCATATCTACGTCCGCTCTTTGATGCGCTACACGACATGATTGATCCAGATTCAATTCCACGTTTAATGCAATCAGGAGTAATTGAAGTGGCACCGCTTGCCTATATGCGCGGTCGAACACTCAATGATGCCTTCGTAATTTTGGATGAAGCGCAGAACACAACTCCAGAACAGATGAAGATGTTTCTCACTCGCCTAGGGTTTGGTTCAAAGATGGTTGTTACAGGCGATGTAACTCAGGTGGATCTTCCCAACTCTGCTCACTCAGGATTACGCGTAGTCCGCAATATTCTCAATGACATCGACGACATCGCTTTCTTAGAATTAACCGCAGAAGATGTTGTTCGCCACCGCCTAATCGGTGACATTGTTACTGCGTACGCAACTTTTGATGAAACTAAGCAAATCCCAAGGCCTATTCGAAACACATGACAATCGAAATCACTAATCGCTCTGGACAATTAGTCCCTAGCGATAAATGTCTCTCCCTACTTAATTTTGCATACGGCAAATTAGAGTTGCACCCAGAGTGCGATCTCAATCTCACTTTTATTGATGACAAAGAGATGGAAGAGCTTCACGTTAAATGGATGGATCTTCCCGGAAGCACTGATGTTCTCTCATTTCCAATGGATATGCCAGAAAATGGTGAGGCTGTAACACTTGGTGACATTGTTATCTCGCCACGCTTTGCAGAGGATCAAGCCGTAAAAGCTGGACACAGTACAAACCATGAAATCTTTATTCTTGCCACACACGGTTTGCTGCACATTCTTGGATATGACCACGAAGATTTAGATGATGAAAAAGTTATGTTTGCGCTGCAAGAAGCAATCGTGAGTGAATGGGAGGAGATGCAATGAGTCCTTATGCAATTGCGGCCATCATTCTTCTCTTAGGTTTCGCTGGTTTTCTTGCTGCAACAGAATCAGCTTTAACTTCTATTTCTCGCGTCCTAATTGAACAGCTTGAAAGCAAGCGCGGGGGAGAGTTACTCCGCAAATTTAGCTTGCAGCCAGCCAAGTATCTCAATGTTATTTTGCTTGTTCGCAAAACATGCGAATTAACAGCGACTGTATTGCTGGCATCAATCTTGCTTCGAAATTATCCATCTGCGCAAGCGATGTCCCTGACTGTATTAATAATGGTGATTGTTTCTTACGTTGTTGTTGGAGTAGGTCCTCGCACAATTGGTAAACAACACCCACACACATGGGCGCGCGCAGGTATCGGCGTTGCATTCTTTCTTGCATTTATCTTGGGTCCAGTAACAAAACTGTTGATTGCTATCGGAAATGCAATTACTCCCGGTGTTGGCTTTAGAACCGGTCCATTTACGAATGAAGCAGAGTTACGCGATTTAGTGGATCAAGCACACGAACGCGGACTCGTAGAATCTGATGAACACGAAATGATTCACTCAGTTTTCGAACTCGGTGACACATTGGTGCGCGAATTAATGGTTCCACGTACTGACATGGTTTGGATTGAAAAAGACAAATCACTTCGCCAAGCGCTCTCCCTCGCTCTTCGCTCTGGCTTCTCACGAGTTCCGGTAATCGGCGAGAGTCTTGATCAAATCATCGGAATCGCTTACGTTAAAGATTTAGCAAAGCGCACACTTGATCATCACGATGCCGAAAACAATGAACGCGTTGAACAACACATGCGTCCGGCAACCTTCGTTCCAGAGAGCAAGATTGCTGCGGATTTACTTAAAGAGATGCAGCGGGATCAGATTCACCTTGCGATCGTTGTAGACGAATACGGTGGGACAGCAGGCATTATTACTATCGAAGATATTCTGGAAGAAATCGTCGGTGAAATTGCTGATGAATTCGATGATGGTGTTGAAGCATTCACATGGATTTCAGAGGGCAAAGCGCGCGCGAAGGCAACGCTTCACATTGAAGATTTAGCTGATGAGTTAGGCATTGAAATTTCAGAAGAAGACTTTGAAGATGTAGACACAATCGGTGGCTTGATGGCGCAAAAACTTGGCCGCGTACCTATTGCTGGCAGCACGATCACAGTTGGGCAATACTTAATTACATCCGAGCGCCCTGTTGGCCGACGTCGTAGAATTAGCAGCGTATTAATCGAGAAGGAAAGCGCTGGCGATGACAACCTTTAGTAACGCCGAAGACCAAAAGTTAGCGACGCTTGCATCTGCAACACTAAAACGCAGTGGCGCAAAACAAGCCGCAGCGCTTCGCGATAACACTGGCCGTACATACGTAGCAGTAAACATCTCAACTCCATCCCTGACTTTAGATGCGTGCGATTCCGTATTCACTGTAGCTATGGCGTCAGGAATTTCAGGAATTGAAAGTGTTGTAGTTGTTGGAGACAAACCAAGTAAGGCTGGCGCTCTCCGTGATTTTTCTGCTAGCGCAACGGTCTTTTATTGCGCAGATAACGGGGAAATTTCTACGCTTTAGCCAATGGCTAATCACCCCGATACAATTAAGCAATGCGCATTGTTCGATTTTCTCCTGGACCAAACTCTGGATTAGGTACTGATCCTCTATTTGGCTTGCTCGAAGAAGATGGAACAAACATCTCTGTAATCGCTGGAGATCCAATTTATGCCGGTGTGAGCAAAACTGGTGCGGTTACTCAGCTATCTGATGTTCGTCTATTAGCCCCGGTTATTCCACGCAGCAAAGTTGTCTGCATTGGAAAGAACTACGCAGACCATGCCGCTGAAATGAATTCAGAAGTACCTAGCGAACCAATCATTTTCTTGAAACCAAATACATCTGTCATTGGCCCAATGGACACAATCGTGTGGCCATCTATGTCAGAACGTGTAGACCACGAAGCAGAACTAGCAATTGTTATCGGACGCATTTGTAAAGATGTTCCCCGCGAGCGAGTCAATGACGTAATTTTTGGTTACACAGTGGCCAATGATGTGACTGCTCGTGATTTGCAGAAAAAAGATGGACAGTGGAGCCGTGCAAAAGGCTTTGACACTTTCTGCCCAATCGGACCCTGGATTGATACAGACTTTGTACCAGGCAACCAAAGAATCACTGCGAAAGTAAATGAAGACCAAAAGCAGGACGCTCGCCTCAATCAGATGATCTTTGGAATCCCAGAAATAGTTCAATTTGTTTCACAAGTAATGACGCTATTGCCTGGAGATGTAATTCTTACTGGAACACCTGCAGGTATTGGGCCACTACAACCGCAAGGCACAGTTACTGTTGCCATCGAAGGTTTAGGCGAGTTAACGAATCGAGTGAGCGCACGTGGCTAAAAAAGTAAAAGTTCGCTTTGCGCCATCTCCAACTGGTGATCTACACGTAGGAAACATTCGTACCGCTTTATTTGATTGGGCGTATGCGCGTCACACTGGCGGAACATTCCTCTTTCGTATCGAAGACACAGATACCACTCGAGTAACCGATGAATACATTCAAGCTGCAATTGATACGTTGAAGTGGCTTGGACTTAATTGGGATGAAGGTCCTGAAGTTGGCGGAGATAACGGCCCATACCTTCAATCACAACGTCTAGATATTTATGCAGAGTGGGCACAAAAGTTCTTAGATCAAAAAGATGCCTACCACTGCTATTGCACGCCAGCTGAATTAGAAGCAACCCGCGAAGCACAACGCGCGGCAAATGTTGCACCTGGTTATGACGGAAAGTGCCGAGATTTATCTGCAGAAAAAATTGCTGCTTATAAAACAGAAGGTCGCGAAGCAGTTGTTCGCATGCGTATGCCAGATGGATCAACAACATTTGTCGATGAGATTCGCGGAGAAGTTTCCTTTGATCACAAGTTCGTACCGGACTTTGTTTTAGTTCGTGCAGATGGTTCACCGCTTTATACCTTGGCAGTTGCTGTTGACGATGTTTTGATGAAGGTCACTCACGTTCTGCGCGGAGAAGATCTCTTGTCTTCAACTCCACGTCAGATTCGCGTCTATCAAGCAATGGGCGTTAAGCCAGAGGATTATCCAGTTTTTGCGCACTTGCCATTCGTTATGGGTCAAGACAACGCAAAGTTATCTAAGCGAAACGGTGAAGTTTCAATCGCCTGGTATCGCGAACAAGGTTATTTGCCTGAGGCAATCTGTAACTACTTAGCACTTCTCGGTTGGTCTCCTGGTGATGATCGCGAAAACATCACAATGGCTGAGCTCTGTGAGTTATTTACAGTTGAAAAAGTTCACTCATCTCCCGCCCGCTTTGATATGAAAAAGCTTGAAGCGATCAACGGAGACAAAATCCGTGCGCTCACACTCGATGAATTCCTGAAGTGGTCTCTGCCATTCTTAACAAAGGCGGGCATCATCACTGGCACAGATAGCGAGATCGCACTTGTAAAGGCTGCGCTTCCAATCATTCAAGAGCGCATCGTTAAACTCGATGAAGTGCCGCAAATGCTTAAGTTCTTATTTGTTAAAGAATTTGCCGTAGAAGCAGATAGCATTTCTAAGATTACAGATGATGTATCTAAAGATGTCTTGAAGCGTTCACTCAAAGAGTTAGAACCACTAACAACATGGAACCACGACAGCATTGAAGCTGCACTACGTGTATGTTTAATTGAGGAGATGGGACTTAAGCCACGCATTGCATTTGGCGCAGTTCGCATTGCAACTACTGGAAGCACAATTTCGCCACCACTATTTGAATCAATGGAACTACTTGGTAAAGAGGCTTCGCTGGCTCGAATTGCAGCGGCACTAACGCTCTAGTTGGTGCGGTATTCTTTGCACTGCCTATTTTGGGGTATGGGGTAATTGGCAGCCCTGCTGATTCTGGTTCAGTAAGTCTAGGTTCGAGTCCTGGTACCCCAGCGAACACAGTACGTTTTTTAAAAAACTAGGGCCCCGTCGTCTAGCGGCCTAGGACTCTGGCTTCTCAAGCCAGCTACGAGGGTTCGAATCCCTTCGGGGCTACTTTATTTGTGCACGAGAAAGGTTTAAATATTTCTACTCTCAGAGCATTACGTACAAATATTTCGAACTTACCTAACGCTGCGTCGTGGTCTGGTTTCTTCTCTGGTCTCTTAGTTGTCTTTGTTTCAATTACAGGACCAATCGCAATTTTGTATCAGGCAGTACAAGCAGCCAATCTCTCAGTTGAACTCACTAATTCGTGGCTCCTTGCAATCTTCATGGGATCTGGACTCTTTGCTCTTCTCATGAGTTTGAGATTCGGGATTCCAATCATTGGATCGTGGGCGTCTACAACAACTGCGTTATTGATTACAGGTTTAGTTGATCACCCATTTAGTGAAGTTATAGGCGCTTACTTTGTTGCTTCGATAATTCTCATGATTATTGGATACACAGGCATTTTCAATAAGCTGATGCAAACCATTCCACATGCAGTGATTATGGCGATGCTTGCAGGTGTATTGCTGACTTTCGGTGTGAAGATTTTCTCATCAACTCGAATAAACCCAATTCTCGGAGTATCGATGCTGCTGGTCTTCTTTGCGGCAAAGGCCATTAAGTTGCGCGCTCCAGTTGTAACAGCTTTCGTTGTTGGAGTTGTAGTTGTTGCGCTGCAATCCAAGATAAACATTCCTGAGATTAAGCTTTCAATCGCCACACCTGTATGGACCAATCCAACCTTTCCGATTGGAGCATTTTTCACACTCACCATTCCAATCGTTTTGTTGGTGATGACTTCGCAGAATGCTCCAGGCATTGCTCTGCTCAAAGCAGTTGGTTACATGCCACCGATAAATACCATCGTGCACTTTGGTGGCTTTTTATCTCTGCTCGGTGCGGGAATTGGTGGCTCCGGTGTCAACCTTTCATCGATAACTGCAAGTATTGCAATTGCAGAAGAGAGTGATCCAAATCCAGAAACTAGATATTTCGCTGGAGTTGTTGCAGGCCTTGCATATTGCGTGGCCGCGCTATTCGCCGGAGTATTCTCAACTTTGTTTGGGTCATTTCCTGGTGAGCTCACAGCGGTCTTAGCTGGAATTGCTTTGCTTCCAATAATTACTACTTCATTAGTAGATGCGATGGAGATCAAGGATTATCGAGATTCAGCAGTCGTCACATTCCTCGTAACAATCTCAGGTGTATCAGCGTTGGGTGTTGGATCGCCATTCTGGGGTTTAATTGCTGGCGTAATTGTTCATCAATTACAGCGACTCAGTAGATAATTTGTTTATGAAAACGTGGAGCGCCATTGTTTTATCTGGCGGCACAAATAGACGTTTTGGTTCTGATAAGTCCGCAGCGTTATTGCACGGTATTACTCTTTTAGATCACGTACTTAGTTTCATTCCTAAAGAAATCAAAACCGTCGTCGTCGGTAAAGATGTCCTTGAAGAACCGCCACTAGGTGGACCAGTTGCTGGTATTGCTCGCGGATTACAAGAAATAGATACCGAATTCGTAGCAGTTGCAGCAGTTGACATGCCATATGGATCTGCAGTGTTCCCGCAATTACTTGATTCAATTAAAAATGATGCAGCAATGCCCATAGATGCAGATGGCTTTAAGCAACCACTATGTGGAATCTATCGCCGCGTTGCACTCTTATCTGCCATTGAAAAACTCGGTAACCCGCATGGTCAATCAATGCGCGCCCTATGTGAGTTGCTGGCAATTGATGAAGTGCAGGTGGATGCTCGTGCGCTGATAGATATTGATACACCTGAGGATTTAATAAGTGCCCACTCCAGCCCTAGACTTACGGGATTATGAGCGAGAAGAAATTGACCCATCTAGATGCTGATGGTCAATCACATATGGTCGATGTCAGTGATCGCGATGTCACGGTGCGTACCGCGCAAGCAAGTGGACATGTCTCACTTTCTGCAGAAGTGATCACAATGCTCAGAGATAAAACAGTTCCCAAAGGTGATGTTTTAGCAACTGCGCGTATCGCAGGAATTATGGGCGCAAAGCGCACGCCAGATTTGATTCCGCTCTGTCATCCAATTGCACTTCATTCAGTCACTGTTGAGTGCGAGATAGATGGTGTAGGTGTAGCAATTGTTGCAAAGGTAAAGACTGCAGATCGCACAGGCGTTGAGATGGAAGCGCTCACCGCTGTCAGCGTTGCCGCATTAACAATTATTGACATGGTTAAGGCGGTTGATCCATCAGCAGCAATTTCGCATGTTCAGGTAGATAGCAAAGATGGTGGACGAAACGGATCGTGGAAGCGTCCGTGAAAGCTGCAATCATTACTGCAAGCGCACGGGCATCGGCTGGAATTTATGAAGACACAAGTGGTGAGATTCTAAAAACTGGTTTACAAACGTTGGGTTATGAAGTCTTCGATGTTGTAATCGTTCCTGATGATGTGAAGCAAATATCAGATGCAATCTCATCAGCGCTCTCTGCTCACGTAGATTTGATTGTCACAACTGGTGGCACAGGTATTTCTCCTACGGATGTCACGCCTGAGGCGACAGCGCCGCATATTCAAAAATTGTTACCCGGAATTCCAGAAGCACTTCGTGCATATTCGCGCGAAAAAGTGCCGACAGCTGATTTATCTCGCGGTCTTGCTGGCACTAATTCATCAACGTTGATCATCAATCTTCCTGGTTCCCCTGGCGCTGTAAAAGATGGATTAGTAATCATTGAGCGATTAGCCGCACATATTCACGAGCAATTGCGTGGCAAAGACCATGGATAAAGTCTTCGTTACTGATCAAGTTATTTCAGCAGCCCATCTTTCAACTCTTGTTAGCGGAGATAAATCTGGCGCAGTAGTCAGCTTTAGCGGAGATGTTCGAAATCACGATGGCGGCAAAGATGTTTCAACGCTGACATATGAAATTCATCCAAGTGCGCAAGATGTCCTGACTTCGATTGTCGCGGAAGTAAGTGCGCGCTATGCAGTCAACGATGTAGCGGTGGCACATCGTTATGGAGATATCGCAATCGGTGAATGTGCCTTTGCTGTCGCAGTCAGCGCGGATCATCGAGAAGCAGCATTTGATGCGTGCAGTGCTCTCGTTAACACCGTGAAAGAAAAATTGCCGATCTGGAAGCACCAAGTATTTGCAGATGGCAGCGATCAGTGGGTTAACTTCGCATGAACACGTTAATTGATACATATGGCCGTGTTCATCGCAATCTCCGTGTTTCCCTTACAGATCGCTGCAACCTTAGGTGCACGTATTGCATGCCAAATGATTTTGCTGCGTGGTTGCCCTCAGAACATCAACTCACAACCGATGAACTAGTACGTGTCATTGAGATTGCAGTCAGTGAAGGAATCAATGAAGTTCGCTTAACTGGGGGAGAACCACTTCTTCGCCCAGATATCGTTGAAATTGTTTCGCGCATTAACGCAATTACAGATGCACCGACTTTGACGATGACTACAAATGCTTTGACACTTGAAAAAGTTGCAAAGCCACTAGTAGATGCTGGTTTAACTCGAATCAATATCAGCTTGGATACATTAGACAGAGACCGATTTAAATTAATGACTCATCGTGATCGAATCGATGATGTATTTGCAGGAATTAAAGCCGCACAAGATGCGGGCATAAATCCCATAAAAATAAATGCAGTATTGCTCAAGGGCGTTAATGCTGATGAAGCACCCGCACTTCTTGAATGGGCACTTGCTAATAACTTGGCCTTACGTTTTATCGAACAGATGCCACTGGATGCGGGTGGAATATGGGAGCGTTCCTCACTTGTTACAGCTGATGATATCTACGCAGATTTATCTACTCGTTATGAGTTAGCACCATGTGATGGACGCGGATCATCTCCCGCCGAAGAGTTCTTTGTTAATGGTGGGCCAGCCACAGTGGGCATTATCGGCAGTGTTACACGCCCATTTTGTGGTGCATGTGATCGCCTTCGCCTAACTTCAGATGGACAACTTCGTTCTTGTTTATTCTCACTTGAAGAGATGGACCTTCGTACAGCAATGCGCAATGGAGCAAGTGATGAAGATATTGCTGCACGTTTTAGAAAAACTGTTGCAGGAAAATTACCTGGACACGGGATTAATGATCCAAAATTTATTCAACCTCAGCGACCAATGTCAGCTATAGGCGGTTAAGCGCCACCTGCAAAACGAGGCAGAACATCGATGGTGCTTCCCGCGCTAATGTTTTGATTTACATCAGAGAGTGCAAGACCATCTACAAGGTATGAGCATTGTGGCAATACGGTGGCTAATTCTCCGTGTGCTTTAAGTGATTCAACAATGGATGCAAGTGAGCCTGGTTCACATGAAATCAACTCAGTACCTGCTTTTGCACGTGCAACTGCAAAGAGTCGGACCTGTACGGATGCCATGTGCCGAGTATAGGGTTGGCAGATGCTTGAATTCATAGCCATCGCAGCAGTCGGCTTGCTTGTTGGTGTGATCAACGGAATGGCCGGCGGGGCATCAGTAATTTCTTTCCCCGTCTTACTTGCCACAGGAATTTCTCCCGTAAGTGCTGCTGTCACAAATGCTGTCGGTGTTACACCAGCTAATTTTTTTGCACTCATTGCAATCAGACATCGCATCAAGGACCTTGTTCGAGAGTATGCCTCACTTATCGTTATCTCAACAGCAGGGGCGGTCATTGGTTCCATTGCATTACTTACTCTTCCGCCGCGTGTCTTTGAAAAGCTTGTGCCATTTTTATTACTCGGCGCAACGCTGACACTTCTTATTAAAGTTAAACCACATCGCGGCAAACGCCATCAATCTTTAGAAAATGCAGGCATCGCAGCAAGTGGTGTGTACTGCGGATACTTTGGACCTGGCCAAGGAGTAATGGTTATTGCTGTACTGGCGCGAGATGCTCGTCGGGATCCCGCTGCTTTAAACACTGCTAAGAATTTAATTGTGGGCTGTACAAGTGTTGTTTCAAACATCATCTATGTATTTAGCGGACTAGTTAATTGGCCTTTTGCTCTCGCCCTCTTGGCAGGCTCAACAGTCGGCGGCACCTTGGGGGGTCGCTGGGCCACAATCATGCATCCGAACTTCTATAAAGCTCTAGTGCTGGTCACCGGCCTCGGCGCCAGCGCCTGGCTCTTCGTGAAATACCTCTTCTAGGAACCTATCCATTCGTATACAACTGATATACGATGCCGGATATGAGCAGCATCGCCTCCCAAGAGATCCTCACCAGAGGACCTGAAGGCACTTCACTTGCCGAAGAAGCGTATGCAGTTATTCGCTCAAAGATCATCACTCTTGAATTAGAACCAGGCTCTTTAATCTCTGAAGCCACATTGATGGCGAAGTTAAATCTTGGTCGCACACCAATTCGTGAAGCACTGCGTTTGTTGGCAAATGAAAAACTCGTAGAAGTATTTCCACGCCGAGGCATGTTTGTATCCAATGTCGATGTCGAAAACTTAGCTGCGGTCTCAGAAGTTCGCGCAGTCCTTGAGATCAAAGCTGCAGAACTAGCCGCGGTACGTTCAACTAAATCTGATCGCGCAATCACACTTGAATTGATTAAAGAGATTGATTCAATCAAGGGTAAGCCAGAAATGCGCACATTGATTCAACTCGACCAAAGAATTCACCACCACATTTACGAGTGCACGCACAATGAATTCTTAGCATCATCACTCGATAATTACTATGCCCACGCACTTCGAATCTGGTTCATGGCCCTTGACCAAGTAGAAGAGCTCTCAGCAGCAATCATTGAGCACCGCGCGCTCCTTGAAGCAATTGCAGCAAATGATGGCAAAGCAGCAGCAAAGGCTATGCGCGATCACGTCGAAGGTTTCGAAACAACAATTCGAAAGAATCTCTAACCAACCACCACCAAAGAAGAAAAAAACGGGGAAAAATCATGAGCAGCAAGTTACCAAGTAAGGCAAAGTGCGTCGTTATCGGCGCAGGAATCGTCGGCAATGGCATGGTGTATCACCTTGCAAAGCTGGGATGGAAAGACATCGTCCAGATTGATAAAGGACCGCTTCCAAACCCTGGTGGATCAACTGGTCACGCATCTAACTTTATTTTCCCTGTGGATCACTCCAAGGAAATGACTGCAATTACTGCAGAGAGCATGCGTCAATACAAAGAGTTTGGAACATTTACCGAATCTGGTGGAATTGAAGTAGCTCGTACTCCAGAGCGTATGCAAGAACTTGCTCGTCGTATTACTTCTGCAAAATCATGGGGCGTCGATGGTGGTCGAATTATTTCCCCAGAAGAAGTCAAGAAATTAGTTCCATACATTGATGAAACGGTAATCCTTGGTGGTTATTACCAACCTACAGTGGGCGTTGTTGACTCACTTCGTACAGGTACATTGATGCGCGAAAAGGCAGCAGAGATGGGCGCTGCACAATCATTTGCAAATGTTGAAGTTCAGGACATTACAACTGAAAACGGTCGTGTTAAAGCAGTCGTTACTGATCAAGGAACAATCGAAGCTGATTACGTTGTAATCGCAACAGGTTGCTGGTCACCTAAGCTTGCAGCAATGGCTGGTGCACATATTCCATTGACACCTGCTGTTCACCAGATGAAAGACATCGGACCAGTTCCATTCTTCGCTGGAGCAAAAGGCGATATCGAATGGCCAATTATTCGTGACATGGACACATTCATGTACGAGCGCCAACACGGTACAGGTCTTGAAATCGGTTCTTATGCACACCGTCCAATTCTTTATAACGCAGAAGATCTACCTTCAAATGCAACTGCAACTCTTTCACCAACTGAGTTTGCGTTCACGCAGGTTGATTTTGATATCCAAGATGAGCACTCATATGAATTGATGCCATCAATTGTTGGAGATGAAAACGTTCGCGAGAAGTATGCATGTAACGGAATTCTTTCTTACACACCGGACGGAATGCCTATCTTGGGAGAAACTCCTGAAGTTAAGGGTCTCTGGTCTGTTGCTGCTGTATGGATTAAGGAAGGTCCAGGAACTGCTAAGTCTGTTGCAGAGTGGATGGTCTTGGGAGATTCCAAGATCGATCTTCATGCATCAAATATCGCTCGCTTCCATGAGCACCATAAAGATGACAAGCACGTGAAAGCTCGCGTTGCAGAGTCATTTAATAAGACTTACGGAATTGTTCACCCACTCGAGCAGTACGAATCAAATCGTAAAGTTCGCTTGTCTCCATATTACGATCGCGAAGCAAAGCTTGGCGCAGTCTTTTATGAGACAGCAGGATGGGAACGTCCATTCTGGTATGAGTGCAATAAAGATCTTGTTGCAAAGTTTGGCGACAAAGTTATGCCACGTACTGCTGAATGGGAATCACGTTGGTGGTCACCAATTATCAACGCCGAGCACTTACAAATGCGCGAAACTGCTGGCATTGTAGATCTCACAGCATTCGCCTACTTTGATATCACAGGTCCATCAGCACTTGCTGTTGTACAAAAGGCTGCACTTCGCCAGATGGATGTAGCAATTGGTCGTGTTGTTTACACGCCAGTTCTTGGACCAAATGGTGGATTCAAATCAGATTTAACAATCATGCGCCTTGGAGAATCACACTTCCGTGTGGTGACAGGTGGCGCACACGGTATGGCAGATAAGAAGTGGTTTGCAGATTTGTTGCCAACAGATGGATCAGCAACAATCAAAGACATTACTTCTGATTACACAACTCTTGGTGTGTGGGGTCCCAATGCTCGCAAGATTGTTCAAGAAGTTACATCTGCTGACATGAGCAATGAGGCATTTAAGTTCAGCACTTGCAAAGAAATCGATATCAAGGGCGTGAAAGTTCTTGCATCACGTATTTCATACGTTGGTGACCTTGGTTGGGAATTCTATGTACCAATGGCTGATGGTCCTGCTCTATGGGATGCACTCTGGGAAGCTGGCAAGAATCACGGAATGATTCCTGTTGGTATTGGTGTGTACGGAACAACTGGTCGTCTAGAAAAGTGTTACCGCGCATATGGTCCAGAGCTAGAAACCGAATACACAGTGGTTGAAGCTGGAATGCAGACGCCAAAACTTAAAGAAGCAGACTTCGTTGGCAAAGAAGCTCACGTGAAGCATCGCAGTGAAAAACCTGCTGCGATGCTCTGCACGCTATTTGTTGACGATCACACATCTTCAACTGGTGAAAAGCGATACATGATGGGTAACGAACCAATTCTTACTCTTGATAAGCAACCAATTACTGACTCACATGGACGTCGTTCATATGTGACAAGTGCTGGTTCTGCTCCATCACTTGGAAAGCACATCCTGATGTCGTACTTACCAACCGAACTAGCAGTTGCAGGAAATAAGTTCATCGTTGAATATCTTGGTGAGCACTATCCATGTTCAATTGCTGAGGTAGGCGCTACATCAGTATTTGACCCATCCAATGAGAGGATTTTGGCGTAATGGATGTTTTAGTCTGTTTAAAGCGAGTACCTCTCGCAGGTGGAACATTAATTCTGACACCGGATGCAAAAGATATTGAAACTAAGCATCTCGGTTTTGGAATCAGTCCGCACGAAGAAAATGCTGTCGAAGCTGGCGTGCAACTAGTTGAGCAAATGGGCGGAACGCTTACATTGCTAACTCTTGGACCATCTGATGCGGAAGAACAATTACGTGCGCAGTTGGCAATTGGAGCAACTCGCGCGGTTCTTCTAGAAACTGATGGACAAGAGTGGGACCCACAAGGAACTGCAGCCGCACTGGTGGACGCGATCAATGCTGAAGAGACGAAGTTTGATCTCATTATTTTCGGCGCTGAATCAGTTGATAGCGCTGGATACCAAATTCACGTGCGTGTAGCACACGCTCTTAATCGACCAATTGTTACAAACGTTAAGGCGATGAAGATTGAAAATGGAATCGCATCATGTGAACGTGTTGTCGCAACTGGCCGCGAGCACTATGAGGCACCGCTTCCAGCAATTGTGACTGTGCGAGATGGTTTAAATATTCCTCGTTATCCATCAGTGCCAGGTCGCATGCAAGCACGCAAGAAGCCAGTGGATATGAAGAAAGCTGATCCGCGCGTGCCAAAGCTAGAAAAACTCAATCTCACAATTGCTCCATCTAAATCAACAGGAGCAGAAATTTTGGGCAACGGTGCAGATGCCGTTCCTGCCTTAGTTGAAGTTCTAAAGAAGATCGGAGCGCTCTAATGATTTTGGTATTAGTAGATCACGATCGAGGCGAACTCGATCCATTGTCACTGCGCGCACTTACTGCTGCTCGCAAACTCGGACAAGATATCGAAGCTGTTGTTATCGGAAAAGATGGAGCAGGCCTCGCAGGAGTTGTTGGCGAGTACGGTGCAAAGGTTTTACACGTTGCAACTCACGCAGACATCACTGATTACACACCACAAGCATCTGGTCGCGCGCTTAAGGATCTTGTTGAAAAAACAAATCCAGCCGCTGTCATTGCAGCCGGAAGCCCACGCGGAAATGAACAATTGGCACACCTGGCAGCATTTTTAGATGCTCCAATGGCATCTGATTGCTCATCAATCACACTCGGCACACCACACGTTGTACAACGTGCGCGCTGGGCAGGAAACCTGATTGAAGAAGCAAATGTGCACTCACCATTGTTGATTGCATCAATCTTTCCATTCTCAACAGAACCAGAGTCTGCCAATGGTGGCGCTGCGACTGTTTCTGAGTTCCAACCAACACTTGAAGCAAGTGACACAGTTGTTCGCATTCTTAGCCGTGACTCTGGTGAATCAAAGGGTGGTGGCGTAACACTCAGTGATGCAAAGGTAATTATTTCTGGTGGTCGCGGAGTTGGCGGTCCAGAAGGCTTCGGTAAGTTAGAAGAGCTTGCTGCATTAATGGAAGGCACAGTTGGTTGTTCACGTGTTGTGACAGCATCTGGTTGGCGTCCACACGCAGAGCAAGTTGGACAGACCGGAACCAAAGTTGCGCCAGATCTTTACATTGCTTGTGGAATTTCCGGTGCGATGCAACACATTGCTGGAATGAAGAACAGCAAGACAATCGTTGTAATCAATACAGATCCTGAAGCACCAATCCTAAATTATGCAGATTACGCAATTATTGGCGATTTGCATCAAGTACTTCCAGCACTAACCACTGCAGTACGAGAAGCAAAGGGATAAAAATATGTCCGACATCGAAATCGCCCAGAAAGCCACAATGAAGCCAGTTCTAGAAATTGGCGCGTCCCTTGGAATCGGTGCCGAACATTTAGAACCGTACGGTCATTACAAAGCAAAGATCTCTCTTAAATACTTGGATTCATTGCCAAAGAAGAGTGATAGCAAACTTGTTTTAGTAACTGCAATTAGTCCAACACCAGCTGGTGAAGGAAAGACAACAACAACTGTTGGTCTAGGAGATGCGCTTCGCCATATTGGTAAGAATGTACTCATTGCACTTCGCGAACCATCATTGGGTCCAGTCTTTGGAATGAAGGGCGGAGCAGCAGGTGGCGGATATGCACAAGTTGTTCCGATGGAAGATATCAATCTTCACTTCACCGGAGATTTCAGTGCAATCGCGCTAGCGAATAACTTGCTTGCAGCACTTTTGGATAACCACATTCATCACGGCAACACGCTAGATATTGATGTGCGCCGTGTTGCATGGAAGCGCGTAGTAGATATGAATGATCGCGCACTCCGCGAAATCGTCGCGTCCCTCGGTGGTGTTGGAAATGGATTGCCACGCCAAGATGGTTTCGACATCGTTGTTGCATCCGAAATCATGGCGATTTTCTGCCTTGCAACTTCTATTGAAGATCTCAAAGAGCGAATGGGCAAAATAGTCGTCGCATACACACGCGATAAGAAGCCAGTTCTTGCTAGTGATCTCAATGCTCATGGAGCGATGACTGTAATTCTTAAAGATGCATTCCAACCTAACTTGGTACAAACGCTAGAAAATACTCCAGCATTTGTTCACGGTGGTCCATTTGCAAATATTGCTCACGGCTGTAACTCAGTGGTTGCAACAACCTCTGCACTAAAACTCGCTGATTACGTTGTAACAGAAGCCGGTTTTGGTGCAGATCTTGGAGCTGAAAAGTTCATTGACATCAAGTGCCGTAAAGCTGGAATCGCACCATCTGCATGCGTGCTTGTAGCAACAATCCGTGCAATCAAATATCACGGTGGTGCGGACCTCAAGACAATCACAGATGAAAACCTTGATGCACTCGAAAAGGGAATCGTTAACCTTGAGCGTCACATCAAGAACATCACAACTGTCTATAACTTGCCATTGGTTGTTTCAATTAACCACTTCACTAGTGATACAAAGGCTGAAGTTGAATTACTTCGCAAGAAGGTTGAAGCACTCGGTGTCAAAATTGTTCTTGCAACTCACTGGGCAGATGGCGGTAAGGGCGCTGCAGATCTTGCACACGCTGTTGTCGAACTCTGTGAGAAGCCATCGAAGATGACATTTGTCTACGAAGACAGTGCAACTCTCTGGGATAAGGTCACAGCAGTTGCAACAAAGATTTATGGCGCTGCAGATGTGACAGCGGACGCCAAGGTGCGCAACAAGATTAAAGAATTACAAGATGGCGGCTACGGTCACTTCCCAATCTGTGTTGCAAAGACTCAGTACTCATTCTCAACTGATGCGGCGCTTCGCGGTGCACCAAGTGGTCACTCGCTAAACATTCGCGAAGTTCGTTTATCTGCTGGCGCTGAATTCATTGTGCTTGTCTGCGGTGAAATCATGACAATGCCAGGGCTTCCAAAGGTTCCATCAGCTGAACGTATCGATTATGTCGATGGCAAAGTTGTAGGTCTTTTCTAAGATGTCATATCCATCATGGAGTATCGAAGAAGCAACACGCGTGTTGTCTCCTTTGAAAAACGTTCAAGGTCCAGTGCTGATCGCGCTGCAAGCTGTTCAAGAACGTTTTGGTTATGTCCATGAGGATGCAGTTGCATTAATTGCAGAGACATTTAACGTATCTCGGGCAGATGTGCACGGTGTACTTACGTATTATCACGATCTACGTACATCGCCGGCGCCTGCTAGATGCATTCAAATCTGTGTAGCAGAAGCGTGCCAAGCAGTTGGATCTCGGGAATTAGTTGCAGCTGTTGAGAAAAAACTCGGTAAGAAAATTGATGAAACACATGCTGATGTAGAAATTAAGTCAGCGTACTGTTTTGGAAATTGCGCTCTTTCACCAGCTGCCATGGTTGATGGCGAACTAGTTGGTCGTGCGACAGTTGAAAAGGTGACCGCATGAGCACAATCATTTACGTCCCTAATGACAGTGCTGCAATCTCAATTGGTGCAGATCAGGTTGCGGCACTTATTGCACAAGAAGCTGTTAAACGCTCTATCGATGTAGCCATTGTTAGAAATGGAACACGTGGGGCACTGTGGCTTGAGACTCTCGTTGAAGTTGTGACACCGCAAGGTCGCATCGCATACGGGCCTGTGCAGCCAGAAGATGTTTCCTCTTTGTTTGACGCCGATTTTGTACATGGTGGTGCGCATCCACTCGCACTTGGTTTAACTGATCAGATTGCATGGTTTGCAGGACAGGATCGCGTTACGTACAAGCGCGTTGGATTAATTGATCCACTTTCACTGAAGGATTACGAATCACACGGTGGTCTAGTTGGTTTGCGTAAAGCAATCACACAAAGTGGCAGCGATATAGTTGCCGAGGTAACTTCTTCAGGTTTACGTGGACGTGGGGGAGCAGGCTTTCCTGCAGGTATTAAATGGAAGACAGTTCTGGACGCGCAAGCTGATCAAAAATATGTGTGCTGTAACGCAGATGAAGGCGATAGCGGAACATTTGCAGATCGTATTTTGATTGAAGCAGACCCATTTACTCTTATTGAAGGAATGGCGATTGCAGCTGTTGCAGTCGGTGCAACACAAGGCTTTGTTTACCTGCGCTCTGAGTATCCAACTGCAATCACACGTTTGCGTGCTGCTATTGCAATTGCAGAAGGTGCTGGCGTACTCGGTTCTTCAGTTCTTGGAAGCAAGCACGCATTTACTCTTGAAGTTCGAGTTGGTGCTGGTTCTTATGTCTGCGGTGAAGAAACTGCAATGCTTGAAAGCCTTGAAGGTAAGCGCGGTGTTATTCGTTCAAAGCCGCCGCTACCTGCAATTGCTGGTCTCTTTGGAAAACCAACAATTATTAATAACGTTCTAACCCTTGCAAGCGTTCCTGCAGTTATTGCAGATGGCGCTGCTGCATACGCAGCTCGCGGAACAGGTCGCTCACTGGGCACACAGGTTTTCCAGTTGGCTGGCAACATTGCTCGCGGTGGAATTATTGAAACAGCATTCGGAGTTACTCTAGAAACACTCGTAAATACTTTTGGCGGTGGAACGCTTAGCGGTAAACCACTTCGCGCAATTCAAATTGGTGGACCACTCGGTGCGTACTTCAACTCTTCACAACTCGGTGTTTCAATGGATTACGAATCACTGGCTGCAGCTGGCGGAATGCTTGGCCACGGCGGCGTTGTTCTTTTTGATGACTCCGTCGATCTTGCTCAACAAGCAAAGTTTGCAATGGAGTTCTGCGCACTTGAGTCCTGCGGCAAGTGCACTCCATGTCGCTTGGGTTCTACACGCGGGGCTGAAACGATTGAGAAGATTATTTCTGGCGTGGATGTTCCTGCAAATAAGTTATTGCTCTTAGACTTGTGCGAAGTGATGACCGACGGATCTCTCTGCGCGATGGGCGGACTTACACCGCTTCCAGTAAAGAGTGCCATGAATAACTTTCCAGAAGATTTCACAGGAGGTGCCAAGAAATGACAATGATCATCGAACCAGACTTCGGCACTCCAGCAAGTAAGAAGATCGAAACAGTTACTGTCGAAATTGATGGAAAATCCGTAACAGTCCCTGCTGAAACATCAATTATGCGAGCCGCAGCAATGCTCGGCAATAACATTCCAAAATTATGTGCAACTGATCGCCTCAAAGCATTTGGTTCTTGTCGTTTATGCGTTGTAGAAATTGATGGACGAAATGGCACACCTTCTTCGTGTACAACTCCTGTGTCAGATGGCATGAAAGTTTCCACCAAGAGCGATCGCGTGCAGAAGATTCGCCGCGGTGTCATGGAGCTGTACATGTCAGATCACCCAGCTAATTGCGAAACAGGCGATGAGTGCAAAATGCACGGAATGGCTAAGGAAGTTGGCCTTACTGAAGTTCGCTACGAAGGAAAAACACACCTTGGCTTAGTAAAAGATGAGACAAATCCATACTTCACATTTGATTCAACAGAGTGCATCGTCTGTAACCGCTGCGTGCGTGCATGCGATGAAGTACAAGGAACTTTTGCACTGACAATTGAAAACCGTGGCTTCGAAGCTCGTGTCTCATCTTCAGGTACATCATTTATCGAAAGTGAATGCGTTTCGTGTGGTGCATGTGTGCAAGCGTGTCCAACAGGTGCGCTGACAGAAAAGACTTTGCTAACAATCGGTGCGCCAACTCGTTCTGTTATTACAACATGTGCGTATTGCGGAGTTGGTTGCTCATTCAAAGCTGAAATGCGTGGGGACGAACTCGTGCGCATGGTTCCGCTTAAAGATGGTGGAGCAAATGCTGGTCACTCATGCGTTAAGGGACGCTTTGCGTGGGGATATGCAACTCACAACGATCGCATTACAAAGCCAATGATTCGCGAAAAAATCACAGATGAATGGCGTGAAGTTTCATTTGAAGAAGCAATCGCTTTTGCAGCCGCGGGTCTTAAGAAAATTCAAGCCGAAAGTGGTGTTGATTCAATCGGTGGAATCACATCATCTCGATGCACTAATGAAGAGGTTTATGTCGTTCAAAAGATGGTGCGTGCAGCATTTGGAAATAACAACGTAGATACATGCGCGCGCGTATGTCACTCACCAACGGGTTATGGATTGAGCAAGACATTTGGAACATCTGCCGGTACTCAGGATTTTGAATCTGTTGAATTCGCAGATGTCATCATGGTTATTGGTGCCAATCCAGCTGCTGCACACCCAGTATTTAACTCTCGTATGAAGCAAGCGCTTCGTCGCGGGGCTAAGTTAATTGTTGTTGATCCTCGCGTTACAGAAACTGTTAAATCCGCACACGTTGAAGCTGATTTCCACTTGCAATTACTGCCCGGCACAAACGTTGCAGTCATCAACGCACTTGCTCACGTAATTGCAACAGAAGGTTTGATTGATCGCTCGTTCGTTGAGCAGCGTTGCGACCTGCAAGCTTTTGCGGATTGGGAAAAATTCATCTCATTGCCAGAGAACTCTCCTGAAACACTCGAAGCAGCATCAGGTGTACCGGCTGCAAAGATTCGCGAAGCAGCACGCATGTTCGCAGCAGCTCCAAATGGCGCGATTTATTATGGACTCGGCGTAACAGAACATAGCCAAGGTTCAACAATGGTTATGGGAATTGCAAACCTAGCAATGGCAACCGGAAACATCGGTCGCAAGGGTGTTGGAGTTAATCCACTTCGTGGACAGAACAATGTGCAAGGTTCTTGTGACATGGGTTCATTCCCACATGAGTTGCCTGGATACCGACACATTTCTCGTGATGATGTTCGTGATATCTACAATAAAAAGTGGGGCGTAACTCTTCGTCCAGAACCAGGCTTGCGTATTCCAAATATGTTTGATTCAGCACTTGGCAATAAATTCCGTGGTCTCTATGTGCACGGTGAAGATATTGCCCAATCAGATCCAAATACAACTCACGTTCACGCTGCACTTCGTGCAATGGACATGGTCATTGTTCAAGATTTGTTCCTCAATGAAACCTCTAAGTTTGCCCACGTATTCTTGCCAGGTACATCTTTCCTAGAAAAAGATGGAACATTTACAAACGCTGAACGCCGCATCAATCGTGTTCGCCCAGTAATGCCATCAAAGACAGGCAAGGCTGAGTACGAAGTTACATGCGATCTTGCCCGCGCAATGGGCTATGAGATGTCATATGAAAATGCAGCACAGATCATGGATGAAATTGCAGCAACAACTCCAACATTTGCTGGCGTCTCATTCGAACATCTAGATCGCGTCGGTTCGCTCCAATGGCCAGTAAATGAAAAGGCTCCTGAAGGCACGCCAACAATGCACATCAACGAATTTGTTCGTGGCGAAGGAAAGTTCATGGCTACGCCATACGTAGCAACACTAGAAAAATCCACACGTAAATTCCCGTTATTACTTACAACAGGTCGCATCTTGAGTCAGTACAACGTGGGTGCACAAACACGTCGCACAGCAAATAACATCTGGCATAGCGAAGATATTTTGGACATTCATGAATCAGATGCCGAAATGCGTGGCATTAAAGATGGCTCCTGGGTGAAGCTTTCATCACGCGTGGGCGAGACAATCATGCACGCACGCATTACAGATTCAGTTCCTGCAGGAGTTGTTTACACAACCTTCCACTTCCCTGAATCAGGTGCCAACGTCATCACAACAGATTATTCAGATTGGGCGACAAACTGCCCTGAATACAAAGTCACGGCTGTTGAAATTTCACCAAGTGAAAAAGGTCCAGCAGTTATGCACGAGCATGAGATTGCTGGAGATTCACAATTAGATTCAATCATTCGTATGGCAAATCAAATTGCAGCCAACGTTCCAACCACTGGTGCTCCTGAAATTGAAGTGGCTCACCACATTGTTCAGTTCTGGACTCCAGAGATGCGTGAGCGCCTGCACAATGATGTAGATCGCAGCAAGCTCAGCCCAATTGTTCTAAAGGCTATGGAGCTGGAGTCAGTTAAGTAATTCCAGGATTTGTTCTTTAAGGCTGCCTTCACCAACAACATCAATTTCAAGTTCTAAGCCAATTAAATCTGCTGCCGCATGTGCCATAACGCTTAACTCTGGTGTTGGATTCTGCGCTAGCCACACCATCTTCTTGTAATGCTTAAAGTAATCATCACGTAAATCTGGGCGCTTATCTAAACCGAGTTCGACGATGACGCTTCGATGAAATGATTTAACGAGAAAATCAGTCAAGAAATAAGTTCCTGCATCGGCGTCCATGATTGCCTGAATCTTCTCTTTTCCAGCAAAAATGTCATAACAATGATTGCCACCTAAACGCTTTAGCCCAAGTTTTTCAATGACGATATCGAGTGCCCCATATGTGCCGCAATCGGCGTATGCCACCGCACACTTAGAGTGCTTATCTTTAATTTCTAGATAAGTTTTCTCAACTTCGCCAGCAATTTTTGCAGGTTGATTATGAAGAAGTGGAGGCAGGGGATAGATGGTTACATCTAGTTTTTCTATTTCTAGGATGTGTGAAATATGTGTAGCGATTGCACCACATGCAATTACGGCAACAGACATGATTTAGGCAGGAAAGCTAAGGCGCTCAACGAACTTGTCGTTAAAATCCGCGCGATCAGATAATTCGATGTAATCGATTTCATCCAGAAGCGCCATCGCACCGTTTCGTTCTTGAGCTGATAACAAGACCATCTTGGCGCCTTCACCAGCTACGTTTCCAGCAGAGACAATGCGCATCACAGGAAGCTTAGGAACTAATCCAATTTTTACCGCTGATGCTGGGGATAGATAAGAACCAAAAGAACCAGCCAATAAAACTTGTTGGATTTCACTCTCTGCTACACCGAACTCTTCGAGCAATAGCGCCCAACCAGTTGCAATTGCAGCCTTTGCGAATTGAAGTTCGCGAACATCGCGTTGTGTGAGGAATACGCAATCATTGAGATCGCCTTCGGCTCCGCCCCATGTCAAAACAAATACTCGCTCGCCTTCGCGTTCGACAAGACGGTGTGCAATCTTTGGAGCCGCAATAAGAGCTTGTTCGGGTGTAACAAAGCGTCCTGAGTTATCGAGTAATCCCAATTGAACAAGGGATGCGCACGCATCAACAAGACCTGAACCACAGATGCCGATTGCTTTTGTATTTTCAATCGTTCCAATTTCTAAATCGCCATCTACAACTTTGATTGTTTCAATGGCGCCAGATGCTGCGCGCACTCCACATTTAATGGATGCTGCTTCAAAGGCTGGTCCAGCAGGAGCAGCGGTCGCAAGAATCTTGTCGCCATCTCCCAAGATAATTTCGCAGTTTGTACCCACATCAATAAACAAACGAAGGCGCTTATCGCGATCCATACCGGAGGCAAGAGCTCCGGCAACAATGTCTCCACCAACGTATGCACCGAGGGACGGCATGATTACTGCCTTTGCACGTGGGTGAACATTGATTCCGAGTTCTGATGCTTGAACATCAGGAAAGGATGCGCTGACCATAATAAATGGAGCAACACCGAGTGGTTCTGGATCAATACCGAGAGCCAGTTGCGTCATCGTTGCATTTCCTGCAAGTGCAACTTCATAAACATTGAGTGGATCAACGCCTGCTTCTTCGCATACTTCAGCGCTGAGTTCTGCCAAAGTTTGTTGCGCAAATCCACGCAGGCGATCAAGTGCGGTTGTATCCATCATGGTTGCCGAAATTCGAGATATTACATCTGCGCCAAATGGCTGCTGTTTATTGAGCATGGATTTAACCGCAACAGGTGTGCCGGTATTTAGGTCAAGCAGCGTTGCAACAACTGTTGTAGTACCTAAGTCATATGCAATTCCGTAGCGAAGTTCAGTTGTATCGCCTGCTTCAATGTCGATGAGCTCTTGATCCACAAAAACCGCAGTTACTTTGAAGTATGAAGATCGAAGAACTTTTGGCAGATTGCGCATTGCAGCCAAGGAGACAGTTGCTTCAATGTCATCGATAGCTTCAAATAAACGGACAATATCTGTGCGCTGATCATGAAGCGTTGGCTCTTCTAATTCGACGTAACGCTTTTGCACGGCTGGGCGCAAAATAACTTGGCGTCCAACACCAACTGTTGCAGCCTTTGGACGAGTTGTTAGCGGTGGAACATCGAGTGTGACATCTTTGGCAGCGCGAACAAGACAAGCTAAACGCCAACCCTCTTTGATCTCTGTTTCAGTAAAGGCACGGTAATCAAGTTTGGAAGGTTCGACATCTCCTGTTGTAACTTTGATACGACACTTTTTACATGTGCCGTATCCACCACAGGTTGAATCAATTGCAATTCCGTTCCAAGATGCCGCGTCAAATGCACTCACACCAGTTGGAACAGTGAAACCTTTTTCATTTGCAACTGAACCATCTTTTTCGAGCACGCGAAAAGTCAGCTTGATGCGACCAGTTCCATCGTGTGCTGGAATAAGTGATGGGTCGAGCTCTTTTTTGCTAATGATTTATCCTTCTGCCTTTGCCGCTTCTTGCGCACGGAATCGTGTAATCCAATTTCCGCCCCATTGATCCATACCGAGCAATAGATCTGCAGCGCGAACTGCTTCATTAATCGCTGGTGTGCGTGCATCCATGACCGCACATGTCAGACCATGTGACATTGCAGCTGGCAAGAATGCAGCGTTGAGGGCGTGACGATTTGGAAGACCAAATGAAATATTTGATGCACCGAGTGTCATGTTTAGGCCAAATTTTTCACGGATGAGGTGAATTGTTTCTAGTGTGATTTTTACAGCTTCTGGATCTGCGCCCACTGTCATTGCAAGTGGATCAATAACTAAGTTATCGAGTGAGATGCCGTGCTTTTCTACTGCACGGATAATCTTTTCAGTAATAACAATGCGCTCTGCAGCAGTTGCTGGAATACCGATTTCATCATTAGGTAGTGCAATGATTGCAGCGTTGTGCTTTTTGATCAGTGGCAAGATTAATTCCATACGATCATCTTCACCCGTCATTGAGTTAACGAGTGCTTTACCTTCGTACGCCTCAAGACCTGCTTGCAGCGCTTCGATAACGGATGAGTCAATACAAATTGGCATATCTGTCATGCCTTGAATCAGCTTGATTGCTTTAGAAAGCAGAGCAGGTTCATCAGTGAGCGGCACACCCATGTTGACATCGAGCATGTCAGCGCCACCCTTGATTTGGGATTCAACATCTACAGCGATAGTCGATAGGTCACCTGCGCGGAGCAACTCTTGAAACTTCTTACGACCTGTTGGGTTAATGCGCTCACCAATAATGACGAAAGGTTGGTCGTGGCCGATAGTTACGGTCTTTGATGCTGATTGAACGACTGTATGCATGTGCGCAGCTCCTGTTATGTGTATTGGTTTGGTGTTCGGCCGAGGTCGTACATTAACCGCTCAAGAGTTTCATCGTGGCGGAAATCTGTGATGTGCAGTCCACGCACACCTGGCAAGGAAAGTGCGTGCTTCGCTTGTTCGAGTGCAAGTTGGTATGCAGCTTCTGCTTGATCTGCAGATTGTGCAACACGATCAATAACATCTTGGGGAACGCTGATGCCGGGAACCTTATCGTTCATAAAGCTCAGTGGCTTCGCACTCTTTATAAGAACAACGCTGGGAATAATTGCTAAATCTGGAACTGTTGCAGCAACGCCCGCGCAGAATTTTTCAAGACGATCTGGGTGATAACCAATTTGAAGTTGAATCATTTGTGCGCCAGCACGGTGTTTTTTAAGTGCGCGTTCGATGCGGTAATCATGTGGGGGAGCGAAGGGGTTTTCAACGGAGCAAATAAAGAAATTGGGCGCAGGATTTAGTTTGCGACCAGAAAGATAAGTACCTGCATTAAGAATTGAAGCCACATTAATTGCTTGTGGGCCATCTAGATCAAAGACGCGACGAGTCTCTGGTTCATCGCCTGCGGTGACGTCATCACCGGTAAGGAGTGCGATGTTTTCGATGCCGTGCAGATTTGCACCGGCCATATCAGCTTGAACTGCAAGACGATTCTTATCGCGACAGACAATTTGCATAATTGGTTCTAGACCATGTTGCTTCATAGCAATTGCTACAGAGACATTTGATGCGTGCGCGTGTGCTGCTGTGTTATCTGTTGCATTAACAGCTACAAACCAAGGAGAAAGACGATCTACGTTTTTCTTAACTTGTTCCATGCCGCCGCCATCTATGACAGGAAATTCAGCGGTGTAAACAACGTCCTTAGTTTGTGTAAGTAAATCGCGCAGCTTTGACATCAGTGTCCGCCACTTTGTTCTTTGCGCTTGGCCCATCCTGCAGGAGTTTGTTGGTCACGCTTTGTAATCAAGTTAACCCATGAAGATGTTCCCTTGAGTTGCATATCAACGGGTGGACGCAAATCGTTGTAATGCTCTTTCCACACGGTCGGTAGTGGAAGAGAAACTTTACGATCGTAGGCCTTAACCCAAACACATCTCATCTCTGGTTTCACTTCGCAATGACCATCTTCGCGGACCCCACCGCAAGGACCATTGCGCAGCGTTTTCGGACATGTCATTGGACACGTCATACCTGTTGAGTGCAGAACGCATTGTCCGCACATTGTGCAATCCCAAACAGGCTTTTTCATGCCATGTTCGACAGCTAACAACAGGTTTAATAATTTAGGCATTTACAAGTGCACGCTTCTTCTGGATTAGATCCTTAGCAACGCGAACTGCTGTTGACGCATCTGCTGCAAAGCCATCTGCTCCAACTGCATCTGCATATTCCTGTGTTACAGGTGCGCCACCCACCATGATGATTACCTTGTCGCGAAGACCGGCTTTAGTAATCTCGTGAATGTTGACCTTAAACATTGGCATTGTTGTTGTGAGGAATGCAGACATTCCCAAAATATCTGGTTGGTGTTCGTTGATTGCTGCGATGAATTTTTCTGGAGCAACCTGTACACCGATATCAATAACCTTAAATCCAGCTCCTTCGAGCATGATATTTACAAGGTTCTTGCCGATGTCGTGAACATCGCCTTTAACTGTTCCCATAAGGAATGTTCCAACTGTTTCAGCGCCTGTCTCTGCAAGCAGTGGACGCAAAACGTTGAGTGCACCTGACATTGCCTTACCGGCAATAAGCATTTCTGGAACGAAGTAATCGCCACGTTCGAAACGTGCACCAACTTCTTCTAGAGATGGAATTAGAGCTTCGAACAAAATGGTGTCCGGACCCATTCCTTCTGCAAGCGCCTTATTTGTGAGTTCGAGTACTGCTGGAGCATTGCCAATCATTGTTTCATCAAAGAGAGCCTTGATGATCTCGTCATGTGTCATGCTGCGCCGACCTTTCCTATTTTTTGATTAGGCATCTGGGGTTTTTTCTTGCGATTGATTTGTACTGCATCGATTTCAGAGATGATGAGATCTCCAATTCGAATGAGTTCTTTTGTACTTAAGCGAGTAGAGGGACCAGAGACAGAAATGGCACCGACTACGCGACCATCGAGTTCGCGAATAGGTGCTGCAACTGCAACCAAACCTTCTTCTAATTCATCTTCGATAATCGCAAATCCGCGACGACGTACTTCTTCGAGCTCTTCAAGTAAACGTGTGCGAGAAGTAATTGTCTTATCTGTCAGGCGCTCAAGGCGACCAGATGAGATTGTCACTGCAGAGTATGCAAGCAAAATTTTGCCAAGTGCCGATGCGTGATAAGGAACGCGCTTTCCGATCCAGTTTGTTGCACCCAATAGATATTGACCATCTACTTGATCCAAGAGATTGATAAATCCGTTTCCGGGAACAGCTAAGTTTGAAGTTTCGCCAGTGCGATCAGAGAGTGCTTCAAGCACTGTGCGCATGCGAGCTACGAGTACAGAATCCTGATTTTGTTCACGCGCAAAAGATGTCAGCACCTGTCCTGCTAAGAATGCTCCGTTGCGATCTCGTTGCACGAGTCCTGCACGTTCGAGTGCTCCAAGAATTCGAGATGTTGTGCTCTTTGGAATGTCATGAGTGCGTGCAAGTGAACCAAGTAGTTGCGGATTTTGTGATTGCAAGACATCAGTGAGTAACGCAGTAGCGCGATCAATCGCTTGCGTTCCAGTTGTTAATTCGGATTTTGCCATTTGGCCCTCCCCGAAACTGTTTCACTATATGGAACCCCTGTTCCATGTTCCTAGCGTATTCTCGTGGCGTGTGGGCAGTCAATAGCCACGCAGATAGAGTTGAATTACCTTCGAAAGCTTCACCGAAACCGAAAGGCCACAACTGTGTTCCAGAACAAGATGCCGCGCTATGACATATTGAGTCAAGAATCTATGGCAACGCTGCACGCAGGTTGGCGTCGCATCGTCTCTGAAATTGGTATCGAGTTCGCATCGCCTTGGGCAGTCGACATGTTGCGCGAAGCAGGTCAAGAAGTATCAGGTGAAACAGTTAAGTTCGATCCTGATTGGGTAATGAAGCAAGTTGCTAAGGCACCGCGCGAATTTGATCTGCGCGCTCGCAATCCAAAGAACAATGTTCATATCGGTGGCGACTCAATGGTTTTTGGTGCGGTTTATGGCCCACCATTCGTACGTGAAGGCGATGTTCGCCGCGATGGTTCATTTGCAGATTACGAAAACTTCTGCCGCTTAGCCCAATCATTTGACTCACTCGATTCAGTCGGTGGCGTTGTCACCGAACCTAATGATTTGTCTCTTGATTCACGCCACTTAGATATGGCATTTGCAGCAGCAACTCTTACTGACAAATTCTTTATGGGTAACGTCGTAACTCATGAAAACGCTAAAGATGTTATTCGTATGGCCGAAATCATTCACGGTGGTCGCGCAGCAATCGAAGAGACTCCAGCGCTAATTTCTCTCGTTAACTGCAACTCTCCACTGCGTTGGGATGACCGTATGTTGGACTCAATGCGCGAATACGCATTGGCCGGACAACCAGTTGTTACAACTCCATTCTTACTTATGGGTGCAATGAGTCCAGTGACTATTCCTGCAACTCTTGCACAACAAATGGCAGAAGCACTCGTTGCTATCGCACTCGTTCAACTAATTCGCCCAGGTGCACCAGTTGTATTTGGTTCATTCTTATCAAATATTGATATGCAATCAGGATCACCACAATTTGGTACACCTGAATCAGGAATTGGTCTCCTCTGCACTGGCCAAATTGCGCGCTCACTTAACCTTCCTTTCCGTGGCGGTGGCGGCTTGAACTCATCACAAACAGTTGACGCGCAATCTGCGTATCAAACAATGATGACGATGATGCCGACATTCTTATCTGGAACAAACTGGGTAATGCACACAGCTGGTTGGCTAGAAGGCGGATTGGTTTCTTCTTACGACAAGTTCGTAGTCGATATCGAAATTCTGCAATCATTGATGGCTGAATTCACACCACTTGAATTTAACGAAGACTCTCTTGCATTTGATGCTCACGTTGAAGTTGGCCACGGTGGTCACTTCCTCGGAGCAGCGCACACAATGGAGCGTTTCCGCGATTGCTTCTATCGTCCATTCTTAACAAATAGCGATAACTACGAGCGCTGGATGCGTCTTGGCGCGAAAGATACTCGTGCTCGCGCTGAAGAAATTTGGAAGAAGAAGTTAGAAGAGTACGAAAAGCCAGAAATGGATCCACAAGTTTTGGCTGAACTCACTGACTTCGTCGCAAAGCGCAAATCTGAACTCGACGCATAACTCATGGTTGAAAGTACGCTCTATATAAATGGTGCATGGGTTGCATCATCAGATGGAGCAGTACGCGAAATCAGAAGTCCGCACGATAACTCTGTAGTCGCAACTGTTTCAGAAGCAACAGCTGCTGACACGCGCGATGCCATCTCTGCCGCTCGCGAATCTTTTGATTCTGGTGTTTATGCATCGTGGTCGATGAAAGATCGCTGTGCACTCGTTGAAAAAGTTGCAGATCTAATCAAGCGCGATGCTGAAATCCTTGCAGCATTTGAAACTCGCGATACCGGCAAACGCATGATTGAAACGCGTTATGACATGGCAGATATTGAAGCCACATTTCGCCACTTTGCAGCCCTCGGTTTAAAGCTCAAAGACCGCAAAGTTGATGTGGGCGCCGATAACATCACAAGCGTTATTACTCACGAGCCAGTTGGTGTGTGCGCACTGATTGGTCCCTGGAATTATCCGCTGCTACAAATTTCTTGGAAAGCGGCACCCGCATTAGTCGCTGGTTGTTCCTTCATCATTAAACCAAGTGAGTTATCACCATCTACTGCCATCCACTTTATGAAATTGTTAGAAGAAGCTGGATTGCCAAAGGGTGTTGCCAACTTAATCTGCGGAGCAGGCGCCACAGCAGGTGCTCCATTAGCTGAAGATCCCCGTGTTGACCTTGTTTCATTTACAGGCGGATTAATCACTGGTCGTCGCATCATGGCAACTGCTGCACAAACAGTGAAGAAGGTTGCGCTAGAACTCGGTGGCAAGAATCCACATATTATTTTTGAAAATAGCGACATCGATGCAGCAATTGATAACGCTGTCACAGGTGCGTTCTTGCACTCAGGTCAGGTCTGTTCTGCAGGTACTCGAGTACTCGTCGAAAAATCTATTCATGACAGAGTCGTTAGGGAAATTGTGCGTCGAGCAAAGGCAATTTATGTGGGTGGACCAGATGATCCCCGCACCGAAACTGGACCACTGATTAGCAAAGATCACTTGGCTAAAGTTGAGACATACATGCAGGACGCTGTTAAAGATGGTGCAACTATTTTGGTGGGCGGCTCTCGCATAGATCGTGAAGATTTAAACAAAGGTTGGTATTTCCCACCGACAGTTATTGATAATTGCCAATCAAAGATGAAGTGCGTGCAGGACGAATCATTTGGTCCAATCATGACAATCGAAACTTTTGAAACAGTGGAAGAAGCAATTGCTTTAGGCAATGACACTATTTATGGATTATCTGGAGCCGTCTGGTGTGCGGACAAAAAGATTGCCAATCGTGTAGCGGGCGCACTTCGCCACGGCACAATCTGGGTAAATGATTTCGGCCCATATCGTCCGCAGGCAGAGTGGGGCGGATTCAAAGCCTCAGGCGTCGGCCGAGAATTAGGCGAGGCTGGTTTGGATGAATACCTTGAAATTAAACACATTTGGACTAACAATGAGCCAAGTAAATCTGGTTGGTTTTCCGATAGGGGAGATGGATAAATGGTTTCTGGCGCACCGATGATCTCTGTGAAGAATCTCTGGAAAGTTTTCGGCGCCAATGCTGACAAGGTAGTCGGTTCTCCTCTTGTAAACCTTTCTCGTCCCGAACTTCGCGCACAAACCGGTAACACTATTGCGGTTCGCGATGTTTCATTCGATGTTGCACCAGGTGAAGTTTTCGTTGTTATGGGTCTTTCAGGATCTGGTAAATCAACTCTTGTTCGCTGCATGACTCGTTTGATTGAACCGACTCAAGGATCCATGAATTTTGAAGGCGAAGACATTTTAAAAGTTGATAACGCCCGACTTCGCGAACTTCGCAAAACACGTTTCTCGATGGTATTCCAGCACTTCGGTTTGTTGCCTCATCGCAATGTAATTGACAACATCGCTTACTCACTTGAAATCAACGGTGTTAATAAGACTGATCGACACAAGCGTGCCAATGAAGTTATCGAACTCGTTGGCTTGCAAGGTTATTCACACGCATACCCAGAACAACTCTCTGGTGGAATGCAGCAGCGCGTTGGTTTGGCACGTGCATTGGCCGTAGATCCACAAGTCCTTTTCCTAGATGAACCTTTCTCAGCTCTTGACCCACTTATTCGCCGCGATATGCAGCAAGAAGTTATCCGTCTGCACCACGAACTCGGCAAGACAATGGTCTTTATTACCCATGATCTATCCGAAGCTGTAAAAGTGGGAGATCGAATTGCAATCATGCGAGATGGTGCAATCGTTCAAATTGGAACCCCAGAAGATCTAGTAGCTAATCCTGCAGATGAATACGTTGCTAACTTTGTACGCGATATTGCTAAGTCGCATGTTCTGACTTTGAAGCACTTAGCTCGACAAGCGGCGCCAGGAGATGCCACCGATGGACCGGAGCTTGCTGCTAACACAATCATTCGCGATGCCGCACAAGTAATTTTGCAGTCCCACAAACCAGTACGGGTTAATGACAATGGCAAAGCACTAGGAATTGTCTCTAGCGAGGATGTTTTGCGGTTAATTTCTGGTGGCGTCTAATGAAGGTTCGTAAGTCCTATCTTCTTCTTGCCTCAGTAACTATCTGGATTTTGCTAGGCCGTTTTTTAAATGGCACACACACATTGCAAATTGCTACATATGAGAACACTGCATTTACTAGCTATGTTGGTGAGAAGGCATTAGATCTTCGCGGCAATAGAACCGAGAGTCCAGCTTTTATTTATTTCTTTAATCCAATTCGTGGAGTGATCGATGGTTTTGTCCAAGCCATTAGAAACCTCATCTCGGTTCCAACACCAAACTCGCTCATCCCAATTATTGGTTGGTTAGGTGTGGTCGGATTAGTTGCTTTTGCAGTTTATGCAACGAGTCAGTGGAAAACTGCGCTTCTGTGCGTTTCACTCTTACTCGCATGTGGTGCATTGGGAATGTGGCAGTTCACGATGGACTCCATTGCAATGACCTTGGCTGCAGTACTTCTTTCATTAGCGGTTGGAATTCCATTAGGTATATGGGCTGGGTTATCTGATCGTGTCTTAAAGATTTTCACTCCCTTTTTAGATTTAGCTCAAATTTTGCCAACCCTTGTTTATATGGCACCAATCGCACTTGTATTTATGATCGGTGCAGCCTCTGCAACGATTGCAACGATGATTTATTCCATTCCAATCGCAATTCGAATTACTAGCCATGCGATCAGAAGTTTGAACCAAGCACCTGTTGAAGCTGCTGAGTCCATGGGCTCCACACAAAAGCAAAAATTGACCAAAGTTCAGATTCCAATGGCTAAGCAGATGATTGTGCTTGGCATTAATCAAACAGTTATGGCTGCCGTTTCATTCGTTGTAATCGCTGCCCTTATCGGAGCACCAGGACTTGGTAAGCCAGTTATCGAAGCTTTGATTATTCGAAATGTTGGACAAGGCTTTGTCGCGGGCTTTGCCGTGGTTTTCTTAGCGATTTTGCTAGATCGCAGCACTAGCGCTGCGGCTAAGCGCCAAGATTCATTTGTTCCAGCGACGGAGAAACAGATTAAAACAAAGAGAATCACACTTATTGTTGGTGGAATTCTTGCAGTTGTATCGGTGATTTTGTCTCGCACAATGTTGTGGGCAGCCGTTTGGCCAAAAGAAGTCACAATTGCACCTCAAGTGGCGAAGGTAACTAATAATATTACGGCTTGGGTTTTGGAAAACCTCACAATATTTACCGTTGGCTTTAAAGACTTAATTTCCTATGGCGTTCTCAATCCATTAGAAACACAGCTCGCTGCGTCTCCTTGGTATGTAACAGTTGCAATGATTGTGGCTCTCGCCCTCATTATTGGTGGAACAAGAGTTGCAATATTGTCATTTGTTCTTTCCATGGCAATTGTTTTATCTGGTCTTTGGTATGAAGCAATGTTGACACTCACCCAGACAATTGTTGGATGCTTACTGACAATGATTATTGGTTTGGCCCTTGGAATTTGGTCGGGTCGCAGTGATCGAGCAGAGAAAGTTATGCGCCCATTCCTTGATGCCGGACAGACACTTCCTGCCTTTGTTTATCTAGTACCGATGTTAGGTTTATTTGGTCCAACACGTTTCACAGCTATTGCTACCGGCATCGTGTATGCCATTCCAGTTGTCGTAAAGATTGTTAGTGAAGGAATTCGCGCGGTTCCACATGCACTAGTTGAAGCAGCAACTGCTGCAGGATCAACAACTCGCCAAATTATTACCAAGGTGCAATTGCCTGCTGCAAAGAAAACTATTTTGCTTGCAACCAATCAAGGTTTGATCTACGTCTTGGCAGTAGTTGTCATTGGGGGTTTCGTCGGTGCGGGCGGTCTCGGTTACTTGGTAATCGCCGGTAACTCAAAGCCAGAGCTCCAAGGCAAGGGTCTTATTGCGGGCGCCGCCATCTTGCTATTAGGCGTTATTTTCGACCGGATTATGCAAGCCGGAGCCCGTCGCTCCTCATAACTTCTTCATAACATCTAAGAAATAGCCTCCAAAAGTACTAGTGCTGGCACCATCTCCGCCCTAGGCTTCGAGCAATACATAACTCATTAGGAGGGTTAATGAAATCACGATTCGGTCGCCGTTCGGCAATCGTTACAGCTGCAATTGCAACAGCACTTGTTATTTCAGGTTGCAGCAGCGTTAATGATTCAGCAAGTGAAGGCGCAGGAGATTGCGGTTCTTATGCAATTGCAATGCACGCATGGGGCGGTTACACAGCTTCAGCACAGGTTGTTGCAGAAGTTGCAAAGCAAGAATTGGGTTGCACAGTTGCTTTGACAACTCTAGAAGAAGGTCCAGTCACTTATGACGCAATGGAAGCTGGAACAATCGACGTTGTTATCGAAGATTGGGGCGGCGGTCGCTGGAAGGATTGGACCGATCGCGGAGCTGTAGTTGAAGCCGGCGAAAACGGAAACATTGGAATCATCGGTATGTATGTCGCTCCATGGATGGTTGAAAAGTATCCAGACATCACTGATTCAAAGAACTTGAACAAGTACGCATCAATGTTTAAGACTGCTGATTCAGGTGGCAAGGGTGCATGGTTTGAAGGCCCAACTGGTTACACAACTATCGGTGAAAAGATGGTTTCTGCTAACAAGTTGAACTTCAAAGTTATC
>Ga0214168_1000038_pt1 | contig 49348 bp, 62 predicted proteins | sample LakMenepilimnion_FD_153002 | JGI IMG/M metagenome (GOLD analysis project Ga0214168, IMG submission 153002) | Freshwater microbial communities from Lake Mendota, WI - Practice 29OCT2010 epilimnion v4 | ecosystem: Environmental > Aquatic > Freshwater > Lake > Epilimnion/Euphotic zone | place: Lake...
CCTGTTGCCCAATATCCTAATGTGTTTGTTCCATTAGGGATAGTAATTGGTGTGATTTTAGGAGGTCCCTTTGTATAAAGTACTGTTCTAAACCCAGCATTACTAGGTATCAATCTTGCCCAAGTGATATATGTGTATCCTGAATTTGGTAATAAAGGTCCTGTTAAGTTGTAATCAACTCTATTATTTCCTGTTGTACAATCAAAACATTTTATACCATTAAGAACTGTGTATGTTGCACCAATTAATGTGTGGTCATATCCACCTGTAATATCAAAAACAGTTGTTCCTGTTCCTGGATAACTTGAGCTTTCATATGCGTCAAGTTGAATAACCAAACCTGAAGTTACAATACTTGGTGTTGTAGATGGTGTTGGTGTGTTAGTATTTGTTGGAGTTAATGTAATGGTTGGTGTAGGAGTTGGTGTTCCTGTTTCAGTATTAGTTGGTGTTACTGTAGGTGTATTTGTTATTGTATTAGTTGGTGTTTGAGTTGGCGTATTAGTTGCGGTATTGGTTGGCGTTGGTGTTGGAGTTTCTGTTGATGATGGTGTGTTAGTTGCGGTATTGGTTGGTGTTTGAGTTGGCGTATTAGTTGCGGTATTAGTTGGTGTGTTTGTTGCTGTATTAGTTGGCGTGTTTGTTACGGTATTAGTTGGTGTTTGCGTTGGTGTGGAAGTAGGTGTGGAAGTTTGAGTTGGTGTTGGAGTAGGTGTTGATAACGGTAAAACATATGATGTCCAATAACCGTTACTATTTAACCAAGTTTTTGCGTCATCTGTCGTGGCAAATGTTTGAGGTGTACCATTTTCTCTTGAGATTACTTGTGATAATTGAATAAACGCTAAATCTGTAAAAACATCCGTTCTCCAAAAAGTAACGTCACCAAATGGGGGATTAATACCTGGTTCAGTTGGTTGGTCATTTGCAGGATTATCCGTAGCAATTACATAACCCAAATCTTCATCAGGTCCCATCCACCATCTTACACCACCATAGTTTTGTGAAAAATCTCTATCATTTTGAGCAATGGATAAATTACCAATTTGTTCTGTCCCTGATATTGTTGAGCCTGTATTATATGCAAAAGGTCTTGTAGTCGGCATACGTTTTTAAGTATAAATAGTCCTTGTGAATAATGTTGTTTGAGATTTTATTTGACCAAAACTTTAATTTTATGTATGTTTGAAAAAAATACTTCATACGATGGCTAGAATTAAAGATTTTAAAGAGAACGGACCTGATTGGTTAAATATGAGTTTGTTAGACTTCATAACAAATATGGATAACACCAAAACCAAAAAGTATGTCCCAATGATGATTAATGTTTTTGGGAAAATGATGACCAAAAATTACGGTAAAAATGAGATTAAAGAAATCCGAGAAGAGTTATTAATTGGAAGGAAAATTGTCAAACCTGAACAAATAAATAATTTATCTGATATTGCAGTCGTATTATATTGGAGATTTCTGGATTTATTTTCACACGCTGATGTAAGAATGGTTGTTGATTTTATGGAGCAATGTGAAAGATATAATCCAAAAGGATTGGACACCACACACATCACTGATATTGAGGAGCTCAATTCATATCTGTCATTACTTTCATTGAAAGATGAAAAAAAAGAGTTTGAGAAACAAATTGTTCGAGAATTTGAAAATGACACTTGGTTGGTAATTAGACCTTTAACTTGGGAGTCATCTTGTAAGTATGGAGCATCAACCAAATGGTGTACCGCAGCATCTTCAGAAGCTGAACATTTTTACAGATATGGTAAAAAAGGTTCATTACTTTATATTATCAATAAAAACACAGGATACAAAGTTGCTTGGTTTTATGATAAAGACGTTAGAGATAGAGGTGAGGTGATTTCATCATTTTGGAACTCAGCAGATAATAGAGTTGATTTTACCGACACTCAGTTAGATTTGGATATTTTTATGTGGATAAAAAGTAAGATTGATAACAATCAAATTATCACCAATTTAGAATCTAATTCTGAAGTCTTCAATGAAGGGTTTAATCGAATAGTAAAAATTGAGAAACAACCATATGAGGGAGAAATAATGGAGGAAGTACCAATGGTTAATGTGGATTTACGTGATATCCCTGAAATCTCAATGGAAAATATTCTTGAAAGAGTAAGGGGTTTGAGAAACACCGATGAAATGGTAATTCCCGACGCTGCCTGGAACAATGAAGCTTTACCTGAAGAAATTGAGTATGCTCCATATGAAGAACAGTAAAAACACGTTTTTTTAATAAAAAAAAAAGTTTTTTTGATTTTTACAAAATATGTATTATCTTTGTAAAGTCATTTAGGTCTCATAGTTAAACGGCTATAATGCAGCCCTGTCACGGCTGAGTTCGGGGTTCGATTCCCCGTGGGACCGCAACATAGCGGGGTGGACTGGAGAAGGTTCCAGCTCAGTCTCATAAGCTGAATCACGTGGGTTCGAATCCCACCCCCGCAACAAAGAACCTTGAAAAGGGCCCTTCCTGAAAGATTGGCACGCTGGGCCCGGGTTCTCTTTTCGGGCTGTTAGCTCAGTTGGCTAGAGCACCTGCCTTGCACGCAGGGGGTCGGGAGTTCGAGTCTCCCACGGTCCACAACTTATCTTAATTTGGCCCGGTCGTCTATCGGTCAGGACACGTCCCTTTCACGGACGAGAGCGGGGTTCGATTCCCCGTCGGGCTACAAATCATATCTTCAGGTACCCGTACAGCGGTGGAGAAGGGCTAAGTTAGATACAATTCCTCGGAGCTGGGAGTAGAATGCCTGTACGATGTGATTATTAAAAACTACAAATATGAAACACCGTATCTATCTTGATGATGTTAGAACTCCTGTGAGTCCGAATAATGAGTGGGTTAATGGAATCCCTGAATGGACTGTTGTTCGTTCTTATGATGAGTTTGTCCAAACAATTAACAAAATTGGTTTAGAAAACATCGAACTTATTTCTTTGGACCACGATTTAGGTGATAGTGCAATGAGTGAGTGGTTATATGGTGTAACAAAAAACTACGCAATCAATTACGACAATATCACTGAAAAAACTGGTATGGATTGTACAAAGTGGTTGGTTAACCAATGGTTGGACGGAAAACCTGTTGTTGATGTGGTTGTTCACTCGGCAAATGCTGTTGGTTCGGCAAATATGATGGGGTACATTAATAATTATAGACATCTAAACCGTCTCCCACAAAATTGTGTGAGAGTTCAATGGGAACATACAGTATGAAAAAAGAAGAATGGAACCCTGAAGATTGGCAAGGTAAAACAAAAGACCAAGTTGAATTTAGTCTAGCAATGGCTTTTTTGGGACTATTGGTGATTGGAATTGTTGCCGTATTTTTGGTATTAACACAACCATAATGAAACGTAACGACATTAGAAACGAAGGTCCTTGGGTGATTATTGACCCCAAGGACTATTCTATTTTACAAAAAGGTCTTTTTTGTGATTTAGTAGGCAAACAAAGTGGCCATCTTATGACAGAATCATTGTACCTTCAAATATTAGATGAAAGAGACCAATAATACTATTTAATAGTATGAAGTATATTATCACCGAAAGTCAGTACAACTTAATTAATGAAGCTTTAGGGGTTCCTGAATCTATTTTGGAAGCCGCCGAAGAAGTTTATGGAATGATTTTAAACGACTTAAAAAGTATTCGTCAAAAAAAAGATGAATACGAATTTTATGGTGACATTGATATAACATTAGGTTATAAACAAAAAATATATCTTGATAGTTATAAACTCATCGTTGAGGTTAACGAGATTGATGAATTCAAAGAGGACCCGAAAATCGCCTCTATGGGTATGTCACAAACTTTTAGATTTGATAGAGACATTAAGTTAAAAACTATTAAACCATCATCAAAAGCAACATTTACTTTAACTTATATTGTAAACTCTGAATGGGAACCGCAACAATTAGCCCAAGAGTTTGAATCTGATAGAGATGAATATATCGGGTCAATTGCTCACGAATTAAAACACAAATACGATAAACAAGTTAGTCGAAAGGGTTTAATTGGGCACGATGCTGAATATAATGCTATCGGTGATATGCCACCATTTAGGATTGATGTACTTGACGAAAAATTTATACACTTTTTATATTTTACTACCGTTGCTGAAAATTTGGTTAGACCTAGTGAAGTCGCATCTAACATAAGAACGAAAAATATTACAAAATCACAGTTTTTAGACTTTTTGAAAAAGGATAAGACATTCCAAAAATTACAGGAAATTAAAAATTTCACGTATGAAGATTTAGTCTCAGGGATTAAAGATAATATGGAAAGAGTTGATTTTTTTATATCTGAAATTATGGAAGAGGACCCTACCACAATGACTGATGATGAAAAAGTTGAAAAAGTTTTACGTTTATTCTTTATAAACTTATCAAATAGAAAACTTGAAAAGTTTAACAGATACGTAGATGGACCAATGGGTTCAGACCCTCTATTATCTATGTTAGCATCAATGCTTGGACAATCTTTAGGGGATTCTGAGGAACTTGATAAAATCAAAGAAAACTTTCAAAAATTTGTTCTTAGATTTGAAAACAACCCAATCAAATTTTTTAAATACGAAATCAAAAAGTTTAATATGATTGCCGATAAAATGATTAGAAAAATTGCCAAACTTTATGATATGGCGAAAGATGATGGACAAACAAACGAATCCATTATCAATTGGGAACTTCACCGTTTATTGATGGAGAAAAAATACGGACCATTCAAAATCCACAAAGAAATTATTTACAAGAAAAAATAGGAATTACTACAAGATTGTATTATCTTTGTTCTATGAAAGTAATATTCCTAGATAACGATGGTGTAATTTGTCTTGCAAACAATTGGGGTGGTAGGATGAAGAAACAAAAAAAATGGGGTGGTAGAAAAATGTCTATGACCAATAGAGAAATTCCTATTCAATATCGATTTGACGATTTTGATGATAAAGCAATTAAAGTCCTAAATTCTATTTTAGAAGAGACTGGTGCTGAAATAGTTGTATCTTCAGATTGGAGATTTCACGCCACGTTGGAGGAACTTGGTGAATACTACCTATCTCAAGGTATCCTAAAAGCTCCAATTGCAACAACACCAAGAACTGAAGATATCGCACCTGAAAAATGGAACATACTACGATTCCGTGCCGATTTAGAATTGGAACGTTCAATTGAAATCCAACATTATTTAGAAACTCATCCTGAAATTACTCATTGGGTGTCAATTGATGATTTGGATATGTCTGTAGATTTTTTATCAAATCATTTTACACATAAAGATGGTCTTGACGAAAAACCTGGTTTAACTAATTTCGTACATACACCACAACAATACGAGGGTATTAAACAATCAGGAGTAAAAGAGAAAGTTTTAAAATTCTTACAATAATGAAATACGTTTCTTACACTTTAGTTGCCTTGGCATATCTCGCACTTGTCGGATATGTTGTTTATTTAACACAAAGTCCTTGGTGGATTTTAATGTCTTTATTTGTCGGAGCATTACCAACAAATCAAAATGATAAGGAGGAAGAAGAATGAAAACAATTGCGTTTTTGATTGTTATCTCATTGGTTTCTGTGGGAAAAGAATATAACTCATATATGTGTAAAACAGATGAGGGTTTAAAAGGCGTTGTATACTCTAAAGGTGAATATAAAAAGGGTGATACAATTTGGTTAAACAATTCTAATTTTAAATAAAATGGCTAAATATAAATTATTGGTTAATGGTTTTGGTATGGAGGCATCTGCCCATAACCTAACTTCTGAAGAAGTTGAAATTATTCTTAATGCTAAAGAAGAAGGTAATCACGAAGAACTCAGTGAGATGTATTCAATGATACCTGACTTAATTGAGAATTATGACCACTATGATACTAACTGGTGGGTGGCATCTCGACCATATGTTAACGATAGACTTATGTTTGTTTTGATTGACGAAAATGGAAATGTTATATGGGAAAAAGGGTGGGAAGAACTCACAGACATATACGATTTACAAGACAAATATGGTGAAATACCAAATTTAGAAGAAGTTGGTCAGGTTATCGACGCATACCCTCACGAAGGTCACGAAAACATTCTTTGTTTGATTGAGGATGTTAAAGGGACAATTTGTAATTATCATATTGAGTCTGATGAGGTACCTAAATTTGAAGACTTTGGCTTTACTGCTCAGAGTTTAGAATCACCAATTTTTGATTATGAGGTTATGGATAAAATGTTTTACAAGAACCAAGAACTTGAAAAAGACTTTGAGGATGAATGGTTTACTGGTAAATCATTAGAAATTCATCTATTTACTCTTGACGATTTGGAGTCAGGTGTTTATGATGATGAAGAGTAATCTTTGGTGGGTTACCCAAGTTGGTGAAGGGGTCAGTTTGCTAAACTGATAGGTCGGGTAACCGGCGCGAGGGTTCGAGCCCCTCACCCACCGCATAAAAAAAGGGACCTAAGTCCCTTTTTTTTATTTCATTAATTTTTTCATTATTTCCATTTCTTCTTTAAGACTTTTACCTCTGGTTTTTGCACCTGATTTAGTTGATGCGTATCCTATTCTTTTTAAATAATCCATTTTTGGTTTAGAATCTTTACTACGTGTTGTTGCAAGACCACCCTGATGTACTTTAACAGGTTTGCCTGTTTCTGAGTCTATAGCGTATCTACTGGTTAAAGGGTTTAAATTTTGAAATAGGTTATAAAAAGAGTCTGCAAACGTTTCACCTGTACTTCCAGAATCATCTTGAAATATTTTTAATCCTTTTGATTTTACAGAATCTGTAGGTTTTTCATCGTCTATTTCTTCAGGCTCAGTTTTAGGTGAGCTAATAATGTCTTTATTAATTTTGTCACCTTTATAGTTAAAATAACTTAAATAAACAGTATCTGAGGATTCACCTAATTTATCGCCAACGTATACATTTTCACCTGTAGATTTATAAGTTTTTTCTAAATTACAGTATTCTACATAGTATGTACTATTATTCATCCTAAACCTGATTACTAATGAATCATCACAGTTTTTCTTTATAAGTGTGTTAGGAACTATTTTTCCCTGATGTTTAGATTTAACCAAACCTACACCAGAAACTCTTTCACTATCATCAAACTGCTCTTTTATACCTGCATTTACCGATGCTCTATTAAGAGTAGATTTAAGTGTGTCAGCCATTTTAAATATTGCTTCAAAATCACCAGTTTTTTTCTCCTGATTGGAAACACCCTGTGCAATTTTTTTCAATTCTTCCTCTCTTTCAGGTGTAATTTCAAAATTATCGTCACTTTCTTTAGATGATTCGCCAGTTGTGTTTGAAACGTGTACGTGATTAAAATGATTACCACCTGAATTAGTTTGCCAAAAAACTGCCTTTGGGTTTTGGGGTCCTTCAGCATTTCTCGTATAACCCATACTTTCAAGAGCGGCGACTAATTTATCTCCACCTGATTTAAATTTAGGGTTACCATTAGTTGCATTAGTCGCTCCACCTGAACCAACACCATCAATCATCGCAATATCGACGGCTTGATTAGTATTATGTCTACTTAAGGTGCCGGATTTAGTTCTCATATTGTGACCTGAATTAGCAGTTGTGATAGTTACTTTTACACCAGCCTTTTTAGCTGCTCTACTAATATCTTTAAGAAGCGCACGATTTATTTTATCAGACTTTGTTGAATCATTATCTGTTGTGATGTTATCAAATCCAACTGAAGAAACAGTAACAAAGTCTTCATTAATTTTCATTAATGATTTCATTGAATTTATTTCTTCTCTTAAAACTCGTTTCATATTGTTATAAATAGTTTAAAGCATAAAAAAAGGGACACGAGGTCCCTTTTAAGTCCGTGTTACCTCTGTAATTACTTAGCAGGTGCAACTTCAACTTCAGGAGTAACTGTTGAATCAACTACAGTGCTGTCAACAACAACTTCAGTTGTGTCAACTGAAGATGGTTCAACGGCAGGAGTCGCCTCGTTACCACAAGAAGCCAAAAGAACTAAAGAAAACAATAAAAATACTACTTTTTTCATTTTGGTTTTTAAATTTGGTTTACTCTGTGTTTTAATTCAGATTGAGCGAGAGACGAGATTCGAACTCGCGACCCCAACCTTGGCAAGGTTGTGCTCTACCAACTGAGCTACTCTCGCTTGTGTGGTGGAAGGGACCTCCATCACAAGACTTATGGTTTCGAGTTCTTTAAAGACAATCTCTGAATGTCATCCGCCAGCGTGTCCTTCACCATAAAGCCGGATTCCCTTATGGAGCGGGAGACGAGACTCGAACTCGCGACTTTCAGCTTGGAAGGCTGAAGCTCTACCAACTGAGCTACTCCCGCTTTTTTATCTAAAGTGAATTACATCACCGTGGACATTATCCCATTCACATTTCCACGGATTATCTTTATTTTCATCTTTAGATATATCTTTACGACCTTTTAGTTTACCCTCAGCAACAATACGAAAATCGTTTTCAGTGGTTTTCACCTTTTTATCAGTTGTTTTTGGATTCTTGTTTGTCATAATGATTTTTTTTTTGAGCCTCCAGACGGACTCGAACCGCCAACCCCCTGATTACAAGTCAGGTGCTCTACCGATTAAAGCTATAGAGGCTTGTGTTACAGAAATATAACAAAGATAATTATTCTGTCAAATGATTTTCTTCGAATTCCAAATCAATTAAATCGATTTCATTATTCTTCCATTTTTTCCATATTTCAAAGTCACGTAGCTTATCCAAAGCTTCTTCTGATACAAGAACAAAACCTTCGGGATTTACCCCTTGGTATCGTTTCTTTCGGATTTCTTTTGAATCTAAATACAAGTCTGTCATTTTGTACACCCGACAGGATTCGAACCTGTGACCCACTGCTTAGAAGGCAGTTGCTCTATCCATCTGAGCTACGGGTGCATATTGTTTTTAACTCTACAAATATACGACTGATTTTCTTATTTCCAAAACAATTGAATGCAAATTATTAAGAAACATAAAAAAAGTAATACACCTGTTTTTAATGATAAGGGTTCTTTAAGGTAAACCCAAGCCATAATAGTAAATACTATTACTCCAAGAGTAAAACCTAAAATTCGATTTGGCCAAGTTTGACCGTCACACAGTGCAACCATCTTACGAGACCCTAATATAACCAAATATCCAAGTGGTAGTCCAAAGAGTGCCATAAGAAATGGGTGGTCTTTAATCCATTTGTTCCAAAGATGACCTTGGAGTTGGTAGAATACGAATATTTGAGAAATTAAATAAACAAAGAATATAAAGATAGCGTCTTGTAGTTTCGTCATAGAGTTGTTTGAGTTTTTGGTTTCACCCATTTTTGTTTGTAATCAATTGTGGATGATGCGTATCGTGCGTAACCATTAACTTGTGGATAACCTGTATTGTAATATCCAAGAGCCAAATCCCATCGCCCATACATACCGTGTAATTTTTTGAGCATCTTACAAGAAATGTCGATATTAAGTTTCAGATTATTTTTTAATTCGGTCTCTTTAACTCGTCTACCCGCATATGAATGCGAGTATCTTGTAATGATTTGCATCGGTCCCACTGCTCCGGCATAAGACCTTTGATGTGGGTTGTAGTTGACGTGAAAAGGACCACAATAACGTGTCTCCAAATAAGCGACATTGTATAAGATATGTTTGGGGATACCGTATTCTTCGGACTTGTCCTCAAGTAGATTATACATATACAATGACGTTGGCAAAGTGGACTCATACCCCATTTCTTCAATACCATTAGGTTGATAAACGAATTTATTCTTGGCTAATTGGTATCCTACTGTTAACACCATAATGGTGATTAGGAGATAAACTGTTGTAATGGTCCTTTTTACTGTCATAACATTTTTTTTAAACAAAGATTAAATACCCCACCGCAATACCTGCTAACAGGTGGAGAATTCGGTTATACCAAACACTCATCATTTCTCTACAGGTTTTGGTGTTTGGTGTTGTCCCCACATATTTCGTGCTTTGATATCAAAGAACTTGGTCACCAATTCAGCGTCCAATACAATGTAGGTACCTCTACGATTTTCAATAATGATGCCATTATTGTTTTCGTCGATTGCCAACGTGTGGTCAATTGCCTTATAAATTTTAGGTTTACCAATCTTGTTGAAATCACGTAATGCGTTGTAATAGTATCCAATGGTAAAGCATCCCACCATACCCAGGATAATGAAAAAGTAGTTAACAACGATTCTAAGACCACTTTTCACTTTTGTCCAAAATTCTTTTAATAGTTCCATAGTTCAAAGTTAAAGATTTAAAATGGATTTGTCAAACAAAAAAAAATCTTGGGATGATGTCCCAAGATTTCTTAGCGGAGGCTCAGGGATTCGAACCCCGGTTACAGTTTCCCGTAAAGCAGTTTTCAAGACTGCCGCATTCGACCGCTCTGCCAAACCTCCGATTATGATTACTAATATAATTATACTTCACCATTCATCAATAGTTCTCTTTCTAAATAATCACAAAAATAATTTACACAAGTTTCAGGTCTAATGTCATACACCATACAACTTCTTAAGTGTCTATTATAGTTGATACAATATTTGTTTTCTGTTGAGAAATCTACTTTAAATGCTGGATAACTACGGAAATCTTGCCAAACAGGTCTATCAGGAAATACCTTAGACCCCGTTTCATAGTTATAAAAAACCTCATCAAACTTTACTTCACGACCAAGTTTTTTAGAAAGGTTTTTTAGAAATGTTTGATAGTCTTCTATTGGACCCATAATGTAGTTCCTATCTTCCAAAGAACAACAACTGGCGTGATGGTCATCTCGACCCCAACATTTAAAACTACAAACTTGACAATGATTACCCACAGGTAAAATATAAAAAAAAGAGATATGGGAGTCAACTAAAACTCCCACATCTAACTTGGTGGAGGTGGGGGGAGTCGAACCCCCGTCTTGCTCGCCCTAACCATTAGGGACTACACGTTTAGGTCAAGGTTTTTCATACCTTCCGAAATATCTGAGTTCTCACACCGCTCAGCGACGGTGACAGTTCTTACGGGGAACCATACCCGTTTTGTTCCTTTTTGGATAGAAACCACACCTTAAAGGACTTCTGTTGCTAGGTTAATGTCCATCGACCCCGTGTTGTGTATACCTCTTAGGCTACAGCAACTTTTTCTTCTCTCATAAGACCGAGAGCAGAAAGTTTAGCAAAAGTATTGCCAGTTAAAAATCGCCTCCGTAGATTATAGTGATAGGAAACTTCTCACTACGTGCCCCCGATGCCCAGCAACGCCAATCAATACCAAGGCACCCCCATATTTCAAAGAACAATACAAATATAAGTATTTATTAGTATATGCCAAAGTTTGACAAGAAAATATTTGAATCTTTTAACGATACAATCGTTCTATATTACAATATGGAAGCACTATGTAATAACTTCCAAGATAACACAAATTGGTGTCAGAACGATGAAACTGTAGAAGATTTGGAAAAATCTTTTTCCCTTGGAGGTGCTTATGTTATCAATGAAAGTGGGAAGTATTATTTATTAACTCGTACTGAGAGTGACTACAAAATTGTTGATTCTAAATCTTCAGAGGTTAATTTGAAAAATTTCACAACAAATGGTACATTGGAAGACTTTATTGAGACTCTTACAAAACCAGGTCCATTCTTCCCAATTGCGTTAAGAAAATACATCTATGGTAGAGTCGATGCTGATTATTTAGATAGATTTCCAAAAGTTTCTGAAGTAATAGAAAGAGGTAGTAGAAAGGGTGAAACAAAAATTGTCTTCAAATTAAGCGAGAATGATTATGAAAATATGTTTAACTTGGTTGAGGATGACATTTATATTATTAATGCTGTTACATCAAGTTATGGTGGTTATGATGGTTTTCAGTTTGTTGATGAATGGAGTACACGAGAAAATTTTTCAGAGGGATATTGGTATCAAAGTCAATATAATGATGAAAACAAAGAAAAAATGAAGAAAATATTTTCTTTGTTGCATCCTGATTGGAATGAGGAAGATATCAGTATTGATAACTCTAGTAACGAAGAAGTTTTGGCAAAACTGTATAGAGACTTCAATAAACTTGTTCCGGGTATTTTGGGTGATATGATGGATAGTGCCAATTATTATGCCAATGAGGAAGTAAGAGATGGTGTTAGAGAAAGTGTTTATAAAGAGTTAAACAATGTTTTCTCAAAAAATGGTTTTAGTTGGGACTCGAGAGATAACGAATTAACCGCAACAGTTGCCGTTCTTTATACTTGGGCAGTCCAACTTAATATGGAATCTGCAACACCAAAACAATTATTGGAAGGGATTTTTAATGAAGTTGGTGGTATAAATGGAGGTTGGTACGAAGAGTATTGGAACTACCAAGGAGATTTTGATAGTCACGGTTTTAATGTTGATTTGGGACGAAACCTTGATAAGATACTTGAGAAGTTTGAGGAAGATTATCAAATTGAAGAATGGTCCAGAATATCCAAAGAAATTTTTAGTAAGTTTAAACAGGGGTATAGTCTTCCGTTCCCAAATTACCCTGATTTAAGATTGGTTGTTGATAGTGTCAACCCTGAAACTTTAAAAGTTGAGTTTAAAGTCCAAAAAGGATTACAACAGAGAAATTTTTCAATGGACTATGAAAAATTTAATGATTTTATTTACAATAAAAAGTTATTTAACTTTGAAAATCTGTTAGGTTTTTAGTATATTTGTATACAAATAATATACAATGACAATCAACACAAACCTACTTAAGGAAGTTCTATCAGTTCCCACAGTATCAAGACACGAAGGTATTATGGTAGAATACCTCACAAACTACCTAACCAACAAAGGTTACAACTTTCAGGTTGATGAACATATGAACGTTTATGTTACAAAACAGACTTCTGAAGTTGTTGAATATTTTCCTTGTGTTGTTGCTCATACGGACACGGTCCACTCATTGACAAATATTAATGTTCGTGAAGAAATGAAAGAAAATGCTCAAGGTGAAATGAAACTTTCCTTGAAAGCTTATGACGACCACGGAAATCCAACAGGTATTGGTGGTGATGACAAGGCGGGTGTTTTTGCCTGTTTGACTTTATTGGAAGAACTACCTGACTTGAAAGTTGCGTTTTTTGTTAGTGAGGAAATTGGTTGTATTGGTTCATCTCACGCTGACCCTGAGTTCTTCAAAAATGTCGGATATGCGATTCAGTTTGATGCACCTGAGAACTGGATGGTTACAGAATATTGTTTTGGTGAAAGATTGTTTGACCGAAACTCTGATTTCTTCAAGTCTTGTGATGTTGTATTGAAAGAGTCTATGACAGACGATATGAAGTACCAACGACACCCATTTACTGATGTATACGCTTTGAGAAAGAAATTTGATTTCTCTTGTATTAACCTATCAATTGGTTATTATGACTACCACTCAAAATATGAATATGTTGTAATTGAAGATGTCGAGAACGGTATTAACATTGGTAAAAAAATTATCGAATCAATTGGTAACAATTATCACCACACTAACAGAGTAGATAAAAACTCACATCAGTTTTTACTTTTCTAAAACAAAAAAGAGGACATTAGTCCTCTTTTTTTATTCCCTTTGGTTCAAGTGGTGGGTCTAATAAAAATCTTTTATTAACCCAATTTCTTAATTCGTTTTCTACAAAAAACTCTGGCACTGGTTCATCGTCTGGCATTCTGTTAGCAATTTCTGCAATATGACGAGCAAATTTAACTTTACTCTCATCGTCCATTAAGCTCATTAAACCATCTGATATAAAAAATATTTTACTAAATGGGTCTGAAAGAGGAAGGTCACCCTCAACTGCATCCATAAGTCTTAAAATTGTTTTACCCCACCAAGTCTTGTAATTTTGGGTTTCAGTTAATGAAGGTTTAATAATTTTATTTGCAGCTCTCATAATTGCAGCACCAAATCCCGCAACCGCTAATTGTGGTAAAAACCAAGGTAATAATCTTAATGTTGCTTTAAACCCACCCTCGCCAATATGTTTACCCAATCGTTCCTTTATTGCCGATTCGATAATAGTTCTTAATTGACCAAATGTTATAGGTCCTTGAGCATCACAAAATTTCTTAGCATCACAAATACTACGTACAACTCTATCTGAAGGTTCAACTTCAATACCTATTTTTTTAAGGTCGATTTGTTCTTGTAAAATTTGTTTAATTCTATCACGCATATAATATAAATATAAAAGGGAGGACTTTCATCCCCCCTTTTGTTACTTACCAATTTTTACTGTCTCATCTTGGACGGTAAGATTGATTTTTTTACCTTCCTTGATTTTACCTGTCAGGACCATCTCAGAGATAAAATCTTCGACCTTATCTTGAATAGCCCTTTTGATAGGACGTGCTCCATATATTTCATCAAACCCAACTTTTGAGATAAATTCAATCAACGAAGGACTATATGTAATTTGATAATTCATATCAGTCAAACGAGTCACCAATTTATCCAATTCAAGTTTGGTGATTTTATCGATATTTTCTTTCGATAAAGTTTGGAACACGATGGTGTCATCTACACGGTTCAAAAACTCAGGTGAGAAGAAAGTTTTGAGTTCTTTCATCAACATCTGTTTTTTGGCTTCTTCGTTTGAGTATTTGTTTGATGAGAAACCAATACCTGAACCAAAATCAGACAATTTTTTAACACCCAAGTTTGTGGTCATAATAATCAAGGTATTCTTGAAGTTAATCTTACGACCCAATGAATCAGTAACGTGACCATCATCAAGGATTTGAAGTAGGATTGAGAAGATGTCTCGGTGAGCCTTTTCAACCTCATCAAATAGGATTACTGAGTATGGTTTGTTTTTGACTTGTTCTGTCAACATACCACCTTCATCATAACCAACGTATCCTGGAGGTGCTCCGACCAATCGAGATACCGTGTGTTTTTCTTGATACTCGGACATATCCACACGAATCATCGAATCTTCTGAACCAAACATTTCTTTGGCGATTTGTTTAGCCAAGTGAGTTTTACCAACACCAGTAGAACCCAAGAAAATAAATGAACCAATTGGACGATTAGGGTCTTTGATACCAATTCGGTTTCTACGGATTGATTTAACAATCTTTTCTACCGCCTCATCCTGACCGATTACCTTAGACTTAATAACACTATCCATATTGATAAGTGCGTTAGTGTCATCGATTGTCATTTTGTTTACAGGAATTTTTGTCATAGACGAAACCACATCATAAACATTATCAACAGTAATCGAGGTACGATTGGTTGATGACTCCTCTTCAAACTTTTTCTTTTCAGATTCAAGTTTTGCCAAGATTTTACGTTCCTTGTCACGTAATTCGGCTGCTTGTTCAAAGTTTTGACGTTTTACAACATCAAGTTTTTGTTGTTTGATTTCAGCCGCTTTACGTTTCAGGTCCTCAATTGCTTCAGGTATTTTAACCTCAGTTTGAGCACGAGCCCCAACCTCATCCAGAATATCAAAGGCTTTGTCAGGGAATTGACGGTCTGTGATGTAACGGTCAGCCAACTTTACACACAATTCAATTACCTCATCTGAATAGGTTACCTTATGGTAAGACTCATACTTATCCTTGACATTGTTAAGGATAATTACAGTTTCTGCAGGTGTTGATGCGTCAACCATAATTTTTTGAAAACGACGTTCCAACGCCCCATCTTTCTCAAACGACTTACGATACTCATCCAAAGTAGTCGCTCCGATACATTGGAGTTCTCCACGAGCAAGAGCTGGTTTAAAGATGTTGGAACCATCAAGAGAACCTGATGAGTTACCTGAACCAATCAACGTATGAATCTCATCAATGAACACGATGATATTCGGGTTGTTTTGAAGTTCTTCCAAGATAACCTTTAGTCGTTCTTCAAACTGACCACGATACTTGGTTCCTGCAACCACAGATGTCAAATCCAAAGTAACAATTCGTTTATCCAACAAATTCTTTGGACACTCACCTTTGTGAATCAACATTGCCAATCCTTCGACAATCGCGGTTTTACCACAACCAGGTTCCCCCAAGATAATTGGGTTGTTTTTCTTCCTACGTGATAAAACTTGTGCAATTCGTAGAATCTCTTGTTCACGACCAACAACAGGGTCAAGTTTACCATCTTCAGCTAACTTAATAAGGTCTCTACTGAAATTGTCCAACACAGGTGTTGAAGAATCAGAAGATTTACGTTGGCTTAGAGGTTTTTCGTCATCATCCATTAATCCATTCATAGTTTTCTATTTTTTTACAAAGGTATAACAATTTTCATACAAATCCAAACAACTGAAAAATTGTCAGTTAAGTTTTTTGTGATACTGACAAAATGTCATATATTTCCATTTGGCATTCAAATTGACTATTGTCTCTACAAAAATAAACATTTATATTTAATAAAAAAAATACTATGAGAAGATTTAATTTTGACGACCTAAACGAAATGTTTGAATCAATGTTCGGTGGAGACCCTTTTAAAGACTTTAAAAAAGATTTTAAAACGGGTAAAGATGAAGAAGGTGAATGGACCAGTGAAAGTTACACATCACCAGATGGTACTTGGAAATCAACCGTAATTTATAAGTCCTACTTTGGAAGTGACAAAGATGGTCTTAAATCTAAATTGAGAAAACCAAAACAATCTGAGAATAAAGTTGAAAGACTAAAAGCAGAACTCGAAAGAGCGGTTGAGACTGAAGATTTCTTATTGGCAATTAAACTTCGTGATATGATTAAATCAATTGAAGAGAATAAAGACAAGGTAGAAGAACTACAGTCTAAATTGAAATCGGCAATCGAAACACAAGATTTTGAATCAGCGATTGAGATACGAAACGAGTTGAGAAAATATGAATAATTTGAAGACCCCCGACTAAGTTGGGGGTTTTTTATATTTATCTTATATGGAAAAGATAGTGAACAAATATCTTGATGGTTCTTTTAACTATTCATCACTTTTTGATGCCTATATTAGAATTAGAAAAGAATTAAAAAGACTTGGTTATACAGAGGAAACCGCGGCTAAGGTTTCGAATATGACCGTAGAATTATTTAAAGCTCACGATGAGTTTAATTATTATTTACATATGTTAAAGAAGGAATTGTCTGATATGTTTAATTTGGAAGAAAATGATTTAAATTTAATTATCCACAAAAGATTGGAGAAGATAAATGAGTTATTCCCTTTAAACGATGGCAATTAAAAGAGAAATTATAGACGGAACAAAAATACTCAACGAGATTGAGTCAAGTAATATTACAAGAACAGAATATGATACTGCAACCAAAAAAATGATTGCAGAGTTCAAAAATGGCGTGAGATACGAATATGAAGATGTACCACACGCAACATACACAAAATTCAGAATGTCCGAATCACAGGGTAAATTCTTCAATTCTGAGATATCAAAAAAATTCAAGTATAAGAAAGTAGAATAACTATCTATTTATTAATAATGGAGAAAGTTAACGACATTATTGATAGTTTTTCACTTAGAGAAACCTTAAACCCTAAAGTTTGGGAAAATCCTGAGGAAGCTAAAGATGCAAAAATGAAGTCAAAAGTAAAAAGGGCTTTATTAAAAATTGCGGATGCTTTTATCGATAGTCTTGGTGATGATATTAAAGTTGAAGATATTATATTAACAGGTTCGTTGGCAAATTATAACTGGTCAAAATTTTCAGACTTTGATTTACACGTTGTAATTGATTTCTCACAATTCAAAAAACAAGAAGATTTACACAAAGAATTGTTTAACCTTAAAAAACAACTTTTTAATGAAAAACACGACATCGTAATTTTTGGTTACGAGGTTGAGTTGTACGCCCAAGATGCCAAAGAAGCTCATTATTCTTCAGGTGTTTATTCAATTTCAGATGATAAATGGTTAAATGTTCCCGAAAGAGAAAATTCAAAAATAGATAGAGATTTATTGGAAACAAAAATTCTTTCTTGGAAACAGAAACTTCAAAATTTGATTCTCCAAATTAAAAAGGATGGTGTTGAAAAAACTGAATCTAAAATTTTGGCTCTTAAGGATAAATTGAAAGAATATAGAACTTCAGGTTTGGAGAAAGAAGGTGAATACTCGTATGAGAATTTGGTTTTCAAATATCTAAGAAGGTCAGGTCTTATTGAAAAATTGTATGATACTATCAACAATCAAATGGATAAAGAACTTTCCGTTGAAGTAAAAAATATCGACTAATTATTGCAGGTCCAAGTATTTAGAAAATTATTCTACCCAAATGTATATTTATTAAGAAAAATTAAATGTCAATATTAATTACTATACTTGAAGTTGGAGCCGACGTTGTAATGTCTGGTGGAGGTACTGCTAACACTTCATCATTAACATCAGGTGTTACTTTAACTTTAGGGTCAACAATTTACCCATCTGAGGACAGGGTTTCTTTATTAAGCACCGGTATTACCCAAGTAAGAGCGTGGACTGGTTTGGCGTTACAAAACTATGATATGGGTGCTGGTAGTTTTACAAATTCATTTAATAGGTCAGGTAGTGGTCTTAGTTTTGGTGTTGGTGAATGTTGTACGCCAAGAACAGCAACCTTATATCTTGATGAATCATATGTTTCTGGAAATGAAATAGGACCAACAATTGCAACTTTTACTAATAAAAGTTTTGCAACTTTGGGAATAAATACTGGTTCATATACTTGGACTTGGGGTTCAGGACCAACCGCAGATTCAATTACTGTACAAGTTGGGCCTTTGCCAACCCCAACACCTACTGCAACACCAACACAAACACCAACAAATACTTCTACAACAACACCAACTCCAACATCTACTGACCCATATACAGGTACGACCGCAACTCCAACATCAACCCCAACTAATACACCTACAAATACAGCAACACAGACTAACACTCCTACAAATACTGCGACAGTAACTCCAACTAATACTGCGACAGTAACTCCAACTAATACTGCAACAGTAACTCCAACTAACACACCTACCATAACATCAACTAATACTCCGACTGTCACATCAACTAACACACCAACTACTACCGCAACAAATACACCGACAGGAACACCAGCGGTCACACCAACTAATACACCAACAATAACTTCAACAAATACTCCTACGGTTACAAATACACCAACACCTTCAATTACACCTTCAATTACACCAAGTGAAAGTCCTGAAGCTTTAGTGAAATATTTTGTACAGGAATGTACGTCATCTAGTACGTATACATTAGCATTAAACGACTCAAGTTTAGCGACAGGAAAAATTTATAAACTAAATGTTGTAGGTTCAGGTGAATTATGTTTAACAATTATTGGTGGTTCATCATCAAGTCTTTATAACTTGGCAACAGTTGTAACAGGTCCTTGGCAAAATTGTATCGAGTGTTTAACAAATGCCACTCCAACACCTACACCAACAAATACCAAAACTCCTACACCTACACCGTCTAACACTACAACAACAACTCCAACTCCAACTAAAACACCAACACAGACCGCAACTCAAACAGTAACACCTTCAAATACACCATCAACAACACCGGCACAAACTTCAACACCAACTCCAACAAAAACTCCAACTAACACACCTACTAAAACACCAACACCAACACCATCAATTACAGCATCTAACACACCTACACCAACTGTTACAAATAGTAACACACCCACACCATCAACAACTGCTGACGTAACACCGTCACCAACAACAACAAACACCGCAACTCCAACACCAACTCCAACTCCATTTGGTTTTGGTTTAGATGTTAACGACCAATATGCGTATACTGCGGATATTTTAGGAAGCTTTAGTGGTGGTACTTGGGAGTCACCGCCATTCCCCGACCAACCTCCTCACCCAGTTGATTGGAACCCACAAAATAAAAAGGGTGTTGTTATAGATTTAAGTGCTATTAGAATCGGAGGATTCGATGGAATTAACAGCTAAAAATGAAAATTAAATAAATAAAACTATGTCAAAACTAAAACCTATCGGTAGTGAAAAGTTACAAGGAACTGATAAAATAAAAAGAATTATGGAGATTGCTAAATACAATACTCCTAACAGTACCTTGACTGAATCAACACAAGATTATTCTATTAACTTAGTTGATGGAATGACTTATCACATTGTTAAAGAAAAACAAGGTTATATTATTAAAAAAGGACTAACTGAGTCTACGTCTGATTATATTGAGCCAATGAAGAATAGAAAATATTATTCTTCATATTCACAAGCTTTGAAAAGACTAAACTTAGTTATCAAAGAAGTTAACACTTTAAATGGTAATGATGAAGGTACTGAATTGTTTGGTGAACAAAAAAAGTTTGTTTTCAAAACTAAAAAGGCTGAGGTAGATGTACCGGCAGCTCCTTCAGTTCCTGCTGAACCACCTATGGTTCCTGAACCAGCTTTACCAGCAGCACCTGCTGACGATGTTCCAATGGATGATATGCCCGCAGATGATATGGCGGGAGAAGATTTACCACCAATGGATGATGAAATGGAGGTTGACGCTGAGATGGATGTTGAAGAGCCTGCTGACGACGAGGAGGTTACATTCAAGACAATCCAAAAATTAACTGGTAAGTTAACTCAAAAAATGAGAACTTTTGATAACGCTGAAGGTATGACTTCTGAAGACATCAAATACGTTATCAATATGGTTTTATCTGCAGTTGATTTAACAGAACTAAGTGAAGAAGACTTGGAAGACATTATGTCCAAACTTGAGGGTGCCGAAGAAGAAGGTGCTGATATGGGTATGGAAGATGAAATTGATGTTGAAGAACCTGCAATGGGGGATGATATGGAAGGTGAGGTAGAAATTGAAGAACCTACAGAATCATATTCATTTGAAAATGCGATGTCTGAATCTAAAATTGACAAAGTTTTAAGTAAGTATTTTGAAGTTTCTGACTCTGAAGTTAAACAATCTAAATTGATGTATGAGTCAAGAAAGAATGAGGTTAAGACTAACGCCAAAAAAAGTGTTACTCAAATCGAAAGATTGTCTGAAACTATCGAACAAGAACTTTCAGCTAAGAAATTTTTAGAAGAAAATAATTTTTATAATTTTATAGGAAAAACAAACAAGAATAACTTGGTGTTTGAATATAAAAATAAACAAGTTAGAATATCTGAAGAAGGTCTATTGTTATGAGTTATCTAATTTATGTGAATGGACTTGGTCCTGACTATAAAGGTGATAATTTATACGAGTTTATTTTTTCTGATACTTTAAACGTTGAGGGAGATTCTTGGGATAGTTCACCAGCAAATGGTTATCCCTCTCCACCAAACTTAGAGTTTATCAAAAAAGTAGGTGTTCTTAAAGGTACTGATACAAAATTTGAACTAATCCAAAACTCAGATTATTTCTCAATGCACGATTCAGTTGACGGAGTAATTGCATTGGCTTGGGAAGTAGATTATTTGGGTGATACAAGATTAGTTTTTTCTTTTGGTGAAGAAGAGACTTCAGTAAAAGATAAACTTTATGAAAAAGATTTAATTCTTGCATTTGAAAAAGAATTTGTTTATGAAAACTAATAAAAAAGCTCTCAAGTTAATTGAAATGGGACTTAGTCCTAAAACAGTTCTTAATTTACAAGAATCTGAAATTACTACATTATTTAAAAAATTCGGGTTATCTGAACAGGGACTTGTTGTTGTTAAAAAGGGTACTGACCCTACAGAAATCAAAAAGATGACCTCGCAAGGAATCAATGTTAAAGTTGAAACTGAAATGACTGAAGACGAAGAGGACCCTATGGATTTTGAAAAAGGTGCAAGGACTCAAGACCCACATCAAGTAGGGCCATCTACCGATGACGGATATAATGATTATGGCGACGGAATGCCAACCGAAAGTCAAATGACTGAAGGAAATAAAAAAACAAAAGATAACGCTTGGGCTATTTGTACATCACAATTAGGGAAACAATTTAAAACAACTGAAAGAAGTGAGTGGAGTGCAAAACAAAAGAACAAGTATGAAAGGTGTGTTAAAGATGTAAAACAATCTTTGAAAGAAGGAAAAGACCCTTACATTTCTTTAATTGAAAAAGAAATTGTATCTTTGGTGGAGAGAAATCTACAACCAAAAATGACAAAAGGAGATTTTATGAAAATGTTATCTGAACAACCAACAACCGCACCTACAAAACCGGATGTTAAACCTGGTGTTAAACCTGGTACAAAACCAAGAACAAGACCTGCTCACCCAGGAAAAAACCCTAATCCGGGTGAAAATCCTGCACCTAAAGCATCTGACAAAGAGAAAGCTAAAGAGGATGTTATCCAAGTAATTATGAAACTTTTGAAAAATGGCAAATAAGAGAATTAAAGAACAGATTGATTATGGGAATTACCCTGAAAGAATGGACCCAAGTCTTGAAAGAAAACTTGGTGACCCTGAAAGTCCATATGCAAAAAATCCTGCATTAAGACGTTCTGAAAAAGACGTTCAAAAACTCGTTACTAACCGTTTTAAACAAGTTGTTGATAAATTACGTACAGTTACAGGTAAAGATACTTTGGTAACTCCACGTAACTTATTTCAAATGTTACAAGCAGAGTCATTTAGAATGGTTCCTCAAGTTTGGAGAATAGAACAACAACATATTGATGAGTTAAAAAACTTAGCCCTACAAGCGTGTCTTGAGGAGTCTGAAATGCCAATGGATTGGTTTAACTTCGATTTACACTTAGGTGAACAAATCAATGTGAATAACTTCCGTATGGAGGCCGAAGAAATTGATGATGAGGTTGAAGAAGAAATTGAGCAAAAATTAGAAATGTCTTCTTTCGATGCAGATGTAATGACTGATGAAGAATTACTTGAACTTGAAACTCACAAAAGAAACATCATCAATGCTGTTATTCAAGGGGCGGCTAAAAAAGGTCACTATATTTTCCAAAAACCATCTGTAAGAAGAGCACTTAACGCTATCAACCCACAACTATACGATGCATATTTGTTAATTATGTCTGTAAATGACTTTAACTACTTTACAGATGAAAGAGCTATCGAAATGATGAGTCAAACAGGACAAGGTGTTGGTGGAAAAGTTGAATTACAAGATAATAGTGATGATGATGGTGGTGGAGATGAAGGTGGTGAAGAAAAACCTGATACTACAATCTCGGCTTGGGGTATGTTATTCCCAATCCTTTGTCACGAAATTTTAAAAGGTCTTGAAGAAGCTAAAGGTCGTTATGGATTACCACAAGACCCTGTTATGAGAGAAAAAGTTTTGGGTCAAACTGATACACTTCCTATGGAGGCGTGGTCATTAAGAATTGGTCCTCAAGTTATTGAAAAGATAAGATTTTCACTCCCTGATGAAGTATTTGAGGAGGAGAATAAAGGTATCATAAACTGGTTCCAAATGGAACTTTACAAACTTCCTGCTGACGAATTCCTTAGACTTATTGGAGATGTAATTTCAGAGGATAAAGACAGAAATAAGAAAGCCACTGATAAATTCCGTGATTTGATGAACACTGCCTTCAAAGTAAAAGAAGAATACGAAAGTTACGATGAAAATGAAGATGGTGGTTCAGATGACAATGACGATGATGATTTTGATGATTTCTTAGCAGGACTTGGCTTAAGCCGTCCTAAATAATGAGTTTAACAAAAGAACAAGTTTTAATAGAGTATAAGAAGTGTATGAAAAGCACTCCTTATGCTCTTAAAACATATCTACAAACATACGATAACACAGTATCAAAGTATGTTCCCTTAGAATTATTTAAAGACCAAGTAACACTTGTTAACGATTACGAAATGTATAATGAAAACATTGCATTGAAGTATCGTCAGGCGGGTGTATCTACGGTTACTGCAGGTTGGGCAAGTAAACGATTAGCGTTTGCTCGAAAAGAAAAACCTGAAAAGATTCTTATTATTGCCAATAAATTAGAAACATCTGTAGAATTTGCTAATAAAATTAGAGCTTTTACGGAACAATGGCCGAACTGGGTTGGTATTGGGTTCTCAGGTGAAAAAAACTCTGCCAGACACTTTAAATTAACTAATGGATGTGAAGTTAAGGCGGTTGCCACATCTAAAGATGCCTTACGTGGTTATACCCCCACGATATTAATATTTGACGAGGCGGCGTTTATTGAAGCTGACAGTGATTTCTGGGCGGCTTGTATGGCCTCACTATCTACGGGTGGTAAAGTTGTTGTAATATCAACACCTAACGGATACGACCCGATTTACTACGAAATTTACGACCAAGCACAAAGAGGTATGAACGACTTCAAAATCACGCCAATGTATTGGTTCCGTGACCCTCGTTATACCAAAGATTTGTATATGGTTAAATGTGAGGATATTGTTCATTATTTGTTAAATAAGGAAGAATACCCCAAAGACGTTGTAAGACAATTACCCGATGAAAATCCATACGACAGAGATATTGAACTAATTCAAACATATATGGAACAAGGATATAAACCTTGTTCAAGTTGGTTTGAGAGTATGGTTAAAAAACTCAAGTACGACAAACGAAAAGTTGCTCAGGAATTGGAATGTAATTTCTTGGGTTCAGGTGATAACGTATTTGATTCTTTATTAACCCAAAAAATTTCTGAGAATGATGTAAAAGAACCAACAGCCAAATTAATGGGTAACCAACTTTGGATATGGAAAGAACCTGAAAATAATCACAAATATGTGATGGGTGTTGATGTATCAAGGGGAGATTCAGAAGACTTCTCGTGTATTGAAATCATTGATTTTGACTCAAGAGAACAGGTTTTAGAATTTGTTGGTAAAATACCACCCGATGTATTAGCAGAGATTGCGTACAAGTGGGGAACAATGTATAATGCTTTATGTATTGTTGACTTAACGGGGGGTATGGGTGTTGCGACATCAAGAAGATTACAAGAATTAGGGTATAAAAATTTCTATTATGATGGTGTTGACTTAACCAACAAATGGAAATATGACCCTAAACAAAATGAAAAAATACCTGGTATTAATTTTAATTCAAAAAGAGTTCAAATCATTGCATCATTTGAGGAGGCAATTAGACACGACTTTAAAGTCAGGTCAAGTAGATTATTAGGTGAAATGGGAACATTTGTATACATAAATGGTAGACCTGACCACCAAAGAGGACATCACGATGATTGTATTATGTCAATTTCAATGGCGTTGTATGCTGCTGAAGCGGCGTTCCCTTCATTGACTAAGGTGGTTAATCACACTAAAGCAATGATTGATTCTTGGTCCACAACTGTAAATGAACATAAAGATAGTTCACAATATTTTAATCCGTCAATACCACAATTTCCGAATCAACAACAACATAGTAGGAATTATGAACCCTCTAAAAATGATTATGAGAAATATAAATGGCTGTTTGGTTCTCGATAGTATTTATATTCAGACTAGTTTGAATAATTTTATAGAGTATGGCAGAAAATAAGCAATTTACAGTTTGGCAAAGATTAGGTAGAGCCTTAGGTCCTGACGCGTTAATGAATCAGGATTTTCCTGTATTTAAGTTTGATAAAAAAGAACTTTTAAGAACTACCGATAAAGCCGAATATGAAAAGGAAAAACTCCAAGCAAGACAAACCGCTTACTTGGCAGGACAATTTGCTAAGGTAGAGAATAATTTATACACTCAAGCAGTATACTACCAACCAAATAGATTATCATCTTATTATGACTATGAGTCTATGGAGTATACTCCAGAAATTTCTGCAGCCTTAGACATTTACGCTGAAGAATCTACAACACCTAATGAAGATGGTTTTGTATTACAGATTTATTCAGAATCAAAAAGGATTAAATCTGTATTAGCGGATTTATTCAATAATAACTTAGATATTAACACTAACTTACCTATGTGGACTAGAAACACTTGTAAGTATGGTGACAATTTTGTTTATCTAAGATTGGACCCTGAAAAGGGTGTTGTTGGTTGTGTTCAGTTACCAAACATTGAAGTTGAAAGGGTTGAAAGTGGACTTATGGATGGTTCAGTATCTCCAAACATAGGTAACGATTACACTAAAAATAAAGGATTGAAATTCTATTGGAAAGAAAAGAATATGGAATTCCAACCTTGGGAAATTGCTCACTTTAGATTATTGGGTGATGACCGTAAATTGCCGTATGGTACATCTATGTTGGAAAAGTCCCGTAGAATTTGGAAACAACTTCTATTATCGGAGGACGCGATGTTGATATACCGTACTTCAAGAGCCCCTGAACGTAGGGTCTTCAAAGTATATGTCGGAAATATGAACGACGATGATGTTGAGGCTTACGTACAACGTGTTGCCAACAAGTTTAAAAGAGAACAAATTGTTGATTCTAAAACAGGTAACGTAGATATGAGATTTAACCAAATGGCGGTTGACCAAGATTATTTTATTCCTGTAAGAGACCCTGCAGCGCCAAGTCCAATTGACACATTACCTGGTGCACAGAACTTATCTGAAATTGCAGATATTGAATATATTCAAAAGAAACTTGTTACAGCACTTCGTATACCAAAAGCATTTTTAGGATTTGAAGAAACCGTAGGTGATGGTAAAAGCTTGGCACTGATGGATATCAGATTTGCAAGAACCATTAATAGAATTCAAAAATCTATGGTTCAAGAAATGAATAAAATTGCAATTATTCACTTGTTCCTTTTAGGTTTTGAAGAAGAGATATCTAATTTTGAATTGGGATTAACAAACCCATCAACACAAGCAGACCTTCTTAAGATTGACATTTGGAAAGAAAAAATGTTATTGTATAAAGATATGGTTACTGACCCAGGAAATGGTATTCAACCAACCTCATCAACTTGGGCCAAAAAACATATATTCCAATGGTCTGATGAAGAAATTAGAGTTGACCTACTACAACAAAGACTTGAAAAGGCTGTGGGTGAAGAGCTTAAAAATACACCAACAGTTATTTCTAAAACAGGTATCTTTGATACAATTGATAAACTTTATGGTAACAAACAAGGTAATCTACCAGCAACAGGTCAAGAACCCGCAGGCGAGACTACAACGCCACCTCCAGGTGAAGATATATTCGCAGGTGGAGGCGGTGGTTTTGAGACCGCGCCAGAAGCGGGTGGAGAGGTTCCTCCACCACCGGCACCTGAAGCTGGCGCGCCAGAGTTAGCGCCAGAATCCAAAATGGATAGAGATATGAATATCCTTTTAGAGAGTGATATGTATGGTAACAAATTTTTAGATTTAGGTGTTGGACAACAAAGTTTAGGAAAAATGGGTGAAGAACTTGATAAGTTGCTGAATTCGTAATATTTATATGAAAACCCCTAAAAATGACATTTGGACAAATAAAATCGGCAATTGAAAAGAGTCTTGTAGAATCCTACAAGAACCAATCAGACTTTAAAAAAACTTTAAGAGAATTCAAACACAATATTCTTGAAAATAAATCATTTTCAAAATTATATTCTATCTACGATGACCTTTATAAACCACAAGGATTATCTAAAGAAGATGCTGAGTTATTCTTAAATGAAGGTATTGAGATTGTTAGACATTTGGTTACCAAAACTCAGTTACCAAATGGGGTTGGGGTATCTGAAAACGTATATTCAGATTTGGATAATTTAGTTTATTTCAAAAACGTAAATCTATCTGAAAGAGTATTGTCCAAAAAACGTATCATAGAAACTTTAATGAAGAACAAAACTAACGTGAGTGAAACTGTAAAAATTCCATTAAAGTCTATGGTCAATATTGCCAATCAAACAGTTCAATCATATTTGGAAACATTAGACGAATCTACAAAAGTAGAAGTCTTTCATTTAATGGCAACATCTAAAGATGATTTAGAAAAAGAATTCCAAACAATTAAAGAATCTACAATAGAGAGACTAGTTGTCATTTCAGAAAAAGAATCTGAAAAAGATATGAAGACTAAGTTAAATGAAACTATTGAAAAGATTAAATCTGAAAATTTTGATTTAATGAATTATATCAGATTAAAACAATTAAAGGATTCTATTCACCAAGAGTCCTAAGATATTGTTTGTGTTTTGCAGATTCTTTCTGACTTCTCTTAACTACAGATTTCTTTTTAAATTCTTTCAATTCAACTAATCTTTGCATTTGTTTTGTTCTAATAACTTTGGATTTCAAAGTCTTTAGTGCCTTTTCAATATTTGAGTCTACTTTTACTATTAACATACAATATTAAATATATTTGTTTTGTTGATAATTTTTTAGTATATTTTAAAAAAATAAACGAGACAATAATAGTTGACCTTAATGAAGAAGGGCAAAACAATTACTCTAAATCAATACGACAGTATTAAAAGCTTTTACGGGACAGTTGACGCTAAAGAACTAAAATCAATTTATTTGAATATTCAAACTTGGGTAACCCCAATAAATGAAGATGATAATTGGAATAGGATAGTGTCCATTATGTCAAGAGAGGTAAAACATTCAGTTTTACATTCAATAAACACAGAATTATTCAAACAACATTTTATTGTAGATTTAGACTTACGAACAAGTGGTATTAGATACAATAAAAAATCATTTATGAATCTTGAAATAAATCTTTTCACCAAACAAGACGGTGATTTCAAATGTAATGAAATTAAAGATTCAGTCAAAAAAATCCTTAAAAGAGTCTATAAGGATAACATTTTAAACAACAATCATTTTAACTTTTCCTCCACCAAAAACTCAGATTTACTCCAAACAATCTATTAATGTATATTTATTTGAAAAAGAATAGATGAAAAATTATTCAGTACTTGGAGCAGGCCAAACAGGAAAAGGAATTCTTATTGAAATGGATGCGGGATATATCTCCCCAACTGACCGTCTCAATGAAGCTATAATGAGGGAACAAAAAGAACTTGATTATAGAAATCCTTTTGAGTTTTACGCCGTTTTACAAAAATATGGTGTACCAAATAGAAATGGTAGAGTTTATCCTGAAAGGATTTTAAAAAGAGAAGCTGAGAGATATAAGACAGCAATTAAGAAAGGTTTATCAACATCTGAATTAAATCACCCTGAATCATCACTTATCGATTTAGATAGAGTTGCGCATATTATTACTGATATATGGTGGGACAATAATATTTTGATGGGTAAGCTAAAATTATTGACATCACCAGGTTTCCACGAAAGAGGTATCGTATCTACAAAAGGAGATATTGCTGCCAATCTAATGAGACAAGGTGTTACTATGGGTGTTTCATCTCGTGGTGTCGGCTCTCTTAAAAAAGTTGGTGAACAAAATGAAGTTCAAGACGATTTTGAATTAATTTGTTTTGACTTGGTATCTTCACCATCTACACCAGGTGCTTACTTATTCAGTAATCCTGAAGATAGAAATAACTACGAAGAAAACTTAGAAGAAGAAAGAAAGATGAAAGACTCAGATTCTTTGGGTAAGTCTGTTGACTTAATGAAAAAATTAAACGATTATTTAACAAGATAAAAAACTTACAATTATGGATGAAAAATATTTTGTTGCAAAAATCGTTTATGAACTCCCCGATGAAAACTCAGGAAGAATTAAAAAAATTAGAGAAGAGAAATTAGTGAGGGGATTTTCAGTTACAGATGTCGAAGCTAAAGTAACAGGGAAATACCAAGGCTTTCAACACGATTGGAGAATCGTTTCAGTATCTGAAAGTAAAATAGACGAAGTAATAGATTAAAAACAAAAAAAAATAAAGTGGTCAAATCGACCACTTTTTTTTTGCTTTAAATTCTTTAATGGGACAAAAATTAAATTTTTTGTTTTATTGCAGTATTTATAGTAAAAAAATATATGTCCGAAAATAAAAATTTGGTTCAAGAGGCTTTAATTCAAATGAAAAACGTCGAAGACGTTATAGCCGAAAACGCAAAAGGAATACTTGCTTCAACTATGAAGGAAGAAATCAGTCAGTTAGTAAAAGAATCTCTCAACGAGCAAGAAGATGAGGAGATTGAATTAGATGCGGAGTTTGACACTGATGAAGTGGAAGATGAAGCTGATAACCTTGAGGATATGGATTCTGAAGAATCTGAAGACGAAATGGAATTCGGTGACGAAGACGAAATGGAGTTTGAAGATGACGAAGAAACTATTGACCTTACTAACGCTTCAGCAGAAGACATCTTAACAATCTTTAAACGTATGTCTGATGAGGATGGAATCATTGTTCAAAAAGACGGTGATGAAATCTCAATCAAAGACAGCGGTGATGACGTTGAGTATCTTGTTAAAATGAATGAACAAGAAGAAGACGAAGAACTTGACGAACAATACGATGAAGAAGAAGATTATTTCGGATTTGACGGAATTGGTGAAGAAGATGAAATGATGGAACAGGATGTTGAAGATTCTGATTTGGATGCAGTTTTAGACGCACTTTATAACGAACAAGAAGAAGTAGATGAAGAAGATGAAGTAGTCTATGAAATTGTTATGGATGAAGAAGATATGGATATGTCTGAAATGGACGATATGGATATGTCTGAAATGTATGAAGAAGATGAAGACAATGAAGGTTACAACCTTGAGGAAGCTAAAATGACTGTTAAACCTAAAGGCGTTGGAATGGGAAATCCTAAATTTAAATACGGTAGTTCATTACCTAAAAAAGGATTCTCTGACGACAAGAAAGAAGGACCTAAAACTATGGGTACTGGTAAAGCAAAATTTGAGTTTAAAGAGGGTCAAGGATACGATGACAAGGAAGACGAAAGAGAAGGTATGAAGCACGGTAAAATTGCTAAGAAAGACCTTAAGTCAACTAAGTCTCGTAGAGATGATGCTCACTTCGAAACTCGTAAGAAAAAAGAAGAAACCAAAGAAGCTGCTAGAACTTATGGTATGGGTTCAAAAGAAGGTAGAGGTTTAAGAAAAGGAATTACAAACAATCGTAACTATACTTATGAATCTGTTGAAACTGAAATGAATGTACTTAGAGAGAAAAACGAAGAGTATAGAAAAGCATTGAATGTTTTCAGAGAAAAACTTAATGAAGTTGCGGTTTTTAATTCTAACCTAGCTTACGCTACAAGATTGTTCACGGAACATTCTACTACCAAGAAAGAAAAAATAAATATCTTGAGAAGATTTGATTCTGTTGAATCACTAAAAGAATCAAAACAACTCTACAAGACTGTTAAAGATGAATTGAGTAAAGTTGAGGGTAAGAGTATCAACGAAAGTGTTGAAACTAAACTTAACAACCAAATGAGCTCAGGCTCTTCAACAAGTCTAATTGAATCTAAGACATACGAAAATCCACAATTCTTAAGAATTAAAGATTTGATGGCGAAGATGTAAAAATAAAAATAAACTAAAAACAAAATCCAAATACTAAAATGGGAGCATTATTAGAATCAGGTCTTGTTGGTAACATTGGTCTTAAGCACCTTAAAGTTATCAAAGAAGATACAATCAACAAATGGGACAAATTAGGGTTCCTTGAAGGTCTTAAAGGCCACCTAAAAGAGAACGTTGCTCAGTTATATGAAAACCAAGCATCATATCTCATTAACGAAGCTGCATCAACTGCTGACTCAGGTTCATTTGAAACAGTTGTTTTCCCAATCGTAAGAAGAGTTTTCTCTAAACTTTTGGCTAACGACATCGTTTCAGTACAAGCTATGAACCTTCCTATCGGTAAATTGTTCTACTTCGTACCTAACATTCAGTCTTACGAAACTGAAACATCAACATTTGGTGAACACTGGGCACCTTATGGTTCACCTAACGCGGCTGCTAACCAACAACCAAATAGTGGTTATGATTACAACGCAACTAAAGACCTTTACGATAGATTCTACGAAGGTAACGAACCAGCTCTTGACCCTCCAGGTCTTTACGACTACTCAAAAGGTAGCTTCTCGTCAATCACAGCTGGTAACTCTACTGTAGTATGGGTTGGTGATGAGTTAGTTGCTTCAGGTTATGGTTTAGATAACTACAGAAAAGTTCTTTTGGTTATGACAGGATTTGCTTCAGCAGGTGCTGGTCAATTAATCGGACCTAACGGTCAACCAATGGATACTGAAGAATTCTTATCTGACTTGACTATTAGAGGTAAGGCTGGTAACTACACAACAGCTGCTAACGTAAACAATAACTACTTATTCAGAGTTGTTACTCAAAGATATGGTAAAGGTATTGTTGAGTACGGTTCAGACGTAACTCTTGAGTTCCCTAACTCTAGAACTGACGGTGGTACATATTACAACGTATGTGACGCAGAAGGTAAAATCTACTTGGAAGTTGACCTTCAGGTTCCTGTTTGTATCTCTTGTGGAGATGCTAACTCAATCGATGGTTACACAGGTTCAACATTCTACTCTTCATTGTCAGCAGCTTCACAAGCATTCTCTACAACTTATAGAATCTACAAGAATCTTGAATTTGAAGATAGAATCGGTGAAGTTTCTTTCGACCTTCAGTCAGTGACTGTATCGGTTACAGAAAGAAAATTAAGAGCACAATGGTCACCTGAAATGGCTCAAGACGTAGCGGCATTCCACAACATCGACGCTGAAGCTGAATTAACAGCTTTATTGTCTGAGCAAGTTGCGGCTGAAATCGACCGTGAAATCTTAAGAGACCTTAGAAAAGGTGCGGCTTGGAACTTACGTTGGGACTACAACGGATGGAAGAGATTAGGTTCAAGTGCAGTTCCTTACACACAAAAGGACTGGAACCAAACTCTTATCACAGCAATCAACCAAATCTCAGCTCAAATCCACAAATCTACTTTAAGAGGTGGAGCTAACTGGATTGTAGTATCTTCTGAGGTATCTGCTATCTTTGATGACTTGGAATACTTCCACGTATCAAATGCGGCTCCTGAGCAAGACCAATACAATATGGGTATTGAGAGAGTTGGTACATTGGCTGGTAGATATCAAGTTTACCGTGACCCTTACTTCCCAGCAAACCAAGTGTTGTTAGGACATAAAGGAACATCGTTACTTGACACAGGTTACATTTACGCACCGTATGTACCTCTACAATTAACACCAACAATGTATAACCCATTCAACTTCACACCAATCAAAGGTATTATGACAAGATACGCTAAGAAAATGGTGAACAACAGATTCTATGGTAGAATCACAGTTGATGGTGTTAGAACATTCGACTTGAGAGAATTGAGATAATCAAACTCAAATCTAACAGAAAGGGGACCAATGGTCCCCTTTTTTTTTTATCCTAACTTATGTGTTTTCCGTAAAGATTTAAGTAGTATTTCGGTTTCGGGTAATGTAAAGATACCCGCGTATAACGCCTTTTCACAGGCAAACTTCATCATAATGTATGCCTGCTCTTCATCCAAATTATCAATTAAATCATTTAATTGTTCATTGGTTCTGTATAAAACATTACCAAACAATTCCCCAATAGGTTCTGTATTTTCGAAATTATCTTCCATAGTGATATTTATAATAATAAGATATTTTTTATGAAATTACAAGCGGGAAGAGATTCTAATTACGAAAAAATGTTAAACGAAGATTTAGCGGTTTGGTTTGGTACTAAGAAAAAACCAAAAGGTTCTAAGCAACCTAAAGGTCCTTGGGTTAATATTTGTAGAAAAAAAGAAGGTGGAGGTCATCCACCTTGTGGTAGACCTGATGCTGACCCTAAAGGATATCCAAAATGTCGTGCGGCGGGAGTAGCGTCTAAAATGACAGATGCACAGAAAAAAGCTGCCTGTGCACAAAAAAGACGTGCGGAAAAAAAGGACCCAAAAGTTGGTAAGGGTAATAAACCAACTATGGTGTCCTATAAGACTAAAAAAAATGAAAGTCTTAGAAATACTATTTTAAATGTTCTTAAGGAGTCTTTAAAGAATCGACAGGGTTAACAATACTATCATTACTTTCTTTAAAGGAATCTTTGACTTGTGGGACAACTTGCGGAATAACTTTAGGTGTTTGTTTTTGAATTTTGACAGTATTATTACTATCATTTTTTAATGGTTTTTTAGATTCATCATCAAAAACATAAGGTTTTTCCTCAATAGTTTTAGTGATAGGTTTTCTACCACCTTTACCAAAATAAAGTAATACGTTATACGTAAGTAGAATAACTATTGATGAGATAAATAGATATCCAATCAAACCATATACAAATAAACTTTTAAACTGTTTCATTTTATATTCTTATAAATTGTTTGGAGTGAATGACGAATATTTGCAGTTATCTCCTTTTCAAATTCCTCTCTACGGCTTTCAACTTCATTATCAAACAATGAAGTTAACTGATTCCAAGATTTGTCTTCTAAAAATACTACGTAAGAGTATACGTGATTTATTACTTTGATACTTCGACCTTCTAAAATTACAAAGATACCTGAGGCATCGTTTTTAATATATCTTTTAGACGATATTGGGGTTAGTAATAACAAACTTTCAGGTTTTGCTATTAGTCTTTTACAAATATTAATAGCATCTCTCTCATATTCAGATTTCTCTTGTGGTGGTGTAGAAACCCGAATTGCTTTAATTGCACTCTTTTGGATGAAACGTTTTAGTTTGTGTAGTAATGTACTCATAGTCTCGTTTATTGACTACAAATATAATGAAAGTTTTTGAATAAAAAAATTAACAGTAGGTTCCTGAACATCTTTTTTTACCGTCAAGTCCAGGTTGTTTTCCCTTACAGACTTGGACCGCGTATCCATTAGCGTATGCTGAAGGGTAAACATCAAATTTTGATTTGGCAGCAGCTTTACCACGAGCACATAACTTAGTCCCTGTCTTTTTACGACCTTCGTTAACATATTCATACTCGTCGTATTCCATATCTTCCCCCTCACCATTGATTTCATTCATCATAAAATCAAAAACTTGGTCTAAATTGTTTTTGGATTCTGTTATATGGTCATCAGCCCAGTCGTGTCCATTGTTAAGAATTTCTGTGATAGTGTCTTCGTCTAGCTCCAAAAGAAGCTCACATTGTCTTTTCATTTGTTCTAAATTAGAAAAGAACATATATCTGTTACTTCTCATATCCTTATCTTCACCTAAAACTTTTTTTATTAGGTTAGTTAGTTCTGTTTCTGAAAGTCTTACTGTTTTCATTTTTTGTTTACTATTTGGAATTGTAATGTGTCTTTATAAATATCTTTCTCACCACTTGTGTTTACCCTTATGTCCACAAAATATTCATTTGGTATTTTGTCTCTCATATCAAAGATGAAATAATATTCGTTAGGGGTTCTATTTACAGGAGTCCAATCTTGGACGATAACCTCAGTGGTACCTTCTTTTACGTAAACTCTATAGTAAACATCAATGTCCATCAATAAAGTCTGTGACGACCAAAGTTTTTTGGCGATTACACCAATTTTTCTAATTTCAGTATTAAGTATTTTTTCATTTTGTAAAATACCATAATAACTAAACCCAAATTTTTCAGGTTCTTTGGATAGGGTTCCTATCTGAATTCCTGACGTATAAGGTCTTAAAACAAATTCATTGGTTATGTTTGGAATGGGTTGTCCATTAATTGTTAAGTTAGACCACACATCATAGAACATACAAGGTGTTGTGTATGCTGAAAAGGCGTTAGGAACCGTGACTTCATAAATACCCTTTGTAATCAAACAAGTTGACAATCCTGTAACAACTAAATCTCCTGCAGAGTCCTCAATAGATACTGTTGGTAAATTATCTAAGTTTACAAAATCACCGTTTTGATAAACATATAAGTATAACTTATTTGTCTGATTTTGTAAGAATAAATTTCTATCATCCTTAATCAAATCATTATAGGTTGTTTGAAGATATGGTTGGTAGAATGTTTGTGTGTATTTTGAAAAGAACGCAACACTATAACTCTCAGTTAAACCTGTAATATTCTCAATATCAGGGACATAAGCAATTCCCCATCCTGTGACACCTGTCAACGTACCATTTAAAATACTGTTGATTTCATTAGTCATATCAAAACTTGCATCTTCATTACCCAATTCAAAGTGTTGTACGTCAACGATTGTTAACGCAGAGTAGTTACACCCCGTCAAACTTGTTAAAGTGTTTCTATTGTCATATAAACCAGGTACTGACCAATTCTTAAGTGTACTTCTTTGATACCAGTTTGTTGGTCTTGTTGAAAAGGCTGAGTTATTGTTTTGTTGGATGACAGATAATTGACCACTAACACCATTCTTAGTTAATGCGTAATCATTATAATCAAACCCAACACCTTCATCCCATACTTGAGGTTCACCTGTACTTCCTGAGTATTTTGGTATTCTAAAAAGAATTAAATCAAATGATGTTGCTCTTTTTCTACCATTTGTCATATTGGTATTAATCAAGTCATCTTCAAACGATGAAGTATTAACCATATTTAAAACGTGAGTCATACCTGTGGTACAACCTGTTGATATAACACCTGAAGCAATTTGTTCTTCAAGATAAGTTAAATCAAGGTCAAATAAAAAACGTGTAAAACCAAAGTTGGGTACAATTAAATCCGAAGCACCAAAGTTTAATTCAGCAACTGGGTTACGAGCAGTATTGGTATAAAGATTTGATATTATAGTATCGTTCTTTGAGAAATATGACCTTAAGATAGACATTTAAATAAGTATTTTATTATAAATATCAATTCAGTCGAATATTCTGGTTAAGAACTTTGGATGGAGCTTCATTATTTGCTGTAAGAACTGCAGAAACAGTAGAACCGTCTTCTGTAACAACACAAGGTGGTTCACCAGGATAAGCGTGAGTATGTGAAATTAAGAACCTAACAATTTGATTCAAAAACTCTAATAACTCTTCACCCCTAACTAAACTTGAGGTATTTGGGTCAATCTCAGTAACAAACTTAGTTTCATCAATACCATAGAGACTATTATCAAAATTGATTTTCTTTTTACCCGGTATTTGAGAGGTTTGAGACAATAGATAAATTTTGTTCCCCCCTAATGCCGCGAATGTTGATGGTAATCCTGTAGTTTTAAAACCTTCAACAACATTTTTGATTAATTTAATAGGAACACCAACTTTAGACTGTTCGTATATTAAACCATAACCACCAACTGAGTTGTTTTGATTCAACTTAATCTTTTGATATATGGTTGATAAAGTTCTTTGAGTCTGAAAATTACCGGCACTCATTTGAGTATAGAAAAATGGTGCGGGTCTAAAGTAGATTGGAAATCTTTGTTCTAAAACACCAAACAATTCAACACCACTTGCGGTTTTTCTTTTAGAGTTACAAGTTTGAATGAATAAGTTAATAAAATCAATCACTTGTTGTGTTCCTTCTAAATTGGTAAACTTTTCTTGGGCAACAAGAACCTTTAAATCCTCAATATTTGAATCAACCTTTAATGCCTTTGCTAACGTTCTTTCTGAAGGGACTAATTTGTAAAGTCGACAAACACCATTATAAATCGGGTTTGGTAATGAGTTTTCGGGGTTATTAATAATATACTCAATAAGATACTTAACTTGGGGGTTAGATTCCTTAATCTCGAAGAATGTTTTTTGAGCCTCTTTAATCTTTGATGTGTCAAATTTTGATAGTTGTAAAAAGGCTCTGTTTTTATTACCGACAGGGTCTTTATCACCAACTAATTCTCCTTTGTATTTCCCGGCTCTAAGTAATAATTCGTTTTCTTTTAAAACTAAATCTGTTGACCCTCTACCCATAACTGCAACATCTCCTGGGTCGGGGAATACTCCATTTGGGTCAGGATTCTTAAAACTACCATCCGTGTTTCTAATAAACTTTGACCCATTTAATCTGATACCTCTAATATCTCCATATCTTTCAGATTGAGCGTAATTTTCTAAAACAATATTTTGAATTCTTGAGAAAGGACCTTGTATGTAGTACGCGTTTAAAAACTGAGAGTCATCAGTATCGTGGTAGTAAATTTGTAGAAGTTCATCTACTTTTGGAACGGACCAAATGTATATTGGTAATAAACTGTTAAAAACAAATGGGTCTTTTTCTGACCAAGCATCCGTTACAACATTAAAATCTTCTACAGATTGTCTAATCGCTTCCGTATCATCTGTTAAAATTTGTGCACGTACACGACCAAGATTTAAAGGGTCTTGATTGTCAACAACTTTAGCGTAATACCATAACCTTGCCATTATCCGTTTCTTTTCTTGTGTTCTTTTAACATAACGTCATAAAGTTGCTCAACTCTATCTAAGTAGTATGTCATATTAATAATGTTTTTTTTAGTATCTTCAAACTCTGTTGCAAGTTTGTCCATATTAGTTTCTAAAGACTTATTGGATAATTTATCAACGTCTTTAGAACTTTCAATCATAATTTTAAATTCTTCTTCTGTCATCGAGATTTTCCAATTGGTAGTCCTGTTATTACACTAATACCAATATCAACAACACCATTTTTAGCGTCCTCAACGCTTAAACCTTTTTGTGTTGCAATTTGGTAAAATGTCATTTTATTTGGTTGACCATCTGGTGTTGGTCCTGTTCGTAATCCATATCCCTGCATAGATTCTATAGCATTTATTGCCGCCCTTTCAGGTGAGAAACCTGGTAACGCATCCGCAAAAGCTAGAAGTGCTTTATTAATTCCTGTACCTGGTAACTTTTTATTAATCAGTTTTAATATTTTTTGAATCGCACCAACTAATGATTTACATTCTCGGTAATTAACAACTGTTTGAACAATAAATTCGCCCGCTTCTAACAATGATTGAATAATCAAAACTCTTTTATCTTTAGTTGTTCGATATATGTCTTTGAGTATTAACTTAACTATTCTAAGTAGATTCTTTTTTAGTTCCTCAAATAATATTTCTAAGAATTTTTCGGCAACTGCGGCAACAACTCCGAACACAAATTTTTTAAATTTTCTTGCAAAATCAACACCACTTGCAACTTGTGAACTTACAATATCATTGATTGTATTTGCAGACGCGATTGATGAGTTTCCTGAAATTACAATACTGTTTCCTGATTGAATAATTTCATTTGCAAACCCTAAAATTTGATTTTCTAGTACAGATTTAAATGTAAAAAGAGGGAGTAAAACTTTTGGTGTAAAAATTGACGCTAATAACGCAACAGGAAGTTTCTGTAAAATATTTTGTAACCAAGCCTCATTTAACCCTACTCCTGGAAAAGTATTTTCCCAATTGTCTACAATTGAATCTAAAATACCTTCAAGTAAATCAACTTGTTCATTAACACTTAAGTCATCATTTATTTGAGTTAATTGTTCTAAAATAACCTGATTGTTTACAGGAACATTGATATTATTACATTCTACGAATGTCACGACACCATTTAAGGCGTCATTAACAAACTGATTAATATTGTTATTATCTACCTCATTAAATTCAAAAAACTCATCACCAATATTATCGTATTCAGATATTTTTGATGTTCCTGCAACATCAATTTCTTTAGGACCCGACTCACATAAACCAAAAATCCTATTTAAAATTAATATAAATTTAGATTGCTCCTCAACCTGAGTTGATGTTAAATCTACGGAAAGAGAACCCGTTAATAAATTTATTAAGTTTGCAGCAAAAACCCTACTATCAAATACCTTGATAGATTGGTAATAATCACCCAAAGAATCAACTATCGTATTTGCCGAGTATTTTAATGTACTTCCTGTTGTTGGAGGGGGAACATACTGTCCACTCTTATCAGGTCTCTGTAATAAAAACATCCTAAGATAATCTCCAGTTGCCCCAATATCATTTTGTTTAACGTATTCAAAATCCCAAAGATTTGTATTTGATTTACCGTAATAAGGTAAGTCATATTCATACTTAAAAGTTTGATTTAAATTTTGAGTTCTATTTTGTAGCTCAAAATTCATTGGGAACTTTTTAGCTCCACTATAGTTTATGTATGGTGATAGTTGTGTAAATCCTGTTGTTTCGTAATATATTCGACCAACTAATGAATTTGGTTTAACCTTCAAACTACCAAAAAAATCAATTTCTTCTAAGTTAACATAAATTGATTCGTTTGCCGGTAATGTAGATAAGCTTGGTAAGGAATCTAATACTGTCTGTGAAATAGATGGGTAAGTTTGTTGTTGTGCACAACCTAAAGCTTTAAACGCTTCATCTGCAATAACTTTTGCAACATACGGTTCCATCTTGAATACCGCATCCAATAATATTTTTCTTAGTGCTCTAGTTGTTTCAAGACCACCCTGACCTTGTGAATTTGCGTTTGCCGAACTTTTAATTAATTTTAAGAGTTGGTCGTAACTTGTTGGTACGTTTCTTTGAAACGCTTTCTGTCCTTCAGTGACACTATTGAGTTGTTGTGCAATTGCATTAGTCCCTTGTGCATCTGAATTACCTTTCGTAGATGAAACTTCTTTTTGTGATGTAGTTGCTTGTGTATATGCCCCAAAAGCACCTATTTGTGATTGGATACTTTTGTACCCATCAGTTAAATCTGGTGATATATTTGAAACGTCATACGGCATATTATTTCATTTTGTATGTGGGTTCATCATCATCGATGTCAGAATCTCTATCAATAAGTGAACGCATCAATTCATCGTCCATATCAGATAAAGAAAATGATTCTTGATTTGATGACGACTTCTCCCAAATTCCTGCTTGTAGTTTTGAAAGTGTTAACTTTTTTTCTACACAGTCGTTTATAATTTTTTGTTGTTTTTCAATGACAGGACCTAATTTTTGCATATCTGATGCTTCCTTCATCATTGATAACATTTTATTTTGTATCCTAATTGCTGTGTTACGTTGCTCAACAATTTCGTTATAAATTTCTTGCATAAGAGACAACATTGACTCTTTTGTAAGATTAATCTCTTTTTTTTGTGGTCTTGGCATACCTATAAATATTTTTCTTAAGTTTTTATTCTACCTTGCACCACAACATAAAGTTTTTTAAACTTTTTCATTGAGTTTCTAATCTCTTTTGTTGAAAGATTTGTCATCTCTCTTAAAGAGAGTAAAATAATGTTTTTATTGAATTTATTATTGTCTGTACCTGAAAATATCTCTTCATAGTTTTCAAATAAATCAATAAGGGCGTAACCTAGTTTAACCTCACTATGACTTAAAGAATCTTCTTCAATAAATCCTCTAAGTTCGTCCAAATATTTTTTTATCACAAAATCAGTTTCAACGACTTCGGTATCAATATGATATATCATATCAGCTCTTTCTTCTAATGAGGTTGATATGTCTTCATAAGAAACTTTACGATTAGTTTCTTTTTGGTCTTTAATTATTTGACCCATCAAATAATTCTTACAAATAGTCCCAAAATATGAATAAGCCTTCTTATTTTTAGAAGGCTTAAACTTATCAACTTTTGTCATTAAGAATGAATGAGTATCGTTATGGATTTCCCTGAAATCCATATCTTTTCTATAAAGTTTGTATCTACGTATAATTGAGGATATCATTTTATCCAATGGCATACGTAGAAATTCGTTATAAATTCTATTTTTTTCTTCTTGCGTTTCCGCTAAAAGAAAACTTTTAACAGCCTCTTCTTCCCTTACGTCAAAATAATTCGTAGTTTGACCTGTAGATTTCCTACCGCGTTTTTTTGCGGTGGACTCTTCTGTTGTAGCTGATAGAACCTCTAGCATTATCCATTTTGACTCTCATACTTTATGGTTCTATCATTTGAGAAGAAATATTCTTTTTTAGCTGTTTGGACCCAAAACTTAACCTCATCCTCAACCATTTTCTCATCACTAAACTTGTAGTTCCAAAACAATGAACCTGTTCTCATATTTGTATGTTTGTATCCTAATCTTGGGATTGTCATAATAGATACCGAATTGTATGTCATTCTAAGTAAAAATTCGTATACGAATGTAAGTTTGATTGAAGATTTAAAACCACCAAACTCTTCGACAACGCTCTTTTTAATTACCATACCTGAGCTTTGGAAGTTTTGATAATCTTGTAGAATATCATTTGTCAAATATCCCATTTCTTGTGAGAAGTTTGCGGCAAATACCGCTTCATTTGTGAAACCAGCAAAAACTTCTTTATCATCAACATCAACAACTACAGGTAAGAAAGCTTGTACTTCAGGATATGATTTTGAATACTTTAAAACATTTTTAAACCAAATTGATGCGTATTCGTCATCAAATTCAAAAAATGAAATCCATTCACCCTTGGCTTGTGATACACCATAATTAATTTGTGATGAATAATTTGGTTCACCATCGTAATTTAATTTTACAACATTCAAGTCACCAAAATCAAATGATTCTAAGTAAGACTTTAGTTGTTCTTCATTTGAACTAACAATGATTAATTCTTCAAAACCAACCATTTGGTTTTTTAATGAAGTAATTGCTTTATTAAAATACTCATCAAAATTTAATGCTAATGATGATTTGATGGGTAGGATTACTGATAAATTTAATTTTTCTTCCATATTATTCTGCGAATTTTGAGATTTGTTCTTCCATAGATTCTGCTCTGGTATTAAGGTATCCCGAGAACACTTCTATCACTTTATTTTGAAACGACTCTTTATTTGGTAAAGGTTCGATTGTTATATCTAAATTTTTAAGGACATCTTCTGAAATGTCATCTTCTAACCAATGTTGAGACCAATCGGCAATTAATTCAGGTAGTAAAGTTTCGTCCTTAATCCACACACCATTAGTTTCATTCATCCACTCAGGTTTCAAGTTTGGTTGGATACCAATTGTTGGAACACCACATTTCATACTCTCCAATGGGAAGGTACCGTAAGCACTGTTTCTATCAATCCAAACTGTTAAGAAACATTCTGAGATTGCCTTAGCGAATTGTTCTTGACTCAATCCACGTAAATCTCTAAACGTAAACCATCTAAACTGAGGGAATCTCAAATAGAAAGTTTTGATTAGGTTAATTGTATCTTCTTGTTCTCTTGAGTGAACACCGATAATTGGCATCGGAAGTCTTTCAGACTTTTTGAAGTAATCCTCAATAAATGGTTCGATAACATCAAAAGTTTGACCTCTCATAACTTTTTGAATGTAGTCTTTTTGAACTTCACTTGTGGTGATACATTTTAAGAAACCAAACTGATTCCAAGTTTGACCTGGTTGTAATGTTTCCAACATATATGAATAACCCTGAGTTAATACAATTTTACCACAAGGTAAGTTTTTAACTTGGTCCATCATAAACCCAAAGATTTCAGGGATTACCAAAAAGTCTTCAGGTGCAATTTCAATATTCTCACCTTCAATAACTTTATGAGGGATTTCATTCATATACTCCTCATTCAACCATCCTGAAACTCCTGTGTAATCTTTCTTCTCGTGAAGAATGATTGCGTTGTAACCCCCTCTTTTAAGAGTCAACGCCATATCATAAATGTATTTTATTGATGCTTTCGCATTTCCTTTTGTGTCGTGCACAAAGAAATAAATTTTAGACGACTTATCTCTAAGTTTGTCTATAGATTGTTTTACCTTGTCAATTTGTAATTGGTCCATATTAATAATGATTTATTATATTTTTGTTTAATAATGAGTTAAATGCTAATCTAAATGGTATGGATATTTCTGAACTTTTAAGTCCTAATTTATTGTCTCCCATATCCATTTCACTAAAAATAACATCTAACATTAATTTAATTAGCTCGTATTTTACAACATTAATTTTCATTTCCGTCCCACCTGAAAGATTTAAACTTTCGTCACCGATAGTATCAATGTATGATTCGATTTTATCGAAATCCACATAATAGTTTTGTCCAAATACTTCTATCATAATTTTTCTATAATTTCTTTAAGTTCTTTAATAGTATTAATATTGTGTGTTATATCAATATCTGTATTATAGACAGTGTTGAATTTTATCACAATTTTATCAGTAGGGTGATTTAATAATAAGTTAGGATTAGCCGTAAGTAAAACATCTATTTCATCCCACATAGAATTAGTGGTGATTTCTGAGTAGAATTTTATCTTTTCTACTAAACATCCAAACTTAGATAAGAAGAATAATGTTGCGGGTTTTGATTTACCAATCTCATCAGATACAATAATAATTTCGTTATTATCTCTGTGGTCAGTATAAAACTCGTTGAAGTCGTTAAATGATGTCATTTCTACGGACGGAGCGTGACCAAATATTTCCATAGTATGTTCTCTATACAAGAAGTCATAAACCTCATCCTCATCTTTGAATTTCAGGTGTTTTGAAATATCTAAAGTTTCTACGGGTGATAACACTTCATAAGGTTCTTTTTCCTCATCAGTGATAAATGGATTATCAACATAGAACTTAGTATAGACCTGTTCAATTCTTAAAAGAGTGTCTCTAAGAACTCCGTTAACATCAATTGCGATTCTCATTTTAATCTTCGTATCTTTTTAGTATTTTGGTAATCAAAGGATTTCTCACAACATCAGTATCTTTGAACTCGTGAGTTCCGATGTTATCTAAATCTGAGAATCTTTTCATCGCGTCCCACAAACCTGAGTGTGTTTTATCTTTGTATCGGTCAGTTTGTTCTAAGTCACCTGAGATAAAGAATTTGGAGTTAAACCCAATTCTTGTCAAAAGCAATTTCATTTGATTGGGGGTTGCGTTCTGAGCTTCTTCAAAGATTAGAATTGAGTTGTCAATATTCATACCTCTCATATAAGCCAATGCGAATACTTCAATCGCTTCAATATCTTTTAATTTTTCACGTGCGTCTTTACCGATAATTTTGTTTAAAAGGTAATAACTTGGGAAGATATATGGGTCAAGTTTCTCTTCAACATTACCCGGTAAAGAACCCAGTTTTTCTTCAGCTTCAACCGCTGGTCTAACAATGATTATCTTTTCGTAAGGTGTACTAGGGTCAGCTAATAGGTCAATAGCCGCTTTCATTGCTATGTAACTTTTACCCACACCTGCAGGACCCGAACAAATTGTGATTTCAGATGTTTTTAATTTTTCGTAATACAACTTCTGACTTTCACTTAGAAATTTTTCTTTTGTTTGTCTTTTTATGATTGTTGAAATCAGTTCCTTTTTAGTTCTTGGTGAACCACCATACTCAGGAGTTGGTGTTGGGTTGTTTGTTTTTTTCTTCATCCTCATTATTTTATACGTTCTCGTTCAATCGGGTATTCACCTAATTTTCTTTTGTAGATAGTTTTTCCTTTATCAGGACTTTCATAAATGTATGGTTTGTCCTCGGTTTGTTTTTCCGGTTTTTTTGGTTTTTTTTCTGACATTATAGTTGTTTTGAAAAATGGTTATACCAATATTCAACCATTTCATCTAACATTGACTCAAATGTATATTCAGGTTTCCAACCAAGTATTGTTCTAGCCTTTGTAGAATCTCCCTTAAGATATTTTAATTCTTCAGGTCTGATGAAAATTGGATTTTGTGTTACATAGTCTTCATAGTTCATATTCATACTATCAAAAACATATTTTGTCATATCTCTTACAGAGTGGGTTTGCATTGTTGATACAACAAAGTCTTCAGGTGTTTCGTGATTCATAATTAAATGCATTGCTTTAACATAATCTTTTGAGTGACCCCAATCTCTGTATGAGTCTAAATTCCCTAATTCTAATTTTTTCTCAAGACCAAGTTTAATTTGTACTGCGGTTTTAACAACTTTGTTAGTTACAAAATTTGAACCTCGTCTTGGTGACTCGTGATTAAATAATATTCCGTTAGTTGCGTGTAATCCGTATGCCTTTCTATAGTTTCTAACGATAGAATAACCAAACAATTTTGAACATCCATAAGGTGATACTGGATGCATCGGGGTGGTTTCTCTTTGAAACCCATCCTCATCAACACTATTACCAAACATTTCAGAAGATGACGCTTGATAAAATTTAGCGTTTGGTACAACTCTTCTGTATGACTCTAAAACATTCAATACACCAAGAGCATTTGTTTTAACCGTAAATTGTGGCATATCAAAAGATATTCTTACGTGACTTTGTGCACCAATGTTATAAATTTCATCAGGTCTTACTTTTTCTAAAATTCTATCAATAGAACTTTCATCCAATAAGTCTCCATAATGTGTTGTTATTTGGTCTGTTAAGTGATAAACTCTTGAATCTTGGTTCTCGGACATAGAATTTCTTCTAACCATACCGTGAACTTCATAACCCATAGTTAATAAGTGTTCCGCCAAGTAACTACCGTCTTGACCATTAATTCCTGTTATAAAAGCTACTTTACTCATTTTTTAAAAATATCCATTTCTGTTAAATCTGGCCAATCTGTAACCACCCATTTTTTTGGTTCTGTGTTGATTGCGTCCTCTAGTTTTGATAAACCCAATTTTGCGGTTTCTGGCGTCATATAATAGTGATAACCAAAAGTGTCGATGTTTTGGTCTCTCCAAGGTATCATAGGTAATCTACCGTCGTATGACATTTTTTTAATTTGATTTTTATCGTGTTCGTTATCTAATAATATAACCCCACCTCTACCTAAAGATAAGTGTTTTTGGTATTGAAAACTAATTCCCATAAATGTATCTGGGATATAAGAATCTTTTTTCCATAAAACAGCGGCATCAATTACTCTGTCTGTAATGTAGTAGTAATCTTGCCAAGCTTCGATTCTCCATTCTAAACCAATGTTTAATTTATTAGCTAAAAATGGGATGGATAAGTATGTTCTTGTTGGCACTGAAATTTCTTTAGTTTCCAAATATCTAAGAACAACTTCAATCCCGTGTGTGCAACTATCAAAAGCAACTGCGAACGGTGCTCCAAAAAACTCCGCAACTTTACTTTCAAATTCCTGAACAATTTCAAATGTTGGTGTCATATTACTTTTTTTTACATTCTACGTTTAAACTAATTAAAGTTCCGTGTTCTTTATCCATATGTGGTAGATATGCTTGAGAATGGTCATCAATGTGTGAATGTTCAGTCTCCCTCCAATCATACACTGATACATCCGTAAAACCATTGTTTTCTAACAAAGTCTTTAATGATTTAAAGTCATAACAAGTTCTATGATATATTTTGGTGTCACCCATATCCATTCTACCGTATAGAGGGCCTAAAAATGATTCTAATTCACCACCAACAATATAGAGATGAACCATTGATTCAAAATCAGGAACCGCCAATCTTAAAACGCCATTTGGTTTTAAAACTCTTAACCATTCTTTCAATACCTCAATAACTTCAATTCTATCAAAGTATTCCAAAGTGTGTGATGAATAAATTAAATCAACTGTATTTTCTTCAAAATCTAATTTTGTAATATCGTGACTTTTAATGTGTGGGAAGTCCGCCCCATCGATGTGAATCCATTCAGGACCAAAATCTCTTTTACCGCAACCAAGATGTAATTTCATATTATTCAATAAATGTTTTATCTAATTTTTGACCTTCATATGGACCTGTTTTATATTCATAAACCAAAGTGTTGTCTTCCAAAATATAGTAATTATGTCCACCTTCTAAAGTGAAACTGGCATCACCCACATTTAATATTGGTTCGGCAATTATAGTGTCATCAATATCATAAAAAATACATTTTACAGAGCCTTGGATTACAATCCAACTTTCTTGGGCGATTACATTACGAGTTCTTTCTTTCCAAATGTGTTTATGTGGTTTAAATGTTTTACCTTCCTCCATATTCAAGATTGAACATTGGATAAAGTTTTCTTCAGAGATTACATCTTGTCTTCCTGGAGTGATGTCATCTTTTCTAACAATTAAATGAAGAAGTTTAGATGGGTCTACTTTTGAATATATTTTTTCCATTATAATACTTTTTTATTGTCAATCGCCATTTTTATTGTTGGCCAAATATTATATTTGTTTAGGACTAAGTGTCTTGCTTCTTTTAGATTTTCAATATTTTCTTCTCTATAGTTTGAATTTGCAATTTCAAGTATTTGACTAATTGCATAATCGATACCTTTAGAATCATCAAATTCGATATAACTACCTTTTGGAAAAAACTTACTAATTTGTTTACAACCTGAATAAATTGGCATTGTAAGTAATAAAATTGGGTCAACAAATTTTTCACTGAAATAAAAATCAGTTTTACCGTTTTCAATAACTAAGTTGTAATTGTAATCAATTAAACCTTGTTTTTTATCTCTAGGAGGTAGGGCGTGACCTGGTCTGATATGTCCGTAAACATCAACATCTTGTGAATAATTCGTCATCAATTTTGTAACCAATTCTTTTCTAAAATGATGATATTCTGTCATAATTCTACCAGAATCTATTGCGGATAGTTTTTTAGTCTTTGTTGGGTTTAAATCAAACAACTCATTAAATGGGTGTTTAACCCACCAAGTCGATGGTAACCAACAATTACCTGCTTCGTGATGATAGTTCCCATATGAATTTCTTTTCCATTCATAATACGCAACTGTTACGTGTTTAGGTTCTCTACCAAAATAAATTACTTTGGAGTCATCAACATCCTCAGGGGTCCCATCTTGCACGATAATAAAATCCGACTCTGATTTATTTAATGTGTATGTAACATCTTCCCAAACACCTAAACTATTTGGGGTTTGGTCAATAATGTTTCTTACTAATGATTCTGAGTCTCCCCAAGAAGTATTTGCAAAATATATTTTTTTCATTTTAAAAATATAAAAGGTTTTATTTTAAAAAAAAGAATTACTTGTTCAAGTATGTTACTAAATCCTCCGGTGTCCCAAGACCCCACATTTTGTCTATACGGTAATTTATCACTTTTTTACCGTCAGGTATTGCCTCATTAAAGACAGGACACACATAAAATTCATTATTAACTCTTACGTTCTTACTAATCATTTGTTCTGCATATTTTACATAATCAGAACCTTTCTTCCAGTAATATATTCCTACAGTTGCTATGTCAGAAATTGGATTCTTTTCGGCAACTTCACTAACAAAACCAAATTCATTTAATTTTGCAAAAGACCATTTTGGGTGGGTAGATTCGAATGTTACAATACCTCCATCAACATCAGTTTCTTTCATTTTATACATAAACTCGTTAGAGTCCCACTCAATAAATTGGTCTGAGTTTGCAAGGATTAACGAATCGTCATTATTGATGAATTCTTTGGCTAAAAGGGTGGTACACGCAGCACCTTCCGTAACACCGTCAACTTCAACTATTTTACAGTTTGGACTGATTAAATTTAATAATGTGTCTAAATTGTATTTTTCTCTGTGTGATTTTTGAACTATGTAAATAAAGTTCGCATCAAGGTTTAAGTTTTCACTTACAACCTTAATCATTGGTTCACCCTTAACATCTATTAGGGGTTTTGGAAAACTATATCCGGCCTTTTCAAAACGAGAACCGGCACCCGC
>Ga0214168_1000039_pt1 | contig 49306 bp, 48 predicted proteins | sample LakMenepilimnion_FD_153002 | JGI IMG/M metagenome (GOLD analysis project Ga0214168, IMG submission 153002) | Freshwater microbial communities from Lake Mendota, WI - Practice 29OCT2010 epilimnion v4 | ecosystem: Environmental > Aquatic > Freshwater > Lake > Epilimnion/Euphotic zone | place: Lake...
CAAGCATCAAACGTTGATCTATCCCAATCTCCTGCGCGCAATACGCGTCCCGTGATGGATCGATGGATTATTTCCGAGCTCTCCATACTCATTAATGAAGTTGAGCAATGTCTTACTAACTTTGATTCACAAGGCGCAGGTAAAGCCCTTGCGCAATTTATTGATGACCTTTCAAATTGGTATGTCCGTCGCTCACGTCGACGCTTCTGGGATGGCGATGTTGCAGCACTTGCGACTCTGCACGAATGCCTCACAACACTTACTCAGCTACTAGCTCCAATGGTTCCCTTTATTTCTGAGCATGTGTGGCAAGAACTTGTTCGCCCAGTTGACCCAACTGCTACAAAATCTGTGCACCTTTCAGATTTTCCAGTTGCTAACCCAAGTGATATCGACACAGTTCTTTCTGGACAAGTTGCACTGACAAGGCGCATTGTTGAATTAGGACGAGCTGCTCGTGCTGAATCTGGAATCAAGATTCGACAACCACTTAGCCGTGCTCTTATTGCAGCCAGCGGTTGGGCAGCGTTGCCAAGTGATATGCGCGAACAAATTGCTGATGAATTAAATGTCGCAGACCTTGCAGATATCGCTAACGCCGATGGAGACCTAGTAGACATCTCAGTTAAAGCGAACTTTCGCTCACTCGGTGCAAAATTTGGCGGAGAGGTTCAGGCAATTGCCAAAGCAATTGCGGCAACAGATGCCACTGCACTTGTTAAAACTCTTCGATCATCAGGTAGTGCGCAAGTAGGCACCTGGAGCATTGAATTAGATGATCTTGTAATCACTGAAGTACCACGCACCGGCTGGATGGTTGCAAGTCATGAAGGCGAGAGCGTTGCTCTAGACCTCGAACTAACACCAGAACTAATTGCTGCCGGAAATGTGCGTGAGGTAATTCGCTTTATTCAAGATGCCCGTAAAACAAGTGGTTTTGATATTTCAGATCGCATTACTGTTGCTTGGAACGCTCCTGATGAGATTGTTGCCGCAGTTGAATCAGCGCAAGAACACATCAGCGCAGAAGTGCTTGCAACCAAATTTACTCGCGATGCCAGCCTGCCAGTATTAGATGGTGAAGTTGGGTTTAACGCAAAATTGCTGAAGAGTTAAATCAGCAACACAAGCGGCATTAACAACTGCACCGCGAAAAAAAGAACGATAAAAGATAAATCAATTGATGCTCCACCTAAGCGAAGAGGTGGTACAAATCGGCGGACGAAATTCATCGGGCGATCTGTGATTGTATAAATCGCTTCGACCAGAATCAGAATGATTCCACTTGGTCGCCACGATGGTTTAAACATGCGGACGTAATCAAGAATTAAACGTCCTAAAAGTGCAAATAAAAATAATTGCAGAATTAAATGAAGTATCGATCCGATACGTAACATGAATTAACTATCAGCTCTGATTGAAAAAACTTGCTTCAGCTGCAGCAGCTTTATCTTCGCTACTTACCTTCACATTTGCAGGTGAGAGTAGGAAAACTTTTGAAGTCACGCGCTCGATTGTTCCGTTGTGACCAAATACAAGACCACTTGCAAAATCTACGAGGCGCTTGCGCTCTGATTCATCCATGTCAGTTAAATTAATAATTACTGGATTTCCTTGACGATAGTGCTCACCGATTGTGCGCGCTTCGTTATAGAAACGTGGGTGCAAAGTAATGATGCGATCTAGTGATGGAAGATCAAGTTGTGGAGTGCTCTCTTGATGTAGCACTGGCGCAATGTGACGTGGTTCGCGAGTGCGAATACGCACATCAGGAACGCGAGCAGATGGTGCTTCTACTGTGCTCTGGATTTCTGGGTCATCAACTAAACCTAGGTAGTTTGCGACACGGCGCATTGCATTCGACATGGTTAAAAGGTTACTGGGGTGTTGGGCGTGAACCGAGGATTGAACTGCCCACGCGGATATGTGTCGCACCATGGGAAATCGCTGATTCAAAGTCATTACTCATGCCAGCAGATAACGAAGTCGCCATCGGATATGAGGCCTTAAATCCACCGTAAATAGTGGCCAGTTTTTCAAAAGCCTGATCACTGGAAACTTCCAGCGGGGCCACTGCCATTAGCCCCATTAAATCCAAATGAGTAGAACCCAGTACTGAATCAGCCAGTGCTGATAAATCCGCAGGAGCTGCTCCACCTCTACCTTCTGCGCCATCTAGAGAAACCTGCAGAAAAACTCCGATGCGATGAATAGCCACTTTGTCTAACGCTTGTATATGACGAGCCTCATCGAGTGAATGAATGACATGTGCCCACGATGCAATTGATTTCAATTTATTGCTCTGAATCTGTCCTTGAAAATGCCAGGTGCCAGGAACTGCTGCTGCTTTTGGGGCGGCATCTGAATCTCTATTTTCGCCGTAATGGTGCACATCAAGGCTAGCCAAAATATGAACATCACTGACAGGAAAAGTTTTTGTGACAGCAATCAATGTGATGTCTTCATACTTTCGCGCCGCTGATGTGGCAGCGCTTTTAACCGCTTCGCGAACGCGATCTAAATTACTTGCAATCTCGTCATAGCGTGAAGTCATAATCTAATTAAACCTGCCTGACGACCAGTGCGCTGGGATTTGCGGTAAGAAAAGAGCTTTGAATCCTCATTGGTGCATCGAGAATCTATTTCGCATTCGATGGATAAATCATTGAGCACTGCTACCAACGCTCTTGCGAGATCTAGCGCTGGAGTGCCTTGTGCTGTCTCTGAACGAGCCGAAGGAAATGCAGCAGTTACTTCATCAAAAGTACTTTGGTCTACTTCATAACAAGTGCCGCAAATTGATGCTCCCAACTTGCCTGCAATAGTGCCGGCTCCGAGTTCGCGCATGGTCTGGACGGTTTTAGTTGCCACACCATTGACTAAGCCACGTCTACCTACATGAACTGCGGCAACCACATTTTCACTTGTGAGCAACAAAGGAATGCAATCTGCGGTGAGCACAGCCAATGTAATTCCGGGAGTTGTTGTTACGAGTGCATCACAGGTTGGGCTCACTTGGTCGGTATTGGTAATAACTTCTACGACATTTCCATGTACCTGATTCATATACATAGTTGGTCCGTATTGGTCGGAGATGATTCTCCGATTTTGCAAAACTAGAGCGGGATCATCATTGACGTGCAGAGCTAAATTCAGGGAAGAAAAATCGCCTTGGCTAAATCCACCAAGGCGATCTGTGAAGAATGTAAAGCTCACTCTTATTTCATGAAATCTGGAACATCAATTTCATCTTCGGCAACTAGCTCTTCAAATGTCACGCGAGGACGAGGTGTGAGGTCAGCTTCAAGATCGAGTGCGACAGCAAGAGGGTCATTGCTTGGAACGGGATTAGCGTTTCCTGCCAGCGTTGCAGCATTGATTACAGGAACGGATACCTTCTTAGGTTCTCCCCCATCAAAGCCTGCTGCAATTACGGTGATACGAACTTCATCACCTAGCGCGTCATCAATTGTTGTACCAAAGATGATCTTTGCGTTGGGATGAGCCGCGGCTTGTACGAGTTCGCACGCTTCGTTGATTTCAAACAAACCAAGATCAGAACCACCAGCAACAGAGAGAAGTACGCCCATGGCGCCATCAATTGATGCTTCAAGTAGTGGACTTGAGATTGCAAGCTCTGCGGCGCGAATTGCTCGGTTCTCTCCACGAGCAGAACCAATTCCCATCAGTGCAGATCCCGCACCTGTCATCACAGTTTTAACATCTGCAAAGTCAAGATTGATCAATCCTGGTTGTGTGATTATTTCTGTAATTCCTTGTACACCTGAGAGTAGAACTTGATCCGCGCTCTTGAACGCATCGACTGCAGTAATTGAACGATCTGAAATTGCTAATAAGCGATCGTTAGGAATAACAATAAGTGTGTCCACTTCGGAGCGAAGCGCTTCGATTCCTTCTTCTGCTTGAGCTGTACGAATCTTTCCTTCAAAACTAAATGGCTTAGTGACAACACCAATTGTTAATGCGCCAATTTCGCGTGCAATTTTTGCAACGACAGGTGCGCCACCTGTTCCTGTTCCGCCACCTTCTCCTGCGGTAACGAAGACCATGTCTGCACCGCGCAAAATTTCTTCAATTTCATCAATGTGATCAAGTGCTGCTTCGCGACCTTTTTCAGGAGCGGCACCTGCACCAAGTCCGCGAGTTGATTTGCGACCAATATCTAATTTCACATCAGCATCACTCATTAACAAATGTTGTGCATCAGTATTAATTGCAATGAACTCGACGCCTTTGAGTCCGACATCAATCATTCGATTGATTGCATTAACTCCACCGCCACCAATTCCAACTACTTTGATGACAGCTAAATAATTCTGCGGTGAAGCCACGGTACTCCTCCTTGAGAACGGTAAACCTCGAGTTGAGATTTAGTGTTCTCTCTTATGCGTGAGGTGAAAGTAAAGCGAATTAACTCCGTAAGCAAACATCGCCACGAATTATTTTTAAATTATTTTTTACTTAACAATCGGTGCATGTGGTGCAGAAACATCAACAGTTGAAATGTTTTTATTTTCCTTACGTTCTATAAGTGCTTTAAATACTTTGATTTTTAGATCTATTTCATCAGCATCTCCGAATCGAAGAGTGAGGCCTCGACTCTGCCCTTGGATAATGGCGTCAATTTCCATGGAGAAATCATTGGCACTTCGGGCACCCATCGAAGTAATGCTCTGACGAAAATCCTCAGGCAAGGAGGCAAAGAGTTGGGCAGCTTCTAAACCGATGGCAGGAGTGGGGGCGCGCAGTAGTGGCACTTCAACAGACATTCCAACAGGATCAAAAATCGTTCCCGACGAATCAATATATCTGCCATTGAGTGCGCCAATGGCTTCTCGAGCTTTCACCGAAATAGTTACCGAACTTGAAAACCAATTGCGTGAGACTTCGGCCTGCTCAACCCATGAGAGCGATGTAATGCTGCGGGCACTTTGACGAGGTTCTATACGAGCAAGTTTGGTGCCAATCAGATTTCCAACCTTTTTCTCTACTGCAGAAATTTGAAGGGGGTTGGTGATCCCACCGTACTCAACTCGCTTCACTGTAAATACTGAGGACCATCCCAATAAATAAGTAAGCGATGAAATGATCAGTACAGAGATGAGAACTTTAACTATTCGTGGCATCAGCAAAATTAGTTACTCGCGAAGCGTTTGGTTAGTCCATCGACGATAATTGGTCCAAGAGATGAAACATCTCCCGCGCCCAACGTCATAATCACATCTCCTGGTTTTGCCATCTCAATCATTGCATCCGTTGCATCAACGAAGTTTGGTATGTATTTTCCATTTGTCATTGATTCCGAGATTACTTCCGAGCTCACACCTGGAATTGGTTTTTCACTTGCCGCATACACTTCAAGCAAAGTGACATCATCTGCCAGCGATAAGGCAGATGCGAATTCAGACATAAATGCTTGGGTGCGCGAATATCTATGTGGTTGGAAAATTACAAGCAGTCGACCATCTCCGGCATACCTGCGCGCGGCATCTAGTGTTACGCGAATCTCTGTTGGGTGATGTCCATAATCATCGATTACTCGAATGCCATGAACGGTTCCTTTTAATTCGAAGCGTCGACCAGTTCCGGCAAATGATGCTAACCCCGCAAGCAATCCAGCAGTAGGTAAACCAAGGTGTAAACCAACTGCAAGAGCCGCGGCTGCATTATCAATATTGTGTCGACCCGGAACATTAAGTTCGAGATGGCCAATGGATTTACCTTGCCAGAGCGCACGGGCTCGAGATCCTTTTGCGCCAAGTTCTACTTGATCTATATGTAAATCACTCTCAGGGTTTTCGCCATATGAAATGCTCACAAAACTTCTCTTTGTGCGCCCTAATGCGAGTGAACCAGGGTCATCAGCACAATAAACGAGAAATCCATCAGGTGAAATAGTTTGGGCAAACTCTTCAAATGCTGCAGTCACATCAGCAGGGGTTGCAAAGTAATCAACATGGTCGTGTTCGACGTTGGTAACGATGGCGCCAAAAGGTTTGTACTCGATGAATGAGCCATCAGATTCGTCAGCTTCGGCAACGAAATATTGGCCTGTGCCCCTGTGTGCATTTGAACCTGATGCGCTAATTGTTCCGCCAATTGCAAAGGAGGGATCCGCCCCGCAAGCCTGCAGGGCAACAGTTAACATGGAAGAGGTTGTCGTTTTACCGTGTGTACCGGCAACGGCAATGCTTATTGATTCACTCATCAACAAGGCAAGCGCCTGTGCACGTGTATAGATAGGAATATTTAACTTCTCAGCTGTTACGCGTTCGGAGTTTGAATGAGAAATAGCATTTGAGTAAATAACTAAATCTGCGCCCTGCACATTCTCGGCGTTATGAGAAGAAAAAACTGTTGCGCCAAGGGCTGAAAGGGCAGCAAGTACGGATGAATCTTTTTCATCAGAACCGCTGACTTGTGCACCATGTGTCAACGCAATTCGCGCTAAGCCACTCATGCCTGCGCCACCGATACCGATGAAGTGAAGTTTCTTACTTGATAGTTCGGAGAGCGAAATCATGTTCGTACTCCCCCGTCTTCTAGTGAGAACTCAGCACGTTTTGCATGAGAGCCGTAATCTTCTCATGGGCTGTGCTATTTGCTGTGGAAACCTGCGCACCACGTGCTCTAGATGTTTCTAACAACGAGTCAATATGTCCCAAGAGCCACGTTGATGTGAACTCTTTTTGAGAAATTACTTGCGCGCGTCCGAGATCAGCCAGGTGTTGCGCATTGGGAAGTTGTTCGCCATTTCCAATCGCAAGCGGGATAAATAATGCGTACTTGCCAAGTGCTTCAAACTCTGAACATGTGACCGCTCCAGATCGAGAAATAACTAAGTCTGCTGCAAGATAGGCAGTTGCCATATCAGCAATATAAGAATGCGGTTGATAGCCCGATTGCGCAGTTGGAAGCGAGTTCTTCTTGCCAAGAGAGTGCATTACTTGAATTCTCTTCTCAAGTATCGATGCCAGGGATTGCTCAATCACTGTATTCATCACTTGCGAACCTTGCGATCCACCAACTACTAGAACCAAAGCAAGAGCATCATCGAAACCGAGAGCACGCTTTGAGGCAGAACGAACAAGATTCCAGTCAGATTCATGGCGTGTGATGATTGATGTGATTGATGACTTCAGCGGCATGCCAGTAATGAGTGCACTGCTAAATGGGCCATTTTTTACTGGAGTCGAAATAGCAAGTGCGGAAGTAAACAGAGCGCCTAACCGATTAGCTATTCCGGGGCGTGCATTCGCTTCGTGAATAACAATTGGCACACCACATGATTTCGCCGCAATGTAGGAGGCAGCACTTACATACCCACCAAAACCAATCAGCAGAGATGTGCCCTTTAGAATTGCGCGTGCCTGCATGACTGCCTGAAACAAGTTAAATGGCAGAAGTAGCGCCGATGGAGAAACCTTTCGGTTAAGGACAACTTTCTTGATTGTTCGCAGAGTAAAACCTGCAGCCGGGACAAGAGTTGTTTCCAAGCCATGGGTAGTGCCGATAAATATGCATTTATCCTCGGGGTTTTCCTTCATCCACTGCTCTGCAACAGAAAGTGCTGGTTCCACATGACCAGCAGTGCCACCACCTGCAAAAATAATTGTCTTCATTACTTCTTATCCAAATCTGCCATTGCAGCAGGATCGCGGCGTGCGGCTCCTAAAACAAAACCTAACGCAATGTAAGTCGCCACCAGAGATGAGCCTCCATATGACACCAATGGAAGTGTTACACCTACCACTGGAATCATTGAAGTGGCTGAACCAATGTTTAAGATAGTTTGAAAGGCAATCCATGCACCAATACCCGCGCATGCATACTTTGACATCGGATCTTTCGCACGGAGCGCAATTCTAAATATTGAAAAAATAAGAGCACTAAAAAGTAGTAAAACAATAAGTGTTCCAAATAAACCTAGCTCTTCACCAATGACGGAAAAAATAAAGTCTGTATGCGCTTCGGCTAAGTTTCCCCACTTCTGTCGACTTGCTCCGAGTCCAACTCCGAAAACTCCACCGCTAGCAAGTCCCAACAAACTGTGAGCTGGTTGCCATCCTGCATTTTTGTAATCTTCAGGTGCAAAGGGATCTAAAACAACTAAGAATCTTTGTGCGCGGTAGGGCGCAGTTGCAATTGCTATAGCAATCAGTGAGAAAACGGTTGCGATAACGCCGCCAAATATTTTTCCTGAAACGCCAGAAACCCAGAGCAATCCAGCCAAGATTGCAGCAAATACTGCGGTGGTTCCTAGATCTCTTCCAAGCATGATTAAACCCATCACTAATACAAACCCAGGTGTAATCAGTGCTAGAACATTCGTATTGTGACGTCCCGCGTGCTCACGTGTGGCCAACATATGCGCCGCCCATAAAATCATGAGCATCTTTGCAATTTCACTCGGCTGAATATCTACAAAACCAAGGCTGATCCAATTTTGGTTTCCGTTGACGCTCTTTCCCACACCTGGAATCGCAACGATTATCAAAACTATTGCCGAGATGAGGAATCCAAAACGCGCCAAATTCTTCCAGCGATCTAGATTTTGTCGTGATGCAAGATAGCCAAGTGGAAGAGAGAGGATAAGAAAGAAGAGCTGTCGTCCAATAACTGAGAATGAATTTCCTTTATTTTCAAGAGAGTAAATTGAAGAAGCAGAGAAAACCATAACGGCGCCGAGAATGCTCAGCGCCAGCGTTGACCACATTAATATTTTGTACGAACTTGAAGGTCTTGCCAAGAACTTCTGTGTTGTCTCACTCACCGGCAATCACCTTTTTCACTGCCTGAGCAAAGCGATCTCCGCGGTCGGCGTAGTTTGTAAATTGATCCATCGATGCACAAGCCGGCGCTAACAGCACGGTGTCGCCATCAACTGCAAACCCACGCGCAGCTTCAACAACATCTTCCATGAGTGAGTTATCTGCAGAACCAATGTGATAACTCGAAGGTGTATCTATTTGTACAACTGCGATGTGCGGAGCTTTTTCACGAATCGCCTCAGCAATAAGTTCTCTATCTTCGCCAATCAAGATGGCTGCTTTAATTCGCTTGCTGCAACGTTGAATTAGTTCATCCATTCGCGCACCTTTTGCTAGACCGCCAGCAATCCACACAACAGAGAGTGCAGACATGATTGAGGCAGCAGCTGCGTGCGGATTTGTCGCTTTAGAATCATCAATCCATGTGACACCTGCATGGGTAAGTACTTCTTCAATTCGATGACGCCCTGGAGTAAATGAAGCAAGTGCGCTTCTAATGTGTTCGTGATCAATACCGGCAGCCCGTGCAAGTCCTGCAGCTGCTAAAGCATTGGAAACATTATGTGGAACCGTTGGTTTGATCTCGGTTAATTCGCAGATCATCGCTGCTTCTTGTGGATCTGCAACGAATGCTCGGTCAATTAATAACTCCTCGACAACGCCAATTTCTCCAGGTCCTGGAGTATCGAGTGAGAAGAAAACCTTTCTACCTTTCCATGCTGAACATCTCTTAACAACTTCTCCATCATCAGCATTGAGGATTCCTGTTGAACTTGAGTCCAATAATGAAATTTTTGTTCGGGCATACTCTTCGAATGTTCCGTGCCAATCTGTGTGATCATCTGCAATATTGAGTATCGCACTGGCAGTGAATTGGGCAGATTGCATCCAGTGGATTTGAAAGGATGAGAGCTCAAGGACTAAAACATCAAACTTATCCTTGCTCTCCACCGCATCAATAACTGTGTCTCCGACGTTGCCGCAAGCAATCGCATGCAAACCGCCTGCACGCATAGCTGCTGCAGTCATTTCAACAGTAGTTGTTTTTCCATTTGTTCCAGTTATCGCAAACCAACGTTGATGTGGAACTTCTTCTTGCTTAATTTGCCATGCCAAATCAATTTCATTTGTTAAAGGTGTTCCCGCAGCAATGAATTTTTGAATCAGTGGGTGTGAAGGTTTCCAGCCTGGAGAAACAATCACGCTTTCCCACTCAAGCACATCAATATCATCGGATAAAAAAGTATCAAATAGGGAATCTTTAATTTGTTTGTCATCTGCAATCGCCACAACCGCTCCACGTCGTGTAAGTGATTGAGCCAAAGCGCTTCCAGTTACCCCTGCACCTAAAATTAGGATCCGACTCTTTGAGAAATTAAGTGGCATATAAAACTTCTTACGCGCTTACCCATTGCGCATAAAAGAGTCCTAAACCAAGGGCAACGCTCAGCCCGGCAATAATCCAAAAGCGAATAACAATCGTGACTTCTCCCCAGCCCATTAATTCAAAATGATGCTGCAGAGGAGCCATCTTAAATACCCGCTTGCCGCCAGAAATCTTGAAGTACAGCGTTTGAATAATCACTGAAAGCGTGATGATCACGAAGAGTCCACCTAGTGGAATAAGTAATAACTCAACTCGCAATGTGGCCGCTAAACCAGCGAGTGCTCCACCAAGTGCAAGTGAACCTGTATCGCCCATAAATATCTTTGCAGGCGATGCGTTCCACCATAAAAATCCTGTACACGAACCAGCGAAAGCGGCAGCAAGCACAGCAAGATCGAGTGGATCTCTGACTGCGTAACAGTTAGCAGTTGTAACAAGTGCGCAGCTCTGTCCAAACTCCCATACTCCGATGAGCACAAAGGCTAAGAAGGTCATTACAGAAGCACCGCTTGCAAGTCCATCTAATCCATCTGTGAGATTAACGCCATTACTTGTAGCAACAACCATGAGCGCAATCCAGATAACAACAAGGATTGGTCCAAGAACGATCGAAGTTTCGCGCACTGTAGATAAATTCTGTGAAATAGGAGTAAGGCCGCCTAAATCTGCGAATTGGATTCCTAAATAACCAAAGAGTGCGGCTACAAATCCCTGAGAAATGAGCTTTTGTTTTCCTGTTAAACCCAAGGATTGTTTGCGAGAAATCTTCAGGTAATCATCTAAGAAACCAATCAAACCTAACGCGATCACTAAACCAATAACTAAGAGCGCAGAAATTGTTGGTGGGCGCCCAGAGAAAAGATGTGCAATTGTGTACGCAAATACAGTGGCAACAATGATGACGATGCCGCCCATTGTTGGTGTGCCTCGCTTTGTATGGTGCGAAGTTGGACCATCGTCTCTAATAACCTGTCCAAATCCGCGCTTAGCGAGGAAACGAATAAGAAGTGGGGTCCCGAAGAGTGAAAAAAGAAGCGCCATTGCTCCTGCGATAAGAATTACTCTCACTTCTTATCCTCTCTTCGTATCTCTTTCCATAAATCTTCTATCCCCTGGCTCAGCGTTTCAAAGTGCTCTGAACGTGAAGCTTTTACAAGTACAACATCACCCTGTGCAAAATGTGACACGAGAGAGAGCGCTTGCGGGATATCTTCGCAATAGTGAAGCGTAGTAGAGCTTTGCGGTGGAATACCTTCAGCAAATGCTCGTGTTCCGATACTGACTAGATGATCAATACCTAGCTTGTGTGCGTGTGCTGCAACGCTTGCGTGCAACGCATTGCTTTCTGTACCAAGTTCGTGCATTTGGCCGAGGAATGCCCACGATGCGCCACCGCGTTCCTGTGCAAACAAAAGCATTGAATCCAGCGCAGCATTCATTGACTCTGGGTTTGCGTTATAGGAGTCATTGATAATCAAAAGATCTTCAACATCATTAATCTGCATGCGCCACTTGCTCGCTAAATCAGCAGTAGACAAGCCGCTTGCAATTACTTCAATCGGAATTTCAAGTGCAGTACAGACTGCTGCTGCGGCTAAAGCATTTGATATTTGATGAGCACCGATCAGTCGCATTCCAACTGCGTCGCGACCTGCAGGTGTAACAAGATCAAAGTGCGGACGTGCTTCACGCATTTCTATGTCAGCAGCTCTCACGTCATCTTGAGAACCCTCACCGAAATAGATTGTTCTGCCTGCATGCAATGACTTCATCGCCTTTGTATGCGGGTCATATGTTCCAAGAACGGCAATTGCATCTGGATTAAGAGATTCAATAAGTTCGCCTTTAGTTTGTGCGATCTTTTCAACACTTCCAAATTCGCCAAGATGCGCTGTTCCGACGCGAAGTACAACACCAACATGGGGTTGTGCCATTTCGCATAGAGCGGCAATGTCGCCTTGGTGGCGTGCGCCCATTTCTAAAATACAGAATTTTGTATCTGCATCACATTCGAGCAGAGTTATTGGGGCGCCAAGCTCGTTGTTAAAGGATGCCTTAGTTGAAACGCAGTTGGCACGACTGGAAAGTATGGATGCCAACAAATCTTTCGTAGTGGTTTTTCCGCTAGAGCCCGTAATGCCGATAACTGTCAGATTTGGTAACTCTTTACGTACATAAGCAGCCAGAGTGCGCACGGCTTTAAGTACATCTGTAACAACTACGCCATCGCCTTTAACTTCTTTGGTCGTCAGAAAGCCCGCAGCACCATGGGCTTTTGCATCTGAAACAAAATCATGTCCATCAGAGTTATCTCCAACTAAAGCTAAAAAGAGAGAGCCATTAACTGCAGCACGTGAATCAAATACTGGCGCTGATGTAATAACTTGTGTTTTATCCCCATACGCTTTGCCACCCACGATGGTTGCAATCTTTTCGAGTGTCAATGGAATCATTTTTTAGCCTCAATGGCGTGTGCAAGAACCAGACGATCATCAAATGGATGTACTACTCCCGCAATTTCTTGACCTCGTTCGTGCCCCTTACCTAAAACAATTACGACATCGCCAGGCTGCGCAAGATTCACAGCTAATTTAATTGCTTCCGTGCGATCTTGCACAATAGCGCTGGGTTCGGAAATTTTTAATCCTTGTGTCATCTGCTCAAGAATTGATTGTGGGTTTTCTGAGCGAGGGTTATCGCTTGTATAGATAGCCACATCGCTACGTAGCGATAACTCCTGACCCATGATGCTTCGTTTTGAATTATCACGATCGCCACCACAACCCAGCACTCCAATGACTCTCTTATCAGTCATCTCGCGAGCTGCAGCGAGTACGCGAGCAACTGCATCTGGGCTATGTGCATAATCAACTAGCGCAGTGAAATTTTGTCCAAGATTTACAGGTTCAAGTCTTCCAACTGCCCCGACCAAATGCGGAATCAAAGTTTGAATATCCATTGGATCAATACCTGATTCGACGCAGATTGCTACAGCCATTAATAAGTTATCAAAGTTAAAGCCACCTCGAAGAGTTGTTCGACTATCGATTAGAACTCCCCCAACACCTCGAATTGAAATATCGCTGTACGCGATGCCTTCTTCGATTCGCGTGTAATGCCACGTTGCATTTTCATTAAAACGCGAGAGTGACTGAACCGGCAACTCTGTTTTTTCCGCCAGGATCTGACCGTAAGAGTCATCAATGTTAATAAAAGCCTGATCAGCATATTCATATGTAAATAGTCTGGATTTAGTTGCGAAGTAATCTTCCATACTTGGATGAAAATCTAAATGGTCTTGAGATAAGTTGGTGAAGCCAACGGCTGCAAAGTAACTTCCACGAATGCGCTCGAGTGCAATTGCGTGGCTCGAAACTTCCATAACCAAATTTCGGCAATGGCGCTCACGCATTGTTGCAACTAGTGCTTGCAGCTCTGCAGCCTCTGGAGTTGTCCGTGTACTTGCAAGAACTTCGTTTCCGATGCGAGTTTCAACGGTTCCTATTAATCCAGTTTCTTGCCCTGCACTTTGAAAAATTTGATGACACAGAGTGCTAACAGTTGTTTTGCCGTTAGTCCCCGTAATTCCGATGCTAAATAGATCGCGCATTGGTTCGCCGTAAAACCAAGAGGTGAGAATCGCAGCCCTCTTGCGAGGTTCAGTCACTACTAATACGGGAAGCCCTTTAATTAACTTTGCTCCCTCTGCATCAGTAAGAATTGCAACGGCGCCAGATTTGATCGCATCCTTTGCAAAAGTAGCACCGTGAACTTTTGCACCAGCAAAAGCACAGAAAAGGTCTCCCGGTTCGACATCTGAACTTGAACTCGCGATTCCTGTAACTGCGATTTTTTCTAAATCAGATACTGATAACTCTGATTTGGCATTAATAGTTGATGCAATAGATGCGAGAGATCTTTGGCTTTGCGTCAGTGGGCGAATCATCGTCCTGAAGCCTTCGATACAAATTTGGTGTTCTTTTTAAGTACTGCTTCGTTGAGTGCCACTGGCTTAATATCTGTATTAGTTGGCGAGATATGTCGCGATTGCAAAACAAATGACATCACTTCTTTAAAAACCGGTCCGCCTAGTGCACCGCCCCAGTGCATTCCTTGTGGGTTTTGTATCGTTACGCTGATGACGTATGCAGGTTTATCTGCTGGAGCAAAACCAATAAAGGAAGCTGTGTAACCGCTGTAGCACTTACAGCTATCGTTATAGCGCTCAGCAGTTCCTGTTTTACCTGCTACTCGATATCCAGGGATTGCAGCACTTGGAGCCGTTCCGCTAGCAGAAACAACACTCTCCATCATTAAACGAACCTGTGCTGCGGTTTCTGCACTTAAAACTTTTTCTGATGTCCGAGATTGCGCGGGAGTGAAGTTTCCAGATGCATCACTTGTTCCTGCAATCACTGTTGGAGAAACACGAATTCCATTATTGGCAATAGTTGCAAAGACGCTTGTGGCTTGCATCGCTGTTACTGAATATCCATGACCAAATGCAATTGTTGGGGCGGATGTTCCGGACCAACTCTTTACAGGATGGAAGATGCCAGCTGATTCACCAGGTAAGCCCGAACCCGTTGATTTTCCAATGCCAAATTTGCTGAGATAACTATGAAGAGTGTCATTGCTCAACATTTCACCAATCTTGATGGAGCCCGTATTGCTTGAAACCGCGAGAATTCCAGTTGAAGTTAAACGCTGAACTGGATGAGGCTCATGATCACGAAAAACAGCATCACTGCGCTTGAGAGCATACGGAACAGTAAAGACTGTTGTAGGTGTAATTTTTTTCTCTTCAAGGGCCGCAGCCAGAGTCATAACTTTTCCAGTAGATCCAGGCTCATAAACTTCTTGGACAGAAGGGTTGCGCATTAAATCAAGAGTGACATTTTTTGTGTTATTCGGATCAAAAGTTGGTGCAGTTGCGTGCGCCAGAATGTGTCCTGTCTTTGGGTCCATGACAATTACAGTGCCACTTACAGCACGTGACTTACGTACCGCATCTGAAATGGCTTTGGATGCAACCCACTGAACATCACGGTCAATAGTTAAGCGAACGCTTGTACCTTTTTGCGCAGAGACAATTTCAGATTGCGATCCAGGAATTTCTGCTCCAGCTGCTGCTGCATATGAATATCTACCTGGTTTTCCCGCAATCATCGAGTTCATGCTGGACTCAAGTCCTGTAGCGCCAACTCCATCATTTCTTACAAATCCAATGAGAGATGCCAATAGAGAACCAGATGGATAATCGCGAATGTAACCGCGCTCTGCAAAGAATCCAATTATTCGTTGATCTATTTCACGGGGAGCAAGTGCGGCATTGTGAGTTGCCATTGCATCTATGAGTGCGCGCCAAATTGCAGGCTGAGCATTAGGTAAAACCATGCTGTAACGAAGTTTTCCTGTTATTGCTTCTTGAACTTCTGCAACTGGCATTTGAAGAATTGGAGCTGCAAAAGCTGCAACTCGCGCAGGATCTGAGATTTGCGTTTGATCAACCACAATGTTTATTGCGGAAACGCTTCTAGCGAATGTCACACCATTGATATCTGTAATATCTCCGCGTTTTGCTGGAATTGAACGCGTATTTTGCATCTCATCTACTGCGCGGATCTTGTAATCTCCCGCATTTATAACTTGAACTTGAACCAGTCTGCCTGCAAAGAGAACCATAAAAAAGAGTGAAAATATTGTCAGTACAACGATGCGCGTTCTAGATAAGTTGAAGTTACCCACGCGGCACATCCAAATTCAAAAACGTTGGAGTCAGCGATGGCTTCATTCCTAATTTTTGCGCTTCTACTGAAAGTACAGCCGGTGATGAAATTCGTTCAATTTCGCGAGTCACTGCTTCATATTGATCGCTTGAAAGTTTTAAATCTGCCTGTAACTTTGATAATTCGAACGCATCTTGCGCAAGCAAAGTGTTGATAAATAGCAATGCAAGCAAAAATACAACACCGATTGCAGTTATAAAGAGTGCATAGGATCTGCTGGTTGCCTGGTTGCCCGCTGACACATCGGCGACAATCCGCAGGGCCGCACGAGTGGATTTTTGTGCAACACGAGAAGTTCGCTTGGTGATTGCAGGCGCTAGCGCTGTCATTGCCATTTATGCCGCCACCCTTTCGATTGCGCGTAATCGAACTGATGCTGCTCGTGAATTTTCTTGAACTTCTTTTTCACTCGGGCTTTGGCTGCCGTTAAATACAAGGGCGAATTTTGCAGCGAGTTCTGCAATCTCAACTGGCAACCCTTGAGGCGTTCCTGAAGTTGTTGCTTCTTGGAAGTAGTTCTTAACGATTCGATCCTCAAGGGATTGAAAAGACATCACGACAAGACGAGCATGCACATCAAGTAGTTCAAGAGCTTGAGGTATTGCGCGAGTAATAGCACCTAGTTCGTCATTTGTTTCAATACGAAGTGCTTGAAAGGTTCGTTTAGCTGGGTTTCCACCTGTGCGACGAGTAGCTGCGGGAATGGCGTTTTTAACTAACGTTGCAAGATGAGTAGTTGAATGAAGTGGAGCTTTTTCGCGTTCTTTAACGATTGATTCAACGATGCGAGTTGCAAATTTTTCTTCACCATATGTGCGAAGGATTCGAACTAATTCACCTGGTGCGTAGGAGTTAAGAATATCTGCAGCAGTTTTTCCTTGACTCTTATCCATACGCATATCAAGTTCTGCGTCATGGGCATAAGAGAAGCCACGTTCGCTTTCATCGAGTTGAAGGGAAGAAACACCTAAGTCAAAGAGAATTCCTTGTACTCGAGAGTGCCCATGGCCCTTTGCTACATTTGCAATCTGATCAAAAACACTGTGGTGCGAAATAAATCTCTCTCCGAATTGAGATAGTCGTTCACTTGCTATTTCAATCGCCTGCATATCGCGGTCGATTCCAATAACAACTAATTGTGGGAATTTATTGAGCAAAGACTCTGTATGTCCACCTAAGCCAAGAGTTGCATCAATAACAACTGGGTTTGCATGAGATAAAATTGCGGGAGAAAGCAAATTAATACACTCATCGCGCATTACAGAAACATGTTGCGTGTTAATCATCTTCTCCCCCTTCTTTCTCTAGTTTGGTCTCAATCGTTCGGTCTTGTTTTTTCTGCTTCTCTCATCTCTGGTCACTGCCGGCCGACGGATCGTTTTATGCGGCGCCGGGGAAGGGGCGCCGCAGTCGTAGGGTCGGCAGTGGCCACAAATGAGAGTTATGTATGAAGGACTAGAACAGTCCTGGGAATACCTCCTCAGAAACATCAGCAAATCCCTTTTCACGATCTGCTAGATATTGATTCCATGAAGTTGAATCCCAAATTTCAACGCGTGTGTTTGCACCGATAACAACGCACTCTTTTTCAAGTGCTGCATACGTGCGCAAACTTTGCGGAATTGTTATACGACCTTGACGATCAGGAATTTCATCGTGCGCACCTGCAAACATCACACGTGAGTAATCACGTGCAGCTTTTGCAGTAACTGGTGCTTGTCGTAACGTTTCAGTGATGTGTGCGAATTCCGCTGCTGGAAAAACATAGAGACAACGCTCTTGTCCCTTTGTAATAACTAATCCAGGAGATAACTCTTCGCGAAATTTCGCAGGAAGTATGAGGCGGCCTTTTTCATCAAGGCGGGGTTCGTGGGTACCCAAAAACATCGGTACTGACCCCCTTCCCCAAGGTGTCCTAATTGCTTGCACAATCTGAGCGTGTAAAAACCCTCATTCCCCACTTTACTCCCTTTTTCTCCATTTTCAACCACCTTTCCCCACAAATATCCCCACCGCTCCCCACTGCGCCCTAGCTTTTGGGCATAAAAAAAGCCCTCCGAATCGGAGGGCGTCTGCGGTGCGAAATTCAGCGATTAATTATCGAAATTGCGCTCATCCCAGCGTTGTTCTAGTCGAGAGCGAAGCCCTGAACCCTTCTTTTCCTTCGCCATGCGAGGACCTTTGCCCAGGGCGCTTAGAGCAGAGAGCGCGGTGAACAAGCCAGTCAAGGCGATCAAGAATCCGAAGATTCCAACTGGAACGGTCTGAGAGATAAGGCCGCCCAAAATAATTGCAAGACCGGAGAGAAGTGCGCCAATGCCAGTTAATACGCGCCCGCGACCAGGAAATGTGCGGTTGCCAGTCAGAGTTGAAGACAGGCGTGGGTCATCAGCCGATAGAGCTTGCTCCATCTCGGCTAATAGCTTGCGTTCGCGATCGGAAAGTGGCACAGACCAACAATAGAACAACTTTTGCTAGCGGGCTACTCGTCTTCGGAGGTGGGCTCAACTAAGCGCCCTGGACGCACACTGGAGCGCCCAAATCTGGCGCGGGCACGGTCAATAGCGCGCTCGGCATCTCGCCACCCTTTATCTCGGGCGCCTAAAACCATCTGTTCAGGAGCTGCACTAACCAGATTTTCAAGACTGACACCGACTAAACGAAGACGTGCACGTTCGATTCGAAGTGCTCTGTATAAATCTTTTACAACTTCGTATGTTTCATGTGCGCTATCTGTTGCAAGTGGCAGAGTCTTGGAACGGTTAATTGTTGTGAAATCTGCGAAGCGCACCTTTATGGAAATTGTCTTCGCAAATAACTCTTTATCTCGCAATCGCGCAGTTGCTTTCTGAGTTAATCGTAAAAACTCTTGCAAGATTTCTTCAGGGTTATCTAAATCCTGTGCAAATGTTTCAGCAGCACTAATGCTCTTATCAACATCTTCTGGAATGACATCTCTGTAATCGCGACCCCATGCAAGTTCGTGCAAAGTTTCACCAGCTGCTTGACCGATTGCGCGAATCAGAGTTGCACGTGGCAAGTTTGCAACATCTTCGACGGTGCGAAGCCCTAATTGTTCAAGTGATTCAGCTGTTTTTGGCCCTACTCCCCACAGTGCAGATACTGGCAGTGGATGCAAGAAAGTAAGGATTCGATCGGGTGCGATTTCTAATAAGCCATTTGGTTTGCAGTGTCCGGACGCTAATTTTGCAATGAACTTAGATGGTGCGATTCCGACTGAACATGTGATGCCTTCTTGTTCAAATACACGACGTCTAATTTCTGTTCCGATTTCGCGTCCTGTACCCAGCAAGCGTCTTGCACCAGTTACATCTAAGAATGCTTCATCAAGTGAGAGTGGTTCTACAAGTGGTGTGAAATCAGCAAATATTTTCATGATGGCATCTGATACTTCTGAATACCGTGCGTGATTTGGTGGCACGAAGATTGCATGTGGAGCCATTCGCTGTGCACGACCAACTGGCATTGCTGCGCGTATTCCGAATTTGCGTGCTTCATAGTTTGCAGAGAGCACTACACCGCGTGCACCTGCGCCAACAACGAGAGCTTTTCCGCGCAGTGACGGATCATCACGTTCTGCGACAGATGCATAAAACGCATCCATATCCACGTGAACAATCGTTGCGTGGGTGCTCATATCGCCAGCGTACTTCTCTGTGAGTTCCACTTTTCGTAAGCGGCGCGCAAGTCCCATATCCCTGTTGCTCTAATTGAGATTCCACGCGCACCGGTTCGTCTGGTAACACCACGCAGTAGAACGAGTTCGGATGTATAGATCGTTGAAAGATATTCGGTGGCAATATCGCTAAAGAAAGTTGCATCGCTGCAGCCATGTCCATCGTTGAGGGTAAGAAAGATGACCCGCTTTCCAGAGCGCACTGGTGGAGTTTGAATAGATACACGCACTCCAGCGACTAAGACAGTAGATGCGGATCGCACCGAAAGAAGATCGGAGGATTTAATGGCACCGATTGAATTAAGAAAGTGCGAATAGAACTCGAGCATATGGTGAGTGATGTCCATACCGAGTCGTTGCACTTCGTGGGCAACTATTTCGCTGCTCACTAAATCTGGCAGGCCACTTGATTCGAGTGCAGGGGCATCAAAACCTAAAGTCATTTGCGAACGCAGGGCACTAGACATTGTTGGACCCTTTATGAGATCAGAAAGGTGCAGCAATAAATCTCGACGATTAAGTGGGCCACCTTTAGCAATGCCATGTAATCGATCGAATGCGCCGGTGAGAATCAAGGATTCAATGATGGGTTGGGATGTACCGCTTCGATAATAAAAATCCGCTAAATCCTTATATGGTCTAGCAGCAATAATGTTTTGAATCTCCTCCGTACTGATTCCATTAATAGTCGATAACGCAATACGGATGCTCTGCGTGCCATCTTCACTAATTTCAACGCGATAGCTCTGATCAGAAAAATTAACATCAAGGGGCGCGATTGGAATGCCCATCTGGCGTACTTCATCCAGAATTAATCGCTTGGGATACATGCCGGGATCGTGCGTGAGAACGCCGGCTAAGAATGCTGCAGGGTAATGCGTCTTAAGCCATGCTGATTGATACGTTGGAAATGCAAAGGCTGCTGCGTGCGCCTTGCAGAAACCAAAGGATGCAAATGCGCGCAGGACTTCCCAGACTTCATTAATTACTTCGAGCGAATAACCATGTTCAGTTGCTGCTGGATAAAACCAATCGCAGACTCGTTGCTGGCCTTGCCGATCTCCTAACGCGCGACGCATTTCATCGGCGTGTGCCAGCGAACAATGTGTCATCGTTGCAATGATGGAGATAACTTGTTCGTGGAAAACAACGACGCCTTCGGTGTCGCGCAATATCTCATAGAGATCAGGATGAATGATTTTGCGTGCACTCCACCCATGTCGTGATTTCAGAAAAGGCGAAATCATGTCACTCTTTACTGGGCCAGGACGAAAGAGTGAAATATCAATAATTAAATCGGTAAAGGTCTGTGGCTCTAACTTGCCAACGAGTTCGCGTTGCCCGGGGCTTTCAATCTGGAAGATTCCAATTGTTTTTGTGGATTGAATGAGTTCGTATGTATGCGGATCATCAAGTGCAATCGTATCGATATCTATCTCTTCTTTGTGCACACGAGAGATTTCGTTAAGTGCATAAGAAATGCTTGATTGCATCCGCACGCCAAGGATGTCTAATTTAAGTAAGCCAATATCTTCGACGTCATCTTTATCAAATTCGACCATCGGATAGCCGCTGGCGTTACGTTGCAGCGGCACGCGATCGAGTAATCCCCCATCAGATAAAACGATTGCGCACGGGTGCATCGAAAGGTGGCGCGGTAAGCCTTCTAGACGTCGCGCCATTGTGATGACCATCTTCGCTAATGGAGTCTTCACGTTTTTCTCACGCAAGCCATAGGGTGATTTAGCAATCAGATTGATTTCAGCTGCTGGTAAACCTAAAGCTGCGCCAGCATCTCGAATGCTCTGTCGGGTTCGATACGTATCAAAGCTTGCAACAGTTGCACATCGTGATTGGTTTCCGGGAATATCCCACTGGGGATCACCATATTTTTTGAAGACAAGATCATAAATTTCTAAACGCCGATGTGACTCAACATCAATATCAATATCAGGCAGAGCGCGACGAAGTGGCGAGCAAAAGCGCTCCATCAGTAATCCGTGTGCCATCGGATCAACTCCTGAAATACCAAGCAAGTGACAGATCAAAGAACCAGCGCCAGAACCACGGGCTGAAACGCGAATACCGCGTTCGCGCGCCATATCTGCAATGTCGGCAACGGTAAGAAAATATGACTCGTAACCAAGAGTTGCAACAGTTGCTAGTTCGTCATCGAGTCGCTCGCGCGCACTTTTCACTGCTTGCGCGCCGCTGTATCTCCAATTAATTTTCGCCTCTGATCGTTGGCGCAATAGCGCACGCATCTGTTGTGCATTTTCGGCGCCAACAACATGTGCTTCAGGCAGATGAATTGAACCAAGACCAATATCTCGCGTAGGCGATAACAAAGTTTGTTCTGCCCATGCCCGAGTAGTAGAAAGAAGTACGCGCGCATTGCGTTCGCCCCCTGCACGTGCAATCTCATCGGCAAGTGCGTGCATCACAGGTGTTGATTTGAGATAGGCCTCCGCATTAGTGCGTCCGATATGACGCGGATGAAGCGGAACTAATTGGCGAGCGCAATCCAAAATATCTGCAACTGGTCCATCCTCTGGCCCACGCATTCGCACCGCATTTGTAATGACGGCATCAATGTCGTGATCTCTGGCAAAAATCAGCGAGCGCCCTGCATGTGTAATCGATCCAGGCCCATCACCTTTTGCTAGATGTGAGACGCATTCGATTGCATGTGCTTTGAAAAAATCGCGGGTCTTATTAAATATGGCTAGAGCACTATCGTTTCGATGCGCTGCAATCGCTGGCGCCATTGGTGAATCAAGGCCGTGCAAGACATAGAGGTTTTGCGTGTATTGACTAAAGCGTTCGAGAAAATCAAGAGTAAGAACGGGAGCACCGGTAGATAAGTTAAGCGATGACATAAGCCTTACAAGATCGCGCCATCCCCCGTCACTGCCAGCAATAAGAGTTAAACGTGGCAACTTTTTATCATCGCCCATACGGCTTTTCTGTAAATTAGTAGCGAGGTTTACTCCAATGATGGGAGCAATGCCGTACTGAAGACACGCCTTTGTAAAGCGAATAGCGCCTAAGAGTCCATCGCGATCAGTGAGCGCGAGCGCCGGTGCTTCTAGTTGGCTTGCTCGTTCAACAAGGTCTACCGGTTGCGTAGTGCCGTATTTAAGTGAGAACGCGCTGGCAGTATGTAAATGGATAAAGCTCATATCGCTTTAATGATCCATGCGCCGGTGAGATCATCTCGTTCGAGTTCAAATGTTTGCAGTGTGCCAATTGGCGCTGCTTCTACTTTCCATACTGCGCGAGCTTGATCATCTGGATGAAAGTTGCCATCACTAATTCGATTCCACCAACCACCTGCTTCACACCATCTTGAGAGAACTGCGTGAATACGAAAACGTCTGCCGCCAAAAGAGAATTCGATTGGTCCAGATGTGCCATCGGCTAGAACTTCACCTGGTTGTGCAATCTGTGCTCTTACATGTGCCGGCGCCATCTGGAGGACTCTTTCTAGGTAGGTGTGGATAATTCGAACATCTGTTCGAAAAGTAGTCCCTAGGACTGACACGCGCAAGCCCCGCGTGCGACACGCTCAGAAGAACCCAGTTAGTTGAAATTTCAACTACTTTGACCTACCTTGTAGCCGTAAGAACAACCTATAAGAGGAGAAACATGGACGTAGTAACACTCATTGGCCGCCTGCTATTTGCAGCGCTATTTATTGGCTCAGGTATTGGTCACTTTGCAAAGCTTGAAGCAATGACTGGATATGCAAAGTACAAGAAGCTTCCTGCTGCAAAGTTCGGAGTTCTCATCAGCGGTCTGTTCTTCTTGCTCGGCGGAATTTATATCGCAATCGGGCTATGGGTTGATCTTGGTGCACTTCTCATTGCTGTAACAGTAATTCTTGCGGGAATCATCTTCCATGCTTACTGGAAAGAAACTGATGCAACAGCAAAGATGAACGAGCAGATTGCATTCAATAAGGATCTTGCACTTGGCGGAGCAGCACTCATTCTGTTCGCACTTGTTGCAAGCGGAACAATTTCAGGATCAGATTTTGGTCCACACGTAGGAAACATTAGTTTCTTTAGCAAGTAAGCCTTACTAACAAAAAGCCCTCAGCGCGTGCTGGGGGCTTTTTGTTTTACTTAATGACTCGAGAAAGAATTCCAGCAACGAGCAATGCCAGTATCGGAAATGCCATTGCCACAGAAATTGATGTGCCTTCTGCCAGGAATCCAATAATTGATGGACCGATAAAGAACCCAGAAAGTCCAATCACAAATGCTCGTGCGCTAGATACAGATGGCGCAATCCCCGGTATGGCACTTGCTGCCAAGATAAAGGCTGGAAACATTGGAGCAATTCCAAATCCAGCTAGCGCAAAACCTAAATTGATTATGACCAGTGCGGACAGCGGATGTGAATCTGAAAGTGGGACAGCAATAGCGATACTTAATGCCCAACCAATACCGCCAATCAATCCTGAAATTAACACAAGTTTTCTCGGGCCAAAGTGATTCATAGCGCGATCGCCTAAGAATCGAGTAATAATCATGGCAAGTGCAAAAGATGCATACGCAGATGCATTGATGCCTTTACCGACACCCATCTCATCGCGAAGCAATAAGGCACCCCAATCACTGGCAGCACCTTCGGCAATTAAAGAACCTAGGAGTCCAAAGCCAAGAAACCATAGGGGGCGCACTTTGCTGCCAAACAGAGGAATTTTTGCTTTTGTTTCATCTGCGCCACCGTCGTGATTGTCTAACCCACTCGGCAAAAGGTAATTAATAACTACAAGAAAGAAAACAGCAGCAGAGACAGCCACAGAAATTAGATTGACTTCGGGCGAAACAAAATTTGCGATTGAACCGCCCAAAATAGTTGTCAGAAACGCACCTAAACTCCACATCCCATGAAATGAGGACATGCTTCTTTTAGACATAATGTTTTCAAGTGCAACAGCTTGAACACTGACACATAGATCTGTGCCGGAATAGCCAAGTCCCATAACAAATAAAGAAGAAGCAAGAAATACTGGATGAGAAGAAAGTGCAATTCCACAGATTCCCACTGACATTGTGACAGCTGCAAATCTCATTACATTTCGGGATCCAAAACTATGAATTAATCTACCTGAAAGTTGCGCACCTGTTATCGACCCCAATGCACTTGCAAGCAAAACTAAACCAAAGCCAGAATTTGTTAAATTATTTGTGTCTTTAATTTCTGGGATTCGCGCGACCCAAGACATAGATACGATTCCGAGCAATGCGAATGAGACCCAGAGAGCTTTCCTGGATTTTATAGCAACCTCTTGCAAGTGGTGACTTACCAATTTACAGACTCAAGTATCGCCTCATCGGAAATCTTTGAAAAATCAATTGTTTGTGCATGAGAAAACCAAAGTTTTTGCTCGATGGAAAACGATTGAGTCCGTTTAACTGATTCCAAGAACTCTTGCGTAGAAATTCCCAAATCTTCAAGTCTGTGACGAGTGCCAGCTTTTTCAATAATATCTTTAGCGCCTTCAAAATTGTTTCCTTGGAACTTAGACATAACTAAAACTCCAAGGGATACAAGTTCACCATGGGCGATAGTTCTACCGGTGACTTCTTCGAATGTATATGCAAAGAAATGTTCGCTACCTTCTTCGAATCTTGCGTGTTTCATTTCGTGACAGCGCCAACCAATATCTCGATGCAGCTCCATCAGCCTTCTTAATCCATCATCGGTCTGCGCCTTTACACCTGGAGCACAGTCCGCAAGTTCGGTGAGATAACGAAGAGAAATTTCAGGCGATTCAGGTGTCCATCCAAACTCATCTTTTCCGGCATCGTGTGCGTACTTCCAATCAAACCAAGCAGTGTGACAAGCGAGAACATCACCAATTCCACTTGTAACCATTGATATAGGTGCAGCTCTAAACAAATCAAAATCAACTAAGACAAGATCTGGGACGGCGTCACCGTCATAGATAACTCCGCCTTGTTCTCGCAGAGCGCTCATACGAGTAAAACATGCATCGACAGATGGAATTGAAGGAATCAAAGTTAACGGCAGTTGGCGGCGCCAATGTACCCACTTGGCTGTATCCATGGCAGATCCGCCACCTAAGCCAACCACATGCACACCAGGAACTTCATTTGCCAAATCATCCAGGTATTTTTTCGATAACTCTTTGGCACCAACAATGAACTTAGGTTGATTAGTTACATTTTTCTGGATGAGCTCCCAAGGCTCTTTGTGAGTAATCAGTATGTAATCACCTAAAGAATTAAGATAAGTGGAACAAATACTCGAACCGTACTCAACATTTGAGCCCTGAGCCTGAAACATTTACTTCTCCCCCATCTTACTTAAAGTAGATACCACGTTGGCATCATCAATTACTCTGTAAATCTCAGAGTATTTCTTAGATTTCGAATTCTTTTCACGCGATCGTCGAACGATCATTTCAGCAAAAAACCGCACATCACTATTCACACTTTGAAAGAATTCATCGAGTGAAACTCCTGCCGTACGTCCTTTAAGCCACCACTGTCTCGCCATATTGATAAGCATTGTCCTGTGCAATGATGTTGCCGCAGTCAATTTATCAATATATGAAGTCACATCTAGTTGATGAGTTGGTTTTGCAACTTCTCTACCAAAATACCAACGCGCGACAGGCAAAAAGGGCTTAATTCCACCTGATGCAGATCCTGGATGTTTATCAAATCCAGAAGTCCACATTGCCTCTGCCATCGAAACAGCAACTTTTCTATGATCTTCATTGTCTTCGTAAAGGTACGAATCGGGATCAAAAGTAATCACCAAATATGGTTGCACATCACGAATTATGTCTATGTATTTTGACCTTAAACTAACTTCTGAATAATCTCCAAGTTGATCGGTATCTAAGTTCAATTCAATTACTCTGCTGATACCAAGATGCGCCATTGCCAGATTGAACTCTTTGGTATTCGCCTCAATAGTTTCGCTTTCACTTAATCCGAAGCTATCCCACCGATCGTTAGTGGCTCTTACAACTGTAACTTTCCAACCAAACTCTGTTAGGGCAGCAACCCCTCCACCACAAAAAAGTAACAAATCGTCAGCATGAGCAACAGAAACAAGTGCGACTTTATTTGTAGTTTCAGGAAGCTTTAACTTTTTAATTTTCATTATGGGCGTGCGCCTTTACCAATCTTGTTGCTAGCCAACATAGTTGCACCTATCGCTCCAGAGATATCTCCTACCGTAGAAGCTTGGATGTTCTTTGTTTCGCTGAAACCTCGATGTGAATTTAGTCGTTCAACTAGGTGGTTTTTGAAAAAACTCCATTTATCTACGATAGAGCCACAAATGACAACTACATCGGGTCTTGAAATCACTAAATGTGTAACCAGTCCATCAGCAACTCGATGGGCAAATTCCTGCCAAGTTCTATCAGACAGCTTGGAAAAATCACAGCGACCGTCAACTAAAACAAATTCAGATCTAGATTTTGCAATTCCTTCTAGTGCCAGACGTGAGGCACTCATTTCCCAACATGAATCTAGACCGCAGTAACAAGGCGCAGAAATATTTGGAACAGAAATATGACCGCCCTCTGGATGCTGACCATCGAGAGCACGAATTGGCCTGCCATCTTTAAATAGTGAAACACCCAACCCTGTACCAATAGTTATGCAAAGAACTGATGAAAAGTTTTTTCCAGCACCGATAATTGCTTCCGATAAACCCGCAGCGTTTGCATCATTATCAATCCAGACTTCTCGATTAAGTAATTTTGAAAGTTGGCCACCTAAATCTATTCCCGAGAACTGGGGCAATGTATCTGGATTATCAATGACGCCAGTAACCAGATTTACTGGTCCTGTCGAACCAATTCCAATTGTTGCTATCGATTCTAAATCAACAACGTTTTTTGAAATCCATTCAGCAAGAAGTGAGACTGACTCTACTGGCGAGGATGCAGAAAAACTTGAAGTTGTGATTTTGAATTCTTGGTGTACCTCATATTTTTCATCTGCCACGACTAAACGTGTTCCTGTGCCACCAATATCGATTCCGATGAACTTTGACATGTCGTTACTTGGTTACTCTTAAATCAATTCCAGCCTTACGGAAATGCTCTCTATAACTTTTATCAATTCCACTATCTGTAACTAAGATTGAAATTTCTTTTAATTCACAAACTTTGCCAAATGCTTTCACGCCAAATTTAGATGAATCGGCTGCAACAATAGTTCGAGTTGATGCATGGTGAGCTGCTCGCTTAATCATGGCATCATCTGAGTTCCATTCGGTCAGACCATATGTCGGTTCTAATCCCGAAGCGGTCATAATCATCTGATCAAAATGATAGTTTCTCAAAGTTTCAAGGGCTGCAGGCCCAATCAGAGACTCTTCTCCCTTTCGAACAAAGCCACCGATAACCATTAGCTGAACCTTGGGAGCAGCACGCAAAACATCTGCGACTCGAAAACTTAAAGCACAAACAGTTAACTCGCGCTCCGCCAATTGTTTTGCAATTGCAACTCCTGTCGAGCCTCCATCTAGAACAATAGTTTCTCTATCGTTGATCAAAGTGGCCACATACTTAGCAATATCGTTCTTTGCTTTGGAAGCAATTTCACTTCTAATAGCAAAAGCAGGTTCAAAAGACCCGCTAACACCTTTTATTGCATAACCCTTTTCGCGCCGGAGCAAACCTAATCGAGACAAATGCTCAATGTCTCGACGAATTGTCATTTCTGAAACTTTCAAGACTTTGGTCAGATCAGAGATGAGAACCCGTGCTTCATCGTTAACGATGCTTAGAATCTCTTGAAGACGATCATCGGGTTTCATGGGATTCCTTAGGTTAAAGGTACTGAGATTCTAACCCTTAACCCACGCTTCGATTTCATCTAATTGCTTTTTCGAGATTTGAGTCTCCGTTGCAATCGTGTACCACAAGTTTTTCGACTCTTTTGAGTAATCAATCATGTGCATCAACCCATTTCTAACATCTGTCCATGTAATGTCCATGTCCTCTGGCTGATAAGCAACACCCATTGCATCTAACTTGTCTTTGATGAATTTAGGATCATTGTTTTGCAGGAAGCTCATGATGACCACTCCGAGAGAAACTATTTGACCGTGCAAAAATGGTTTATGAATCAGATGCTCCAGAGAGTAGAACAAGGTGTGCTCTGAACCCTCGATAGGTCGTGGGTTCCAGCCAGTGTTGTTAAAAGCTGCCCCACCCCAGCGCAAAGCATTCATCAGTGTTTGCACGCCCTTGTCATTAACAGCCTTGATATCCGAAGTAGCGTTGAGAACTGAGTTAAGAACTTCAGATGCTTGATCAACCCAATACTGGTCGTAGGGCCACTTCTTTTCACATTTTCCAGTTTTTGTTGCAAATTCCCAATCCCATTTAGCTGTGTAATAGCAAACAATGTCACCAACACCAGAACGATTGATGTATTCGGGTGCGCTTTGAATGACGTCAAAATCTACGTAGACCATCTCGGGGATGGCATAGCCAACATATTTAAGAATTCCGTTATCACGCACTGCTGATCTGTGACCAAATGGAGCGTTTACCGACATGGAAGTTGGACATTGGAATAAAGGCAAGTTTTTACGCCACGCAAAGTATTTTGCTACATCGATTGCGACACCGCCACCGATTCCCACAATTGCCTTAACGTCAGGGAGCTCTCTTAACGTTTTTTCAAGATCCTTGATTTCCAGTGAATCAACTAAGTGAACGAAGGTCTCTTTAGAGTCAAAGTGATGAGAAAACTTTGGCCAGAGATCTTTATTCGAGACAACTAGGAATGGAGGATTGATAATCTTTGGTAACTCTGCATACAACTCTCTTCCATATGAGACATCAAATAATTGCATTTTTTCCTCTTCCTGGTCGATTTACAGAGTGTCAGTAACTTTTGAAGCATAAGCAAAACTTCCAGCCTGCACACCTGTTCGTGCTGCAAGCGCAAAACTTAAAGTTTGAAAAGCTAATGTGTCACAAATGCGAGCTTCGGTGCCCTTGCGATCAGGTGAAGGAAGTTTCGTGCCAATTCCTTTATCACCGATCCAAGTCACAGAGGAACCAGAAGAAATTAAATCTGATGCGAGTTTAATGTTGAGTGCATTGTGAGGTTCAGTACCATGATCAAAGAATGTGATACTCAAGTCTGGACCAGCTATTTCTATTGGGCCATGTCTAAACGATGCTGACGTAGTTCCTTCGATCGACATTTTTGCAGCTTCCTTAAGTATCAGGCCAGCAGTTTGCGAGGACGCACCCGCGACTCCTCTGCCCACACAAACATAATTCTTCTTATACGGAAGTAAACTTTCGGCACTGTCAATATGCAAATCAATGTCGGCAATATATTTTTCGATTGAATCAACTGTTCGAAGCAGGGTTGAGCGTGAATCTTCGTATGAATTAGAAACTTCGGAAAAAACCAACTTCATGGCAGCAAGAGTGTTCAAGTAAGTTTTTGTGCTCACTGTTGCCTCTGGGCCGGCCTTTAGATCAACCAAATAATCGGAATGCTTTGCAAGATTACTTTGAGGATCGTTCGTAATTCCAAGAACATCAACCTTAGAGAGGTCGAATTGCTTTAGAACTTGCGTAACTTCCGCGCTCTCCCCCGATTGCGAAGTAAGGCAAAGCAACGTTCCTGGCGTAAGCAATCCAGCACCAACATCTATTAATTCAGAAGCGGGCAACCACCAAGCGGGCAACCCCATACGAGTAAAGGTTTCCCACGTTTCATAAGACGCAAAGTGGCTACTTCCCATACCTGCAAAAACGATGCGGGATCGCGCAGATACAGCGAGATCCCGCCCCAGCGCATGCATGTCATCGGCTCGAACCATGAATTGAGCAAGCTTTTCAGCCTGCTCGTCGACGTTCAGGCGGTAAGGCGATGTATCTGACACGTGAACCCCCCTCATGAGAGTGCAATCTAGGAAGATAAATTTCTCACAGATTTCATGAAAATACTACCATTTTTTTAACATTCCAAGTAACATCCCATTTGCCTAAGTGAGGAATCCCTCACATCGAAAGGAAAGGATCCGCGGTGCTCAATTCCAAAATGATTCGACGTTTTGCTGGATTAGCATCAGTTTCATTACTTCTTGCTGCGTGCTCTAGCGGGGGAACTGACTCTGAGGCTTCTGGTGAAATTAATGTCTTTTTAATTCCTAGCCCATCTTCAACTTCCATTCAAAGTTTTATCCCAGACTTTGAAGCTGAAACTGGAATTAAAGTAAATGTCTCTGAAACTCCTTATGGGGAAGCACATCAGAAACAACTTCTGTCATATCAGCAAAAAGCTGGTGCATATGATGTGGCTCAATTTGATAACTCATTCTTGATGCCATATTGCCAAGCACAAGCTATGGCTCCACTTGATAGTTATTTGGGTGATTCATCTGAATACGACATCGCTGATTTTAGCCAAAGCCAACAGGATTACGGAAAGTGCAATGGTGAAACTTTAGGTTTGACACTCAGCACTGAGCCAATGATCCAGTGGTATCGCACAGATATCTACGAAAAGTTAGGACTTACCCCAGCTAAAACTTGGGATGAGTACTACAACAACGCCAAGAAAGTTCAAGCCGCAGGTTACGGTGGTCAAATCATTGGATTCGGACCAAACGTTTCTTGGTGGTGGATGACGATGGTGTGGTCATTTGGTGGAAAACTCTACGATGATTCACTCAATCCAACTGTTAACAGCAAAGAAGCAATTGCTGCAACTGATTTCTTAAAGAAACTCATGACAGTCTCACCAAAGGGAGCTTCTACAGCAAACTCTGATGAAGTCACCAGTAAGTTCCTTGGAGAAAACATTGGAGCGATGATTAATTACTCTGGTTACTACGGAAGCGTTCTTGATCCATCAATTAACAAGAATGAAGGCAAAATTGGAACTGCTCCAATGCCTACTGGATCAGCAGACATCACTCACCTAGCTGGTTGGAACATAGGTATTCCAAAGGATGCCAAGAACCCAACTGCAGCATGGAAATTCCTTGAATACGTTCTTGGAAAAACAAATGCAAAGGCTTACCTAGAGTCAGGTGCAGCAGCAATTGGCCGCAAGTCAATTACAACTGACGCTGATCTTCTTGCGAAGTTCCCGTATCTAGCTCAACTCGAGATTCCAGCGAGTTCTCGCATTGAGCGTTACCCACAAATTGCTGTTTGGCCAGAGTTTGAAGTTGCGGCAATCGATGCCGTTACTCAGGTCCTAAATGGCAAGAGTGATTCAACGAAGGCTATGACGGCGCTTAACGAGAAGTTAAAACCAATTCTCGCTAAAGAGCCTAAGTAGTAAATTAGTTAATTAAACGACCTATTGGCCTAGTTAGAGAGTTATTCGATGCCAAAGAGCATGAAACTAACTAGGCCAATAGGTCAATTTACTTTTGCAGCATGGGCGCTTTTATCATTCACGGTTTTAATTCCAATCATTTATGGCATTTACATCTCATTTCTTGACGTAAAACTCTCATCATTTTTACCGCCACAGTTTGTAGGATTTGATAATTACGTATCAGCTTTGAAGGCACCAGAAACTTGGGCAACTTTGAAGATCACTCTTGCCATGATGGCACTGGGCATGCTCGTGCAAATTCCACTTGGTGTAGGACTTGCTTTGGTTTTGCATAGAAACTTAAAGGGGACCAAAGTATTTAGTTCGATCCTAATTACGCCGATGCTTCTAACACCTGTTGCAGTTGGATTAACTTTTAGATTTATGTTTGATACCGATTTAGGAATTATCAATTGGTTAATCGGACTATTCGGAGTTGAAACGATTAACTGGCTAGGCCAACAAAGCACAGGAATACTTGCTGTTGTCATAGTGGATTCCTGGCAATCAGTCCCCTTTGTTATGTTGTTAATCGTTGCTGCTCTTGGCTCAATTTCACCCAGCCTCTATGAAGCTGCCAGTATCGACGGTGCAAGTGCGCGCCAGACATTTTGGAAGGTTACATTCCCATTGATTACGCCAACTCTGTTGGTTGTAGTCATGATCAAAATCATGGATTTCCTCAAATTATTTGACACTTTGTTTATGTTGACTCGAGGTGGTCCAGGAAACGAGACCACAACCCTTGGACTTTGGACTTATAAGACAGGATTTATTTTCTTAGAGTTTTCACGTGCGGCCGCGTTAGGTGTTCTCATCATGATAATTACTGCACCTGTGCTGCTTCTATGGCGCCGTTCAACCAGGGAAATAAAATGAAAACTACAAAAAAAGAAAAAATCTCTGGATACTCAATTCTTATCTTTGCCTCTTTTTTGGCTCTCTTCCCACTTTTTTGGACCTTCAGCACTTCAATTAAGAATCGTGTCGATACCTATACGCTTCCCCCTAAGTTTTTTGACTTTACGCCGACCTTTAAAAATTACTCTTCTCTCTTCGCAATAGATGCATTTCCAAAGATTTATTTGAACACCATTTTTGTCACAGTAATGAGCACATTAATCGTCCTAGTAATTGGTTCATTAAGTGCCTACGCTATTGCGCGTCGTTCCCGTTTTCGAGGTCGATCTTCTCTAGAAGCACTGATGATTGCAGTAAGGGCGCTCCCCGGAATTGTTTTACTACTTCCACTTTATCGATTGAGTTCATTCTTTGGACTTTACGATTCACTGTGGGCACTGGTGTTTATATACGCAGGTTTTAATTTGCCTTTTGCGATTTGGTTACTCACTTCATTCTTCAGACAAATTCCAGTAGAGATAGAGGAAGCTGCGCGGGTTGACGGTGCGTCAAATACTCGCATGTTTGTGAAGATATTACTTCCACTTGCAATGCCGGGAATAATGGCAACCGGCGTTTTCATCGCGTTGCTCTCATGGAATGAATTCTTAATTCCAGTCATTATGGCGGGCGAGGAGTCAAAGACTCTTCCTGTATTCGTTGCAGGATTTATCTCAAATAGAACCTTGGACTGGGGCCCTATGGCTGCCGCCGCAACTATCGCGCTTATTCCAATCGTTATTTTCACAATTTTTATTCAAAAGTATTTGGTTGCAGGTTTATCAAGTGGAGCCGTGAAAGAATGACACTACAACAGATAAGGAAAGCAAAATGAGTTCATCGCTAGCAGCACTTGGTGGAAAAAAAGTTCGAGAAAAATCTTTTCCTGCCTGGCCACATTACGATGAAACAGAACGTGAGGCCTTGAATCGAGTTTTAGATTCTCGCAATTGGTGGGCTAATCACGGAGTCGAAGTTAAAGAGTTTGAAAAAGAGTGGAGCGGGTACACAGGCGCTAAAGGCTCTTTTGCAGTTACTAATGGAACCCACACACTTGAAGTTATCTTCCTTGCATTAGACATAGGTGATGGTGATGAAGTAATCGTCGCTGATTGGTCATTCTTGGCAACGATTGGCGCAATTCTTACCGTTAATGCAATTCCGAAAATTGTTGATGTAGATCCTTTGACTGGAACAATTGATGTTTCGCAAGCAGAAGCAGCCATTGGTCCAAAAACTCGAGCGATTGTCTGCGTGCACGTGGCTGGATCAATGTCGGATATGGATGCCCTGACAGCACTTTGCAAAAAGCATGGCATTGCTCTGATTGAAGATAGTGCACATGCCCATGGATCTCGCTGGAAGGGTGAACACGCAGGAACAATCGGAGATGCTGGTTCGTTTTCATTTCAAGCATCAAAGTTAATGACATCTGGCGAAGGTGGAGTCATTACCACAAAGCGCGAAGATTTAATTCCGATGTTTAAATCATTTATCAACTGTGGTCGCGGAGAAGGAATTTGGTATTACAGGCATTTACGTCTTGGAGGAAATTACCGATTAAGCGAGTGGCAAGGCGCGATTTTACGCGCACAATTGAAACGCTTTCCTGACCAACAAAAAAATCGTGGAAACAATGCAAATTGGTTGAATTCTGAAATTGCGAAAATTCCTGGATTTACGCCACAAGGTCGTTATGCGGGTTGCACAGAACAAGGAAACTATTGTTACGTCGTAGAAGTAGATTCAAATCTCTTATCTGGTGCAACTCGCGATCAGATTCGACATGCCCTACTTGCGGAGGGCATTCCTTTAACTACGTCTTATCCTCCACTTCACAAATTGGAAATGTTTAAAGATCCAAGTGGATTGGCTCCACGCCTTCGCGGAGAAGTTACTAAAATCAGATACAACGAACAAAGCTTTCCTGTTACAGATCACTTAGCTGCCAATACTCTTTGGTTTAATACGGCGGTTCTGATGGGTACACGAGATGATGCCAATTCGGTCCTTCAATCTATTGCTAAGATTTCTGAACATGCAGCGCAAGTTGCAAAAATTGATGCTCCATCTTGGTAGCTAAAGGGATCTGAAAGGTAACGATGACGCTTCGGGTTGGAATCGTTGGCGGATCTTTCGCGGGAACTTTGCACGCAGAAGGATGGATTAAAACTGGACGTGCGCAAATTGTTGCTGTCGCCTCACCATCACAAACAACCCAGAAAAACTTTCAGAGTCAATTTGGTTGCAAAACATATTCAAGTGCATCGGAGATGATTGAAAAAGAAGAATTAGATGTAATTTCTCTAACCTTGCCAAATGTCTATCACTATGAGCTGTCTTTGCTTGCAATGAGTAAAGGTATTCATGTGGTTTGCGAGAAACCGCTTGCGATGAATCTAAAGCAAGGTGCCGAAATGGTTTCAGCGGCAAACAAATCTGGAGTTCATTTGTTTTATGCTGAGCAGTTGGTGTTCGCGCCGCGATATCAAAAGATTAAAGAGTTAATCGCTCAAAATACCTTTGGACAATTAGTGCACATTAGCCATCGTGAGCGACACGGTGGCCCTCATGCAAAGTGGTTCCGAGATCCAGCCATGAGTGGTGGTGGAGTAACCATGGACATGGGCATACATGGAATTGGTTTGATTCAGTGGCTTTTGAAGCCAGCAAAAATTACACATGTGTATGCTCGAATTTTGACTCTCGATAAATCTAGCCAAGTGGATGATCACTGCCTGATAACTCTTGAATTCGACACTGGTGTTCTTGCGACTGTCGATGCAAGTTGGGTTTCACCGGGTGGCGTCGACGATGTTTTAGAAGTTCTTGGACGAGATGGCTACGTGCGCGCTGATTTAGCACGCGGTCAGACAATGGATGTGTATTCACTAAATGGTGCTGGCTACGCTGCTGAGAAAGTTGAAACGAATAAAGGTTGGTTGAAAATCTCACACGAAGAAGCAAGAACTTGGGGTTGGTATGCCGAAATCGAACACTTTACCTCAGTTATTTTAGATGGCATTGAATCTGAAATGAGCGGTGAGGAAGGTTTGCAAGCCCTCAAGGTAGCGATGGCTGCATATGAAAGTTCCAGGACTAATTCAAGAATTCAGATTCAATAATTCCGTTACTCTTTGCATTGTGTTGATGCCAAGAGTATTCGTTGCATTATTCGCTCTTTCGCTCACCTCTCTGCCGGTTACTCACGCCTCCGAGCCACTTTCGCAAGATACGCGAATGAAATTAGTGAAAACTCTTTCTGGAGACTTAGCCCCTAAATCTGTTCTCTCTTCAGGTTCAGGTCTGATCAGTGCGCACAACATGATGTACAAACACACAGTCACTTTTTTTGACTCCAAAACCATGGAGCTTGTTTCAACTGTCAAAGATAGCGTGGACCTTAAGTCTTTTGGATTTTCAAAGTACAGCGGCAACTATCGCGGAGCGCCAGTTGAAGGTGCATTCTCGCCAGATGGCAAGTATCTGTACTTCACAAATTACGCGATGTACGGAAAAGGTTTCAATAAAGAAGGTACCGATAAATGCTCACCCTCATCAGGTTATGACACAAGTTTTCTATCTCGCATTGATTTAAGTACTTACTCGATTGATGCCGTATACCCGGTTGGGTCAGTCCCTAAAGTTGTACAAGTAACGCCAGATAACAAATACATCTTGGTCTCTAACTGGTGTTCATACACGGTTTCTGTCATTTCAATAGCTGAACAGAAAGTCGTAAAGAGCATCAAAATAGGTCGCTATCCACGTGGCATCGTTGTTACTAAGGACAGTGCATTTGCATATGTTGCCGAAATGGGTGGCAATAGATTGCACAAAATAGATCTGGCAACATTCGAGCAGACCTATATTCCTATTGGATCAAACCCTCGTGCGCTAGTGCTTTCACCAGATGACAAAGTTTTGTATGCAACTATGAATCTTTCTGGACAAATCGCTGCGTGGGATTTAGTTACCAATAAATCATTAGGCAAAGCCAAGATTGGCCAGGCAGCTCGAAGCCTAGATATTTCATCTGATGGCACAGCGCTCTTTGCCACTAACTTCAAAAGTGGAACCATTTCTAAAGTTCGAACTTCGGATCTAAAGGTTTTACAAACAATTAAAGTCTGTTCAGAACCGATCGGAATTTCATATGACGCTCCTACCGCTCGTACGTGGGTGGCTTGCTATGGGGGTTCCGTCAAAGTTTTCGCTAACGAATAATTAGATGCTCTAAAGTTCTCTCATGTCCGCAATCTTTGAAAATTCATCCGTGCAGCGAGTTCAAGGGCTCATGAAAGAACTCGGCATGAAAGGTGAAATCACAGCACTTGCCGATAGTGCTAGAACCGCAAAAGAAGCAGCGGACGCACTAGGAATCGAAGTAGGACAAGTTGCATCATCGATTGTATTTAAATTAGATGATGAATCACCACTTCTGGTAATCACAAGCGGTCGTCATAAAGTTGATACTGAACTTGTTGCCAAAAGTTTGAATCAAAGCAAGTTACATAGAGTCGATGCGGATTACGTAAAGGAAAAATCTGGATTCTCTATCGGTGGCGTATCCCCCATTGGCTGGGTATCACAAGCCACAATTCTGATAGACGAAGCACTCAATGATTACGACATCGTCTGGGCAGCGGCCGGACATCCGCACTCCGTTTTTCCAACAACATACGCCGAACTAATCGCTTGTACTGGTGCTAAGCCAATGGTCGTAGGAGAATGACTCCATGAAAAGAATATTCAAAGTAGCCGTCCTTCTCTCTTTTGCTTGGAACTTGGCTCTTGTAATTGGTGTTGTACTCAACGCTGGTTATGCACTTCCACGTGCTGCAGGTGGGCAATTTGAATCTTTTCCAATGGGAATTCGTTTTCTGTATGTCAGCACAACATTTGTAGTGCTTTACCAAATCTATGTTTATCTGCAAATCATGCAGAATAAAAGTGTTAAGCCTGTCTGGGTGCCAAAAGCTTTTGCGTACTTAGGTTTAGTGAGCGTCTTCATGAACGCAATATCTCGTTCTACTCAAGAACAAATCAACGTTATTCCAGCATCAATCATTGCAGTGGCGTTCTTTGTTGCATCAAAGCGGGTTCGCTCTTAATGATTTTAGATAGTCAGAAATTTGATGGTCCCCCAGGCAGTGATGTTCTAGTTCTGATTCACGGCATGGGCTCGGCTGCAACTGCATGGAAATTGATTACTCCTGAGTTGACTCGCCACTTCACTGTAATAACTCTGGATCTTCCTGGTCATGGCAAAACACCAATGTCTATTTCCCAAGCAATGGATCCGCGCTCACTTGGCGATGCTGTCTGCGAAACCATGACTTCATTGGAAATCGAAAAGTTTCACTTATGTGGAAATTCATTAGGTGGTTGGGTCGCACTCGAAGTTGCTGCAAAACATAGTGGCCGCGTCTTATCTATTACTGGTTTAGCACCTGCTGGTTTATGGCTTGCTCCGTATACCGCTCGCTATCCGGGCACAGCCTTGCTTCGAGTACTAGCAAGAACAACTCAACCACTTTCACCTTTTGCATTGAGATATGAATGGGCGCGCAAACTTGGTTTTGCAGACGTCAGTCCGCTGTGGCGCGATCTCAGTTATGAAACTTGTTTGGATGCATCGAATGCAATGAGCTCTGCTCCTGGATATTTTCCAGCGTGGGATGCAATGCTAAAGAAACGCTTTGATTCCCCTATTCCACAATCAATACCAGTAACAATTGTTTTTGGAGATTCCGATAACACATTGCCTTCATCAAGTTGCCAAGAGCGTTCGGTAGTCCCGGCACATAGCAAGTGGTTTGTCATTGAGAGCTGCGGTCACGCACCAATGTGGGATCATCCAACAATTGTGACGCGCCACATTCTTGAAACTGCGCAGTCTCGCTAATGGTTACTGCGCTCTATTTTTTCGATACTCCAACACGTTCATTGCCATTAGCAATCTGGTCTATGGCCGTAGATCGTGGACGTTTGCGTAGATTCAAAGGCGTAAGTTTTGCAAAGCTTTTGGGCGCAGGCAAAGGTGAAACATTTACACCGCGGGACGCTGACATCAATCGCTGGGGATTCTTAGTTGTTATTGAAGAAGATAGATTGGCAGCACTTGATCAATCAAGAATTGTAAAAAAGTGGCGGAGATTTAGTACTGGTGAATACAGAATTCTTTTGGATCCAATCTCTTCACATGGAAAATGGAGCAGGCGCGAACCTTTTGAAGTCAAAGGTAATGTCAATGCGGATGGAAAAATTGCAGCAATCACTCGCGCGCGCATCAAGGCATCTCATACCTCTCGCTTCTTTTCATCCGTGCCTCCAGTGACGGCCTCTCTTCATGGAAGCCCTGGATTGCTTGCGGCAATTGGAATTGGTGAAGCGCCCATTGGTTTGCAGGGCACTTTTTCTTTGTGGAATAGCGCAGCGCATTTACGAACTTTTGCCTATAAAGGCGAAGCGCACATCAAGGCGATTGCCGATACCGAGAAATTCCAGTGGTACGCCGAAGAACTATTTGCGCGCTTTAGTGTGCGCGAGGAGCGCGGTTCAATGGTGGATAAGCGTTCGAACTAGGGCAGAATTACGCCCATGTCGATTCGTCATTATTCGCCCCGCAGAAATCGCAGAAACGGAATCTCATTTCGTTCTAAAACTCTGCTCGGAATAGTTCTTGGAATCACAATTGGCTTACAAATTCTTTATCCACTCATTGATGGTGAATTTCTTCGAGTAGTAACAATTGCAACTGTGTATTGGGCGGCAGGTGCCATGGCGCTACATGCTCTCTTGGCATACGGCGCGCAGTACGCATTCACGTATCTCGGAACCACAGTTGTATTCGCACTAATAGTTGAATCTGTCGGTGTTAAAACTGGTTGGCCCTTTGGCACTTATGAATACGACCCATCACTTGGTCACACAATTGCGGGTGTTCCATATGTTGTTCCATTTGCATGGGTGATGATGGCTCACCCAGTTTTAATTGCTGCACGGCGCGTTGCCGGAAATTGGGTATTTCTCTACGGTGGATATGCAATGGCGGCTTGGGATTTATTTCTCGACCCACAAATGGTTGCGGCAAATCGTTGGCGTTGGACCTTCGATGGTGCACATGTTCCATATCAACCAGAGATTCCACTTTCAAATACTTTTGGATGGCTACTAGCTGGAATGGCACTCATCGCTATTTTGCATCAAATTTTGCCTCGCGATCGTAGAAAATCAAGTGCAAGTTTTGGAGCAGTTGATGTTTGGTTAACGTGGACTTTCTTTGGCGGCGTTGTCTCTAATCTATTCTTCTTTGATCGCCCAGGTATTGCCTTCTTCGGTGGCATCGCATTCGCACTCTTCTTTCTGCCATATGCATTTTCTAGATGGCTTGGCCGTCCGTAAGACTTCATAATGCTTGAACTCTCATTATTGTTTTGCATCCTCGCTCTCGTAATCACAATTCTCAATGTTTTTTCGATCATCACTCCTCGAAGTGCAGGGCAGATAACTCAAAGAGTAAGCGTGCTTGTTCCGCTGCGAAATGAGGAAGAAAACGCAGTAGCCATCGTCGAAACACTTGCAGCACAAGAGAATTTATCGGATGTTGAATTTCTGATTCTTAACGATAATTCAACTGACAAAACCTATGATTTAGTAACAACCACAGCTCGCAGTGACGCACGATTTAAGATTATGCAAGGTTCGGCCTTACCTGATGGCTGGCTTGGCAAACCGTGGGCACTGGAACAACTCAGTCAAAGTGCTCACGGTGAAATGCTTATCTGTATTGATGCAGATGTGCGCTTGAGTAAAACTGCTATCGCAGCTGCTGTGGATTCGATGCACGAGCACTCACTTGATTTCTTCTCTGCCTACCCTTCCCAAGTTGCTCGCACATTTGGTGAACGAATGATTCAGCCTTTACTGCAATGGTCATGGCTTTCATCTGTCCCTCTTGCAATTGCAAAACGTTCGAGCAATCCATCTTTTGCTGTTGCAAACGGTCAATTCTTTGCAGTCAAAAAGAGTGCACTTGCACAAAGTGGCGGTTACGCATCAATAAAGTCCGAAGTGTTAGATGACATGCAAATGGCGCGAGTGCTGCTGCGAAATAAATTTAAAGGAACTGTGGGAAATGGCGCGTTAATTGCTCAATGCCATATGTATTCATCTTGGGGTGAGCTGCGAAATGGATACGCGAAATCTCTATGGAAAGGCTTTGGCGGAGTATTTGGATCAATCATCGCTATTGCACTGCTAGTGCTCACAGGAATCATTCCAATTATTAGCGCAGCTACAGGCTCTGCATTTGGATGGTTAGCGTTTGAAGCGGTTCTGGTCTCTCGATTAATCAGTGCAAAAATCACACGAGCTAACTTGTTTGACTCCCTCTTGCATCCAATCTCATCCGCACTCCTTATTTATTTAATCATCTATTCATGGCTCATGCGCGGTCGCATTCAATGGAAAGGCCGCACTGTATGAGCGAAGTAATTGTTATTGGTGCCGGTATGGGTGGCATGTGCACTGCAGCGAGATTGGCCCGACAAGGACATGTGGTTCGTGTACTTGAATCATCGAATAAGCCTGGTGGTAAGTGTCGAACTGAATGGATTGGCAAGTACGCATTTGATACAGGTCCCTCTCTTCTCACACTGCCTGCTGTCTACCGAGATTTTTTTGCCCGTACAGGCAAACATCTTGGACAAGTTGTAGATATCAAATCGGTTGATCCGGCTTTTGATTACAGATTCCAGGATGGCGTGCAACTAAAGTTCGCAAATCTTGCTCGTCATAAAACGCAAGAAGAGATCTCTCGCGTGCTTGGCCCAGAAGTTGCTGCGCAATGGGATGCACTCATGAAACGTGCAGAAAGAATGTGGGACGTTTCTCGCGAACCATTTGTCGAATCCGAACTCACTTCAGTACTTTCACTGATCAAAAGTCCAACGGTTTTACGTGACTTAAAAATTATAGCTCCCTGGAAATCACTGCGTGAATTAGCCGATGAGTTATTGCCTGATACGCATCTTCGCTACATTCTCGACAGATACGCGACATATAGCGGCTCAGATCCACGACTGGCACCTGCAGTCCTTTCAACTATTGCCTTTGTCGAAGAGGCTTTTGGTGCATGGCATATAACAGGTGGAATTGGAAGGCTTTCAGAAGCTGTCTATCAACGTTGCATTGATCTTGGAGTAACTTTTGAATTTGATACACCAGTTGAAAAAATCAATCACACTAAAACTCGGGTAACTGGTGTAACTCTTAAAACTGGACGCATCATTGAATCTTCAATTGTTGTGGCCAACGCTGACGCTTCCCTCGTCTATAACTCGTTACTGAGTACAAAACTTCGAAAAACACGAAGTGCCAGAAAGAGAATTTCACAGAGCACGCAATCATTGGCTGGATTTTCACTGCTGCTCGGATTGCGCCCTGATCCGAGCGCTACCCCGCTTAGTCATCACACAATACTTTTCCCTAAAGATTACGATGCAGAATTTGATGCAATCTTTACTACTCGCACCCCGGTGAAGAATCCAACGATTTACGTGTGCGCTCCACACGATGAAACGATGGTCAAAGAAGCTGGTGCGCAATCACTCTTTGTTTTGGTCAACGCACCGATTCATGATGCGGCTGGTAAATCTGGTTGGAATTGGAATGATGAGAGTTTCAATAGAGATTACGCCAACTCAATTATTGATCAAATTGAGTCCCAGGGAATTTCGATTCGTGATCGTCTTGAAGTATTAGAGATACGCACACCTGCAGATCTTGAAAGAAGTGTCAGCGCCCCTGGCGGTGCAATTTATGGAACATCAAGTAATGGTGCGAAGTCGGCATTCTTGCGAGCACGCAATAGATCACCGCTCAAGGGTTTGTATTGTGTTGGTGGTTCTGCTCATCCTGGTGGTGGATTACCGCTGGTTGGATTAAGTGCGGAAATTGTTGCTAACGCAATCGGGAATACGCAAAACGCATCACGCTTATTGCACTAAATAGTGAGGCACCTAGAAATGCCCAGGTTGCGATCTCTATTCCCGGCAAATCTAATTGCCAAGCGATGAGAACAATAAAAATGAAACTGGCACGAACTGGTCTTTCGGTAAATGTCACTAATCCAAGGTCTTTAACACCGAGTGATGAAACGCGTGCGCGCATATATTCTTGAATCGAAGCTACGAGCCAGAGTGCGATGCACAAATAGGCGGGTATTCCAATTACATAGAGGGCGTAAAGCCAGAGCGCTTCACTAATGCGATCTACAACTGAATCAAGCAGCGCTCCCCAGTTTGACGCACGATTTTGAAAGATTGCAACGCTTCCATCAATGCCATCGAAAAATAGTGAAACAACAATGAGTGCAATAGCCCATGGTGACTGCGCCGTAAATGCGACGCCGATTGCGCTGATTAATCCCAACATAGTTAATACATTCGGAGTTATACGCAAGAGCGTGCATAGCAAGCCAAATCTGTATGAGATAGCAAGCCATCGGCCAACAATTCCTGTCGTCGGCGCAGCGTTGTGGAGTTCGCTCCATCTATCTTTAAACTGCTCGCGCGTAATCAATGGCTTAAGCCTTTCTAAAATGACTAGAACTATTGCGCAGGGTACCGTTACCGCGTGGCTAATGAGAAGAGCGCTGATCCAGCTGCGATTCGCCAGTTAATTGAGGGCGAACTCGCAACTTTTCTGAGCGCCCAGAAGAAGTATTTAGAATCCATTGGCAGCGAACTCACACCGGCATCAGATGCACTCTCATCTTTTCTTTTAGAGGGTGGAAAAAGATTTCGACCCTTATTTGCTTATTTTGGATTTCTTAGCGCAGGTGGTTCTCACTCCCCTGAAGTCATTCGTGCATGTTCAAGCCTTGAGTTACTACAAGCGTGCGCACTCATCCACGATGATTTAATGGATGGATCAGATACGCGTCGCGGCAAGCCTGCAATTCATAAACACTTTGAAAAATTACACACGCAAGAAAGCGCTGTTGGATCATCAGTTGGTTTTGGACAAGCCGCTGCGATCCTCTTGGGCGACTTGGCACTTGTTTATTCGGATCTTGCCCTGCATCAAAGTGGAATAAAGACTGATGTATTGCCACAAGTTTTAGCGGTACACGATGAGATGCGCGTTGAGTTAATGGCCGGACAATTTTTAGATATTTACGAACAAACCAGAAGCACTCACACAGTAGAACGCGCACTCACGATTGCTCGCTATAAATCTGGCAAGTACACAATTGAGCGCCCACTTCACTTTGGAGCAGCACTAGCTACAACAGATAAAAAAGTATTAGCAGAAGTAACCTCTCATTTATCCTCTTATGGATTGCCACTCGGTGAAGCATTTCAATTGCGCGATGATTTGCTGGGCGTATTTGGCGATCCTGATTTAACTGGCAAACCAGCGGGTGATGATTTGCGTGAAGGAAAGCGGACAGTACTGGTGGCTATGGCTCAGGAGTCAATGAGTTCAACTGATATCAAAGAGTTTGAATCACTATTTGGCAAACAGGATTTAGACTCAAATGGTGTTGAGAAGTTACGCTCAATAATTACCGATTCAGGTGCACCTGTTCATGTTGAAAATCTCATAACGGAATTAACAAATACTGCAATTCACGCACTTGATACTCCATCAATCGCGGACACAGCTCGCACGGTTCTAAGTGACCTTGCAATCATCGCTACGAAGAGGAATCTCTAATGCCAAAGCGCGTCAAAGGACCTACGGATCACGTCGTTGTTGTCGGTGCAGGTTTAGCAGGACTAAGTGCTGCCCTTCGCCTAGCGGGCGCCGGTCGCAAAGTAACTGTTATTGAACGCGAAAGCGTTCCTGGCGGACGAAACGGATTGCTCAATAAAGATGGTTACGCATTTGATACAGGCCCGAGTGTTTTAACAATGCCTTCTCTTATCAATGATGCTTTCAATAGCGTCGGTGAAGAACTCAAAGATTGGTTAGAACTAACACCAGTTGCGCCTTTGTACCGTGCTTTTTATGCAGATGGATCGCAAATCGATATTCACGCCAACACAGAACAGATGGAAGCAGAAATCGCGAAGACTGTGAGTTCTGCCGAAGCAGCTGGCTATCGTCGCTACGTTGATTTCGTGACGAAGTTGTATAAGTATGAAATGAATGATTTCATCGACAGAAACATTGATTCACCACTAAATCTTCTGACACCAAATTTAGCTCGACTGATTGCTTTGGGTGGATTTAGACGTCTATCTCCAAAAGTTAATCAATTCATGAAAGATCCTCGCCTACAAAAGGTTTATTCATTCCAGGCTATGTATGCAGGTGTTAGCCCACAGCAAGCGCTAGCTATTTACGCAGTTATTGCTTACATGGACTCCGTTAATGGCGTCTTCTTTCCTAAAGGTGGAATGCACGCAGTTCCACGTGCACTTGCTGCAGCGGCGCAAAAACATGGTGTCGAATTTATGTACAACACAACAGCTGAAAAAATCGAAACTTCTAACGGCCGTGCCAAGGCAATTATAACTAGTACTGGGAAACGAATTGAGTGCGATGCTTTGGTTCTAAACCCTGACTTACCTGTGGCGTGGCGCGATCTTCTTGGAAAAACTCCGCTATCGGTCAAGCGCCTTCGTTATTCCCCATCATGTGTGACTCTGCTCGTTGGTTCTTCTAAGAAATACGATCACGTTGCTCATCACAATATTCACTTCGGTGACTCATGGGATGGCGTATTTGATGAGTTAATTAAGAAGAAAACACTTATGAGCGATCCAAGTGTGCTCGTAACAATTCCGACGAAAGATGACCCATCTCTGGCACCTGCAGGCAAAGAGTCTTACTACGTCTTGTTCCCAACTCCGAATTTAGATGCTGATATTGATTGGAAGAAACAAGCAGGTCCATATCGAGATCACATGATTAAAACTTTAGAAGATCGTGGATACACGGGTTTCTCTGATGGAATTGAAACTGAAGTAATGACCACTCCCCTTGATTGGCAAGCTCAAGGCATGGAGCGCGGTGCACCATTTGCAAGTGCTCATACCTTCTTCCAAACAGGCCCATTTAGACCACGTAACATGGCAAGCGGATTTGAAAACATTGTCTTTACAGGATCCGGAACACAACCTGGCGTCGGAGTTCCAATGGTTTTGATTTCAGGTCGACTAGCTGCAGAGAGAATCGTCGGACCTGTTAAGTAAATGAATGAGTTAGATGCTGCTGGAATAAAGGATCCAGTCCTGCGCGCTTCCTATGAAGAGTGCAAGCGCCTTAATTCTTTGCACGGAAAAACTTACTATCTGGCGACACTATTACTGCCAGCGCATAAGCGTCCTTTTGTTCATGCTCTGTACGGTTTTGCGCGATATGCAGATGAGATTGTTGATGATCTCTCTTCCACACTCAGTGATAAAGAAAAAGCTGCACACCTTAAAAGTTGGGGCGACTCGGTTCTGGCTTCAATTTCAACTGGAGTAAGCACCGATCATGTTGGTGCCGCTCTGATTGATACCGTGCGCAGATTTAACATTCCACAGCAACACTTTGTGGATTTCTTGCACTCAATGACTATGGATTTAACCGTTGGTACGTACAAAACGTACGACGATCTGATGGAGTACGTATACGGCTCGGCTGCAGTTATTGGCTTGCAGATGGTTCCAATTTTAGGGCCACTTTCTGATGAAGCTTACGAACCTGCAAGGAAGCTAGGAATTGCATTTCAATTAGCAAATTTTATTCGAGACGTTGGTGAAGATTTAGATCGTGGCCGTATCTATCTGCCACTAGATGAGCTCGCACAATTTGGCGTAACACAAGAAATGCTCCGCGCAAAGAAGCTGACTCCAGAGATAACTGCAGCACTTAAATTTCAAATAGAAAGAGTTCGCGAACTTCAACGTCAAGCAGAACCAGGAATCCAATTACTAGAAGCCTCGAGCCGGCCATGCATCGTGGCTGCCAGCACTTTGTACTGTGGAATCGTTGATGAAGTAGAAAAAATTGGGTACGACGTCTTTAACAAACGCGCTAAAACTTCAACGGCCCGCAGATTAAAAGTTGCACTTCCAGCGTTTATTCGCGCTATTGCTGCCAGATAAATACTTTTCTCCTATAGTTAGCAACGCGGGAGCCACTGTGGCTGAGAGGGTCTGAAATTCAGATCGACCGCTTGACCCGTCCGGTAATGCGGACGCGGAAGGGATTGCAATTATGTCTACGATTTTATTTACTGCGTGGGGCTATGACGTATCAATTCTTGAATTCATCGCAGCACTCACATCCTTTATTGGTGTCGGACTCGGTGTGACAGCAAAGAGAATTACATGGCCATGGTGGGCACTGAGTAGTTCTCTCTACGCGATCTTTTTTTATCAAGCAGATTTATTCGCAAGCGCCGCACTGCAAATTGTCTTCATTGCAGCAGCTATTTGGGGTTGGTTTGGCTGGGGACCAAAAGGCGCCGCTCCATCAGCGTTATCGACAAAACACCGCTTGTATTGGGCAGCTGGATTAGTTATTTCATTCCTCGCACTCACTCCCCTATTGCAAAGCGCAGGAGCTGCTGCGACATGGTCGGATGCAATTATTTTTCTTGGTAGTTTTTTTGCTCAAGCAATCATGGTCTACGAAAAATATGAAGCGTGGCCACTCTGGTTTGCAATTGATTTACTGGCAACTGTTCAATACGCCATCTTGGGGTATTGGTTTACATCAGTTTTGTACGCAGCGTTCACGGTTATTGCTGTGATCGGCTGGAAGCGTTGGTATGAATCTCACCGAAGCGCTCACTGATTTAATCGCTTCAGCTGGGCCACATCTCATAGCAATTGATGGCCCAGCCGGAAGCGGCAAAAGCACCCTGGCTACAGATTTGTATCTTTACTTCAGTACAAATCGTGAAGTAAACCTACTTGGCCTAGATGATATTTATGATGGCTGGGAAAATGCTCTTGGTGAAAAATTAACTGGTGATCTAGAGCGAATTGCACAAGCACATGCCAAGAAAGAATCAATATCTTTACCAATTTATGATTGGGCTGCGTCTTCCTATGGCGATGCCCGAGAAATTAAGCCAAGAGAAATACTGATTCTCGAAGGTGTTGGCAGTGCGCAAGAAGTTATTCGCACCCATAAAGCAATCACGATATGGATGGAAATCGATCCCGAATTCGGCGTACAGCGGGTACTTGAACGAGATGGCCATCACATCGCTACGCAGATGAAGGCATGGCAAGTTATTCAAAGCGAGCATTTCGCACAATCTGGAGCCAGAGAAAATGCGGATTTCATAATCACTGCGCAATAAATTGGGCGCGCCAGATGCATCTATCTAAGGGCTTTTATCTAAGATTTCTACGTGTCTGATCTATCTGGTGAACTCATTGATGGGCGCTACCAACTCATCTCCCAAATAGCTCAAGGTGGAATGGCGAGCATTTACTCAGCCTTGGATACGCGCTTAGATAGAAAAGTTGCTGTAAAAATCATGCATCCGCATCTTGCGCAAGATGAAGCATTCGTTAATCGCTTTATTCGCGAAGCAAAAGCAGCTGCCGCACTCACGCATCCCAATGCAGTCTCGGTACAAGATCAAGGATGGAACACAAATGGAGTGCCGGCAGTTTTCATTGTTATGGAAATGGTTGAAGGTCACACGCTTCGCGAGTATTTAGATGAATCTGGAAAGTTCGGTGTCGCCCAAACATTGCAATACTTAACTGCAATTCTTGGAGCCCTTGCTGCTGCGCATAAATTAGGAATTATCCATAGAGACATCAAGCCTGAAAACATCCTGATCTCCAATGATGGCCGTATCAAAATTGCAGATTTTGGGTTGGCTCATGGCGCGTTAATCGGCAGCACTCTGACTGCAGAATCTAGCGTTGTACTCGGAAGCGTTTCATATCTCTCACCCGAGCAAGTTCAACGTGGAATCTCTGATTCACGTAGCGATGTATATTCAACTGGAATTCTTGCCTACGAATTACTTGTAGGAGAAAAACCATTCTCTGGTGATAGCCCCATTCAAATTGCTTACATGCATGTGAATAATCGAGTGCCACGTGTAAGTCAGCACAGATCTGATATTCCTAAGGAACTAGATGACCTCATCTATTCGGCCACAAGTACGAATCCGGATGAACGTCCGCGCGATGCAGGAGTATTTCTCTCCGGGATTCAAGATATTGCACGCTCAATTGATCCAAAGAGAAATCAACTCAGTCTTGAATTGGATATTCCAATGCAGAAAATTTCCGAAAAGCCATCACGGTCAAAGAAGAAATCAAAACCAGAACCAGTAAAAGAAGTCACTCAAGAAAAACCAATTCGCGAGATGACTGCTGGCACAAAGCGTCGAGTAA